>Ga0210042_1000375_pt1 | contig 41850 bp, 40 predicted proteins | sample CryGeymeta201518_FD_183982 | JGI IMG/M metagenome (GOLD analysis project Ga0210042, IMG submission 183982) | Groundwater microbial communities from Crystal Geyser aquifers in Utah, USA - Crystal Geyser metaG 2015-18 (SPAdes) (version 2) | ecosystem: Environmental > Aquatic > Deep subsurface >... | reverse complement strand
AAGTTTGGCAGTGCGCCTTTGGATGCGACCGAGGCCATGCGTCAGGCGCGCTTTTTGGCGGCGCGCGGTTTTGGCGGCGAGGTGATCCGCCGCGTGCTCAAGGGCGGCGCGGTCGAGCTGCCGGATGATGTATCTTGAATTTACAACTAAATAGTCCTCTAGCCCTTACTTTATAAGGGCTAGTAGCTATTTAATATATAGCAATTTAGCCAGCCAGACCCAGCATCAGCTGCAGGTTTTGCACCGCCGCACCGCTGGCACCTTTGCCAAGGTTGTCCAAGCGCGCCACCAGCACGGCATGGTGAAAGTCGTCAGTGGAACTGGCATTGGCAAACACCCGCAATTCCAGCTGGTTGGTACCCGCCAAGGCCACCGCGTCGAGCTTGTCGTCAGGCGTGGCGGGCAGCACCTTGACCCATTCACTACCCGCGTAGTGCTGTGCCAGCGCTTGGTACAAATCGTCGGCACACGGTTGGCCGGGCAACAGGTCTAAATGCAGCGGCACTTGCACCAGCATGCCCTGTTTGAAATTGCCCACTGATGGCACAAACAGTGGGCGACGCGTCAGACCGGTGCAGGCCATGATTTCGGGAATGTGTTTGTGCTTCAGCCCCAATCCGTACAGCTCGAAGGCCGGGGCTGTGCCCTGCTCATAGGCTTCAATCATGGTGCGGCCGCCACCCGAAAACCCACTAACAGCAGGCAGGCACAGCGGAAAATCCGCCGGGATCAGCCCCGCATCGATCAGGGGACGGATCAGTGCAATGGCACCGGTGGCGTAGCAGCCGGGGTTGGCCACCCGGCGCGAGGACGCGATCGCCTGGCGCTGGCCAGACTGCAGCTCTGGAAAACCATAGACCCAGCCTGGTGCGGTGCGGTGGGCCGTGGAGGCGTCAATTATCTTTGGACCAAATTGACCTGTAGCCCTTTCCATATCTGCGATAGCAGCTACTGAATCAATAGCTGCTTCGTCGTGAAGGCAGAGCACCACCAAGTCCACTTGCGCCATCAGTTCGCGTTTGGCGAGCGGGTCTTTGCGCAGCTCTGGCGCAATGCTGACCAGCTCGATGCCTGGCAGGTCTTGCAAGCGTTCGCGAATCTGCAAACCGGTGGTACCCGCTTCGCCGTCGATGAAGATTTTTTGCATGGTGAACTCGTAGCTTGAAAAGAAAGTGCGCTTGTAAGTCTGACAACAGAATGATGCAATGCACCATGATACAGTCCCCAATTGCATCAAAACGGTGCCGCTGGCGCTGCTTGACAAAGCAACCCGGTCGGCGATCCCACCCTTCATTCCTGAGAGAAAGAGCTCATGAAAATTCACGAGTACCAAGGCAAGGACATCTTGCGTCAAGCTGGTGTGCCAGTGCCACGCGGCATTGCAGCATTCACCGTTCAAGAGGCGGTGGAAGCCGCACAAAAACTCGGCGGCCCGGTGTGGGTTGTCAAGGCGCAAATCCACGCCGGTGGTCGCGGCAAGGGCGGCGGTGTCAAGCTGGCGCGCTCGATTGACGATGTGCGCAAACTCGCTGGTGAAATCCTGGGCATGCAATTGATCACGCACCAAACCGGTCCCGAAGGCCAAAAAGTGCGCCGCCTGTTGATTGAAGACGGTGCTGACATTAAAAAAGAATATTACGTGTCGGCCGTAACCGACCGCGCCAGCCAGCGTGTGGCCATGATTGCGTCCTCTGAGGGCGGCATGTCGATTGAAGAAGTGGCGCACGACACGCCCGAGAAAATCATCACCGAGATCGTTGACCCCGCCACCGGCCTGACCGTGGCGCAAGCCACCAAGCTGGCCAACGCCATTGGTGTGCCTGCAGGGTCTACCGCGCAAGCCGTGGATGTGCTGCAAAAGGTCTACAAGGTTTACATGGACACCGATGCCTCGCTGGTTGAAATTAACCCGATGATCCTGGAAGGCAACGGCAACATCAAGGCGATTGACGCCAAGTTCAATTTTGATGACAACGCGCTGTTCCGTCACCCCGAGATCGTGGCTTACCGCGACCTGGACGAAGAAGACCCGGCCGAAGTGGAAGCCAGCAAGTTTGACTTGGCCTACATCAGCCTGGACGGCAACATTGGTTGCCTGGTCAATGGTGCGGGCCTGGCCATGGCGACCATGGACACCATCAAACTGTTTGGTGCTGAACCGGCCAACTTTTTGGACGTGGGCGGCGGTGCCACCCCCGAGAAGGTCACCGAAGCCTTCAAAATCATGTTGAAAAACCCCAAGGTCAAGGCCATTTTGGTCAACATTTTTGGCGGCATCATGAAGTGCGACACCATTGCCACCGGCATCATCGCCGCCTGCAAGGCCACCAACCTGAATGTGCCGCTGATCGTGCGCATGAAGGGCACCAACGAAGAATTGGGCAAAAAAATGCTGGCAGACAGCGGTTTGCCCATCATTTCCGTGGACACCATGGCAGATGCCGCACAGGCCTCTGTCAAAGCAGTCGCCAAGTAATTTGCAAAACTGAAGATTTGCGGGACAGACCGCAGCGACGTGCAACGCGCCAGCTCTGTCCTCAACTAATTAGGAATCCATCATGTCCATTTTTATTAACAAAGACACCAAGGTCATCACCCAAGGTATCACCGGCAAAACGGGCCAATTTCACACGGAAAAATGCCAGGAATATGCCAACGGCAAAAACTGCTTTGTAGCGGGTGTGAACCCCAAGAAGGCGGGCGAGTCGATTTTCAATATCCCGATTTACGCCTCGGTGAAAGAAGCTGCAGCTGAAACCGGTGCCACCGTCAGCGTGATCTATGTGCCGCCAGCCGGTGCTGCTGCGGCCATTTGGGAAGCGGTTGAAGCCGAGCTGGATCTGGCGATCTGTATCACCGAAGGCATCCCGATCCGCGACATGCTTGAAGTGCGCAACCGCATGAAGGCCAAAGAAGCCGCAGGCGGCAAAAAGACCTTGCTGCTGGGCCCGAACTGCCCCGGCTTGATCACCCCAGACGAGATCAAGATCGGCATCATGCCGGGTCATATTCACCGCAAAGGCCGCATTGGCGTGGTCAGCCGCTCCGGCACGCTGACCTATGAAGCGGTGGCGCAATTGACCGAAATCGGTCTGGGTCAATCCAGCGCGGTCGGTATTGGTGGTGACCCCATCAATGGCTTGAAGCACATCGACGTGATGAAGGCTTTCAATGACGATCCCGACACCGATGCGGTGATCATGATTGGCGAAATCGGCGGCCCCGACGAAGCCGAAGCCGCCCGCTGGTGCAAGCTCAACATGAAGAAGCCCATCGTGGGCTTTATCGCTGGGGTGACGGCTCCAGCCGGCAAGCGCATGGGCCACGCAGGTGCCTTGATCTCCGGTGGTGCTGACACCGCTGAGGCCAAGCTGGCCATCATGGAAGAGTGCGGCTTCAAGGTCACTCGCAACCCGTCCGAAATGGCCAAGCTGCTCAAAGCAATGCTCTAACTGCAGATGCATCTGGCGGCGCGTGTTCACGTGCTGGCTCAATTGGTAAGCCGGATGTCCAGCTGATGGACAATCCGGCTTTGTTGTTTTTGGCAGGCGCGATTTTTAGGAAGATTTAGTGGAACAGTTCCTGAGCACCCATTTTTGGCTGGCTGTAGGTCAGATCATCCTGATCGATATTTTGCTCGGCGGCGACAACGCCGTGGTGATCGCCCTGGCCTGTCGCCAACTGCCTGCAGCGCAACGCCTTAAAGGCATTGTTTTGGGTACGGTAGGGGCTATAGCACTGCGGGTCGGGCTGATTGCTTTTGCCCTGACCTTGCTGCAAGTGCCCTACTTGAAACTGGCAGGCGCTGTGTTGTTGATGTGGATTGGCATCAAACTGCTGTTGCCTGAAGAAGAAGGGCATTCCACCATGCAGACCAGCGACAAGCTGTGGTCAGCCGTCAAAACCGTGATCGTGGCTGATCTGGTGATGAGCCTGGACAATGTGATTGCCATCGCCGGAGCCGCCACCAGCGCAGGTGAACAGCATCAATTGGTGCTGGTGATCTTTGGCCTTATGGTGAGCATTCCGGTGATCATTGGCGGTAGCCAGCTGATTTTGAAACTCATGGATCGCTTCCCTTCCATCGTCACACTGGGCGGGATGCTGCTGGGGTGGATCGCAGGCACCATGGCGCACAGTGACCCGGCCACTGCGGCATGGCTGCCGCAAGGTGGTTCATGGCATTACATTTGGGGTGCTTCAGGAGCCATCACCGTATGGTTGTGCGGCACGCTCATAAAGCGCCGCACCTTGCGCCATCGCTGAGCCAGGAAAGGATTTTTGGCGATGACTTACAAAGAGATGGCTTTCTGGCGCTCAGAACAAACTCTGGGTGTCTTCGTCTTGTTTCTGTGCTTGGCACTGCAGAGCAGCCTGAATTTTTTTGCTGGCTGGGAGCAATTTTTTTCCCAATTTGCCACCACTTTTAGCACACCGCCTACCAGAGCATTTGAACCTGGTTGGGGTCCAGGACTGGCGTTCACGGCCACAGCCCTGGCAGGGCTGTACATTGCCTGGGTGCTGCCCCAGCTGTCTGCCGGATGGGCAAGCGCGATCAGCCTGGGGCTGGTGGCTGGTGTGTTGCTGCTGGAATTCTGGGCGTTGACTGTGCTGAACCTGTGGTTCAAGCTGGTTTTTCCCGCCACCCTGCTCGGCCTGCCCTTTGCTGCGCAATGGCTACACCGGCTGCTGGCCACACCCTTGGCTCCCGTGCAGCAAAAACTTGCGTCCGAACAAACCGACCGCATGATGGGCTTGGCCTTGCAAGGCCAGGGCCAACTTGACATGGCCTTTGAGCGCTTCCAGCGCATGCCCATGACTGCCACCCTGGCGGCTGATTTGTACTGGCTGGCCATGGACTATGAACGGCAGCAGCGCTTTGACAAGGCCCGAGCCGCCTATGCCTACATTGGCGCTTTTGACGCGAATTTCAAAGACGTTCCTGAACGCCTGGCCAACGCCGCTGCTGCAACCCAGATGCCGCCAGCATCAGCCGCCATCAGCGCCCCCCTGGACGCCCCTCAGATCACACCCGAATCAGGTCAGGCACTGGGGCGTTACAGAATTGAATCCAAACTTGGTAAGGGAGCCATGGGCATGGTTTTTTTGGCGAAAGACCCAAAAATTGGCCGCCGTGTGGCGCTTAAGACCATGGCCTTGAGCCAAACCTTTGATGGGCTTGAACTGGTGGATGCACGCGATCGTTTTTTCCGCGAGGCCAAGGCTGCGGGATGCTTGCAACACCCCGGCATTGTGACCATTTTCGATGTCGGCGAAGAGCAGGGCTTGGCCTATATTGCAATGGAATACGTCACCGGCCAAAACCTGCAGCCACACTGCAAACCAGGCCAGTTGATGCCGCTGCCCAGAGTGGTGTCGATTGTGGCTCGGGTCGCCCAGGCGCTGGCCTATGCGCACAAAAACAAGGTGATTCACCGTGACATCAAACCCGCCAACGTGATGTATGACCTGGTCACGGACACCGTCAAAGTGACCGACTTTGGCATTGCGCGCATCACCGATGGCAACAAAACCAAAACCGGTGTGGTGCTGGGAACGCCCAACTACATGTCACCAGAACAATTGACCGGGCGCACAGTGGACGGACGCTCTGACCTGTATGCGTTGGGCACCATGCTGTTCCAGTTGTTGGTTGGCGCGTTGCCTTTTAAAGCGACCACCATCTCTGAACTGATGGCTAAAATTACGACCGAACCCGCCCCCGATGTGCGACAGTTCAGGGCGGAAATTCCTGAAGATTTAGCCCGTATCGTGGCCCGTTTACTGGAAAAATCTCCAGAAAAGCGTTATCAGCATGGGGAAAAACTGGCTCTTGACCTGACTCTTTTTGCCACACGTGTACAGTCGCATGTTTCCTGTGTGGGCTCAACACCATCCGTCCAAGTGGCGTGCCGAGCCACTGTGCCTATTGATCTGGAGTTATAGCTTTCCTATCATGCAATTCAGCTTTTATGCCTTGACCGACCCTGGGCAGGTGCGCACCAACAATGAAGATGCCGTCGTTTTTGACGAGGGCTCAGGCGTTGCCATACTGGCTGACGGCATGGGGGGCTATAACGCTGGAGAAGTCGCCAGTGGCATGGCAGTGACTTTCATCAAGTCAGAACTGGTGCAATGGCTCAACACAGCCAATTGGCAACATGACACAAACCTGATCGCCCGAGGTATCGGAATTTGTATCGACCGGGCCAATCAATCCATCCTGAATGCTGCCTTGTCCAACCCGCAATATGCCGGCATGGGCACTACCGTGGTCGCTGGTGTGTTCAAAAACAATTGCCTGATTTTGGGCCATGTGGGAGACTCACGCTGTTACCGTTTACGGCATGGCAAATTGACTCAAATCACCAAAGATCACTCTTTACTGCAAGAACAAGTCGATGCCGGTCTATTGACTCCCGAACAGGCCTTGCTTGCTCCGGGTAAAAATCTGTTAACCCGGGCGCTGGGTGTGGACAGCGAGCTTGCGGTCGAAATTCATGCACATGAAGTGCAAGACAACGATTTGTTTTTAATGTGTTCTGACGGTTTGACCGACATGTTGAGTGATCTGGAGATCGCAAGCTGCATGAAGAAGTGTGCACATTTGCCGGATATGGCGGCCGAATTGATCTCGGGAGCCAACTTGGCAGGTGGACGCGATAACATCAGTGCTCTGCTGGCTCAAGCCAAGGCTACTAGCACCAAATCCGGGTTGATTTCAAACTTGTTTGGTGCGCCATGAGAAAAACACACCATGGCAGTCCTGAAAGTGACCAGCTTTTGAATGAATGGAGGGGTTTATGCCAAAAATAATCATCATGATGGACGGTATCATGATCAAAAAGGTCGAATTGATCAAAGAGCGCACCTCACTGGGACGACGTCCTTACAACGACATCGTCATTGAAAATCTGGCGGTCAGCGGCGAGCATGCCGCTTTCTACATGAAATCCCATGAGGTCATGATCGAAGACCTCAACAGCACCAACGGCATCTTCGTGAACGGCAAGGCCATTCGCAAGCAAGTGCTTGAGCACGGTGACATCTTGGAAATCGGCAAATACCAAATCCGGTTTGAAGCTGAACAACAGCCCAATTTTGAAGAAACCCAGATGGTTGCCCGCCGCAAACCGATCCCACCCGCAACCCGTCCACCTGAGATCGATGTCAAGGGTGCCATCAAGGTCTTGTCCGGCGCGGCCAATGGTCGCGAAATGAGCCTGACCAAGGTGGTAACCACAGTTGGCAAACCAGGCGTATCCATCGCCGCCATCACCCGCCGGACGCATTATTTTTCAATTCACTATGTGGAAGGCCCGGATATACCCATCCTCAATGGCGCAGCCATCACATCCGAACCAGTGGTGCTCAACAATGGCGATTACATGGTGCTGGCCGGCACGCACATGCAATTTATTCAAAATTGAAGCCATGGTTGATACGGTTCGCAACCAGACCGATCACTGCGCATGAGCCTCAACAGCAAACTACCAGGTCTCAAGCGTGAGGGCATGACTTTCGAGGCACTTTTTTACAAGCAGCTGCAGCATGTGACGGCACGCATCCATGAAACCGACAACATTGAGCAAATCATGCTGGAAACCAGCCCAGAGATTTGCAAGCTGTTCAATGCCGACCGATTAACGCTTTATGTGGTGAACGAAGACCAAACGTCCATCGTATCCAAAATCAAGACGGGGCTAAACAGCAGCCGAGACCTGAAACTGCCGATCACGCCGCAAAGCATTGCCGGCTATGTGGCCTACAGCCACATGCTGGTGAATTTGCCCGATGTTTACGACGATGAATCCCTGAAAAAAATTCACCCGGCGCTCACTTTTCTGAAAGAAGTCGACAAGCGTTCAGGCTACCGCACCCGGGAAATGATGGTCGCTCCCATTCTGGACGGCAACATCCTCTATGGCGTGCTGCAAATCATCAACAACAAAAGTGATCAGCCTTTTGGAGAGCTCGACATCGAGGGCGTTTCCCAGCTTTGCAAAACCCTGGCCACCGCCATTCGGCATCGGCTGCAAGAAACCGAAGAAACCGTGCGACGCATGGCCACCAAATACGATGGTTTGGTGTCCGAAGGTGTCATGACCGCAGATGAATTGCAGCACTGCCTGCAAGAGGCGCGCACCCACGGCCTGGCCGCAGAACAGGTGCTGCTGTCACGCTACCAGGTGCGAGCGCCCCAAATTGGCGCGTCACTGGCCAAGTTTTTTAGTGTGCCCTACGAGCCGTTTTCTCCTGGGCGCATCCGCTCGGAAATGCTTCACGGTGCGCTCAAGCGCGAATTCATTGAAGAGCAGGGCTGGATCCCGCTGGAAGAGTCGCCTGCGGGTTTGATCATCATGTGCCTGGATCCGGAGGCGGTGCGCAGCTCACGCATCCTGCATCAGGTGTTCCCCAAGACACCCAAGTTTGTCTACCATGTCACCACCTCGGTCGAGTTTCACGACACCCTGGGGCAAATTTTTGGCCTCGAAGCCAGTAGCGGCAGCATCGATGAAATGCTGGCCGACATGGACAGCTCACCCATGGACGACGGCAGCAATGACGACTCGCTGGAGTCAGCTGCGGCGGACAATGAACTGGTCAAATTTGTCAACAAAGTGATTCTGGATGCCTACCACCAGGGGGCTTCTGACATTCACATTGAACCCATGCCTGGCAAGCTTAAAACCGGCATCCGGTTTCGCATTGACGGCTCGCTGCAACCCTACATTGAAGTTCCGGCGCATTTTCGCCAGGCCATGGTGACGCGCCTGAAAATCATGTGCGATCTGGACATTTCAGAGCGGCGCAAACCACAAGACGGCAAGATCAAGTTCAAGAAATACGGCCCCATTGACATTGAGCTTCGCGTCGCCACCATTCCTTCGGCGGGTGGGGTAGAAGACGTGGTGATGCGGATTCTGGCCGGTGGCGAACCAATTCCCCTGGACAAGCTCGGCTTGACCCTGCACAACAAGGCACGGGTGATCCAGACCATCGAAAAACCCTACGGCCTGTTTTATGTCTGCGGCCCCACAGGGTCGGGTAAAACCACCACGCTGCACAGCATCCTGAAGCACCTCAACACGCCAGAAACCAAAATCTGGACGGCAGAAGACCCGGTAGAAATCACGCAAAAGGGCTTGCGCCAGGTGCAGATCAACAAAAAGGCCGGGATTGACTTTGCGCTGGTGATGCGGGCTTTCTTGCGGGCCGACCCGGACATCATCATGGTGGGCGAGTCACGCGACCATGAAACCGTGGCCATGGGGGTCGAGGCTTCATTGACCGGTCACCTGGTGTTTTCTACCCTGCACACCAATTCAGCGCCCGAATCCATCACCCGACTGCTGGACATGGGCATGGATCCGTTCAACTTTGCCGATGCGCTGTTGGGCATCCTGGCGCAACGGTTGGCCAAAAAACTCTGCGGCTGCAAGCAGGCCTACACCCCGGACGAGGAAGAGTTTCGTCTGTTTGCTACCGAGTACGCCGAAGAGCTTCGGCACACCGCCAGCTGGACATCTGACTACGCAGGCGAAATGGCCAAGCTCATGGCCAGCTGGCAGCAGCAGTACGGCGAAGGTGGCAAGATCAAGTTTTACCGCCATGCAGGCTGCGACAAATGCGGCCAGACCGGCTACAAAGGGCGGGTGGGTCTGCACGAATTGCTGATTGCCGACGATGGCATCAAAAAACTCATCCAGGAGCGTGCCCGGGTGGCCGAGATTTTTGCTGCCGCCGTCGAAGGCGGCATGCGCACCCTGAAAATGGACGGCATGGAAAAAGTCATGATGGGTCTGACCGACCTGAAAATGGTCAGGTCAGTCTGCATCAAGTAGAGCGCATCACGCGCATCCGGCTCAAAGGTTGCCAGCAAACAAGCGCTGCATGAGCTTGTTTTTAAACCCCCGGGCGTGCGCCAACCCCAAACGTTCCAGATAAGCCGGTGGAGCCTGTTTGTCTTCCCACAGGCTCTTGACCGCCAGACCCAGCAGCTCGGTGGGGTGGTCGCTGGCGTGCTTCATTTTTTTCATGGCACGCACCATGTGCAACTCATCTTCAGTCAGGTCAGTGCCAAACGGGAAATCGGGCAACAGGCCGGCCTGGCTCCAGGGTTTAAGTTTGGCTGCCAGCACCTCTGGCAGGTTGTGGCGGTAGCAATCTGGCACTTCGTAGTCGGCTTCGAGCTTGCCATGGGCTTTGGCCTGTTTGACCAGCTCTGACTGAAAACGTGAATCAGCCACCGCAATCAGGCGCTTGACCACCTCGCTGTCAGACTGGCCGCGCAATTCGGCCACGCCATATTCGGTGATCACCACGTCACGCAGATGTCGCGGAATGGTGACGTGGCCATAGTTCCAGACAATGCTGCTCTTCAAGCCGTCCTTGTTGTCATGAGTCGCGCGCAGCATCATGATCAGCCGGGCATCGGCCAGGGCGTGCGACATGGCGACAAAGTTGTATTGCCCACCCACGCCGCTAACCACCTGGCCCGACTCCAGCGCATCACTGGCGGCAGCCCCCAGCAAGGTCATGACCATGGTGGTGTTCATGAACCGGGCCTTGCGCCGCTGTGCCCGCTTGAGCGCATCGTTGCCATAGAGCTGGTTGATGAAGTCGATGCGCGTCATGTCAATCTTGGCCAACTCCTGCGGCACCATGGTGCGCAGACGCTCATAAAAATCACGCGGGCCAATAAAAAACCCGCCGGTCATGAAAATACCGTGGGTCAAGCGGCTACCCAGCATGTGGCTGCTGGCATAGGTCAAGTTGTCCTTGTCGCTCAAATCCGACCCGCAACGTTTGTCGTCCAGGCTCAGATGGTGTCCCGTCAACTGCACCTCAGGGCGCAAGATGCCAAAGCGCTGCAGGAACACCATGTCGTCTTGCGTCAAAGGCGAGCGAATGCGCCCCACTTCAAGCAGGGTTTGTAACAGCTCAGGTGTCACGGTTTGGTTCTTGATGCGCCCGTTGTTGAGCAGTTGCTGCAACACCGCGTCGTCAAACACCTCGCGGCGGATGATGCCCGCTTCGATCAGGCGCAAGAAGGCATTGACAAACATCTCGGAGCAGCCATAAAGACCGGCATCAAAACGCCCCAATTCGCGCCCGGCCAGACCCTCAGGACAAATCGATTCCATGATGTGCCGGTATTCGGCTCCGTGGCGGTCTCGCACGATCAGCGCCTGACCAATCGCATCGCCCAGCGAACCAATCCCGATTTGCAGCGTACCGCCGTCGGTCACCAGGCTGGACGCATGCAGGCCAATGGCATAGTCGGCCGTACCCACCTTGCCGTTGGGCGGTGCAAAAATATCGTGCGTGCCTTCGGGGTCGGTCACCACCACGTCAAAAAATTCAGGCGCTACTTCGGCCCCGTTGGGCATGAAAGGCATTTTGCGATTGACCACCCCTACGGCCAGCACCGGCTGTCCGCTGGCGCGCACGCACTCAATCACTTCCTCGGTGATGTCCGGGTTGCTCGACAGGCTCAAGCGCAACCCAGCCTCGCTTTCTTTGGCCCCCACGGCTTGCGCCACCACGTTGAGTCCTTGCACCGCCATATCACGTGCGGCATAGGTGTAGTTGGTGGAAATGTATTTCATCTGGGCGGCGGCGTTGCCCAGGTAGTCACCGGTTTTCATGAAAAACTCTTGCACCTCAATGTTGGGCGGGAGCTTTCCGGCGCGAAAGTCTTTCACATAGTCCATATCCGGGTAGTCGCCAAACACCCGTTCCACCAAGGGTTTGAGAAAGTTCTTTTCAAGCGCGCTGTGCCCCACCGGTTTTTCCAGTGACAGGGCGGTGATGATGCGCAGTTTGCGTTTCGGGTTGGCCTTGATGCGCCGGTACAGCGCATTGACCAGGGGATTGGGTTTGCCCACCCCCAACGGTATGCCCAGCACCACCGTGTCGGGCACCGTCTTCAGAATATGATCTACACAGGCTTCCATGGATGCCAGCATGAGTGGTTTTTTCACTTGATGTCTCCTCACTTTTTCGAGTCCAAAGCGGCGCGATTTGATGTTTCGGATTTTGAACCTCTCCACGGGCCATTGACCCTGCTCAAGCCCATTCTGGACTCCCCGTACTAAACTCACGGGATTCATTTTTTTCACGCCACCGCATGACCTGCCCGTCCTTTTGCCTGTGCCATTCACGCCGCCTGTTTGTGCAAAGCACAGGCGTTCTGGCACTTGCACCTCTGGTCGGCTTGACACAAACGGCAACGCATGAGGGCGTGGACGTGGGTCGCAATTCGGTCTTTAGCCATCTGGTTCCAGCCGACACCATCGAACAATCTGCCGCCCAACAGTACGCCCAGATGCTGCAACAAGCAGCCAGCAAACATGCGCTCGGCGGCAAAGACCATCCGCAGGTGCAGCGACTGCGTGCCATTGCCAAAAGAATCATTCCCCACGCCCTGGGCTGGAACCCGCGCGCCAAAAATTGGCGCTGGGAAGTCAACCTGATCGGCAGCAAGCAAATCAACGCGTTTTGTATGCCCGGAGGCAAAATTGCCTTTTACAGCGGCATCCTTGACCAACTCAAATTGACCAACGATGAAGTTGCCACCGTCATGGGGCACGAGGTGGCGCACGCTCTGCGTGAACACGCCCGCGCCCGCATGGGCAAGAACGCCGCCACCGGCATGGGTGCCAACCTGCTCAGCAGTGTGCTGGGCCTGGGGCAACTGGGGCAAACGGTGACCAGCTACGGTGCCCAACTGCTCACCTTGCAGTTCAGCCGCAGCGACGAATCCGAAGCTGACCTGGTGGGCATGGAGCTGGCGGCCCGTGCCGGGTTTGACCCACGTGCCGGCGTCAGCCTGTGGCAAAAAATGGCGGCGGCCAACAAGGGAGCGCCACCGCAATGGTTGTCCACCCACCCGTCCGGCAACACCCGCATCGCCGACATTCAGGCCAACCTGCCCAAGGTGTTGCCGCTGTACCAACGTGCCGGTGCGGCCATCAGTCAGTAGAATTGCTACTATTTAAATAGCTAGACACGATTATTTTATAAGGGCTACAGCCTTATTTCGTCTATAAAATACCGTGCAAAGCTAACCCCACATGGGCGTCTCATTGACTGGTTTGCTTCAAGTTCAAAGCCAGTTGATACAAGGCGTTGCGGGGTTCGCCGGTGATGTCTGCCGCCAGCTTGACAGCGGTTTTCAGCGGCAACTCAGCCAGCAGCAGCTGCAATACCCGGGTGTCTGTGCCATGGGTAGGGGCTTGCACCTCAGGGTGCAACACCAGCGCAAACTCGCCCCGCAAGCGGTTGGCATCTGCCGCCAGCCAGGCGGGTAAATCTTGCGCAGCCAGGGTGGCAATGTCTTCAAACTGTTTGGTCAGCTCGCGTCCCACGGTGATGGCGCGCGCACCCAGCGTTGCCAAGGCAGCCGCCAGAGCCTCGATGCGGTGCGGTGCCTCTAGCAGCACCACGGCACGCGGCTCTTGCGCCAATTGCGTCACGGCTGCCTGCCGTTCGGTAGCCTTGCTGGGTAAAAACCCGACAAACACAAATTCACCGTGCTGGTGCGCGTCCGGGGCAATGCCTGCGGCGCTCAGGGCGGTGATGACGCTGCTGGCTCCCGGCAAGGGCACAACCGGCAACCGGGCCAGACGCACCTCGGCCACCAGTCGCGCGCCAGGGTCACTGATGGCGGGCGTGCCCGCGTCACTCACATAAGCCACGCGCGCGCCCAGCTGCAGCCGCTCGATGACGGTTTGCGCCGCCTGAACCTCGTTGTGCTGGTGCACGGCCAGCAGTTGAGCTGCAGTTTTGTCGATGCCATAAGCCCGCAACATGCTCTGGGTATGGCGGGTGTCCTCACAGGCCACCACATCGGCCAATTGCAGCACGTGCAGGGCACGCAAGCTGATGTCGGCCAGATTGCCAATCGGGGTGGCCACCACAAACAGAGTGCCAGGCTGATAATTCTGGTGACCGGCGGCCTCCCGGGCGGCCTGCAGGGCGGTGGCATAGGTGGCGGCAACAGACTGGGCAGGATGTGACATCAATGATTTTCCAAAAAGCGAAACCGCAACCAAGCACCAAACAACGCGGCGATGTGGCTGAAGCAGCCGCCCTGGTGCACCTGCAGCAAGCGGGGTTGCGCTTGCTGGCGCGCAATTATCGAACCCCCGGGCGCGGTGGGGGTGAAATTGACCTGATCATGCGCGCCCCCGACGGCACTTGTGTGTTTGTGGAGGTTCGCCAGCGCTGCTCTGCCAGCCATGGCGGTGCGGCAGCCAGCGTCAGCACCCTCAAACAACGCCGCATTGCGTTTGCCGCACGCCACTATTTGATGCACCTGGCTAGCCTGCCGCCGTGCCGCTTTGATGTGGTGGCCGTGCAAGGTGCGCAGCTGGAGTGGATCAAGGGTGCATTTGATGCCAATTGAACCCAGCGCGGTGTCCGCGCCATGCGCATGCAGTTTTGGTGGCAAAACACGCGCGAAACGAGGGGCACAGTAAGCCAGCGACTGTCGGCGCGCGCCTTTGCCCCCAAAGCCTGGTCGCATGACCCGATCACCACACCTGAGCGCTTCAAATGCAAGCACTGGGCGCGGGTATCATCGCGGCCATGCTGGAACAACGAATTCAACAACATTTCATTGACAGTGCCGACCTCAAATACCATGCAGCCCCGCTGTTGAGCAAACCCATTGCGGATGCGGTGCAGGCCTTGCTGGCCTGCGTGACCAGTGGCTGCAAGGTGCTGAGCTGCGGCAACGGTGGCTCAGCCGCTGACGCGCAACACTTCTCGGCCGAGTTTGTGGGCCGCTTTGAGCGTGAGCGCCCGGAGTTGGCCGCCATTGCCCTGACCACCGACAGTTCCATCCTGACCGCCATTGCCAACGATTACGACTTCAACGTGGTGTTCTCGCGCCAGGTACGCGCACTGGGCCAGCCCGGTGACGTGTTGCTGGCCATCTCCACCAGCGGCAACTCGGCCAATGTGCTGGCCGCGATTGAAGCCGCGCATGAGCGTGAAATGGTCGTGATCGGCCTGTCTGGCCGCGGCGGCGGCAAGTTCAACCAGGCGCTGCGCGACACCGACGTGCACATTTGCGTGCCCCACGAACGTACCGCTCGCGTGCAAGAGGTGCACCTGCTCACGCTGCACTGCCTGTGCGATGCGGTCGATGCTTTATTACTTGGCGACCAGGAAAACCCACCATGACCCACATCCCCTTCCAATTCAAACCCCGTGGTCTTTTGACCACCCTGGCCTTGTCCGTCACACTGTGCGGCAGCTTGAGCGCCTGTTTCCCCGTCATCATGGGCGGCGCGGTCATGGGCTCACTGGTGGCCACCGACCGGCGTACCTCGGGTGCACAGCTGGAAGACGAAGGCATTGAGCTGCGCGGTGCAAGCCGCATCCGTGACAACCTGGGCGAGCGGGTGCACGTCAACATCAACAGCTACAACCGGCGGGTGCTGATCACCGGTGAAGTGCCCAGCGTCCAGGACAAGCAACTGGTAGAACAGGTGATCACCCGGGTGGAAAATGTGCAATCGGTGGTGAATGAACTGGCGGTGTTGGGCAATGCCACGCTGACCCAGCGCTCTTCTGATGCACTGGTCACCGGCAAAGTCAAGGCCGGACTGGTGGACGCAAAAGACCTGTCTGCCAATGCCTTCAAAGTGGTGACCGAACGCGGCACCACCTACCTGATGGGCCGCGTCACCCAACGTGAAGCCGACCGTGCCACAGAGATTACCCGCAGCACGGGTGGCGTGCAAAAAGTGGTGCGGGTGTTTGAGATCATCAGCGAAGACGAACTGCGCCGCCTGTTACCCCAACCCGCTCCTGAAGCCAAAGCAGCCCCAGCCCAATAACCACCGCCTTCATTGAGTTCGCTCGTGTTCTGAGGCACACAACCCAGAACACCGCACAACCGGCATGGCCGGGCTGCAAGGTGTTGCCCCCTTGAGGGGGTGACGCGCCGTCAGGCGCGGCTCAAGGGGAGCTCTATCTAACGCCCATGTGTAACACGGCCACCCCCGCAGCATGAAACATGTGTTGCCTACGTAGGGCGGGCTTCAGCCCGCCATGGCCGACTGAAGTCGGCCCTACGACACGCCATTCTTGTCGGCTGTGGGCGTTATTTCACGTTAAGCCGTTTGATCAGGCTGGAGGTGTCCCAGCGGCGCCCACCCATTTGCTGGATGTCGGCATAAAACTGGTCAATCAGCGCCGTAGCGGGCAGGCGCGCGCCATTGCGCTTGGCCTCGTCCAGCACCAGTCCCAGGTCTTTGCGCATCCAGTCCACCGCAAAGCCAAAGTCAAACTTGCCTGCCACCATGGTTTTGCCACGGTTGTCCATTTGCCAGCTTTGCGCCGCGCCCTTGCCAATCACCTCCAGCACCAGGTTCATGTCGAGCCCGGCCTGGTCGCCAAATGCAATCGCCTCGGCCAGCCCCTGCACCAGCCCGGCAATGCAAATCTGGTTGACCATTTTGGCCAGCTGCCCGGCACCGCTGTCGCCAATGTGAGTAAAGGCTTTTGAAAACGCCATGGCCACCGGCTTGGCCGCTTCAAACGCAGCCAGGTCACCCCCACACATCACGGTCAGCGCGCCGTTTTGTGCCCCGGCCTGACCACCGGATACCGGTGCATCCACAAACTGCAGGCCTTTGGCCTTGGCCAAGGCATACAGCTCACGCGCCACATTGGCCGACGCGGTGGTGTGGTCTACCAAAATGCTGCCCGCCGCCATGCCCGCCAAAGCCCCGTCTGCACCCAGCACCACGCTGCGCAAGTCATCGTCGTTGCCGACGCAGCAAAACACCAGCTCGGCTCCGTGTACCGCCTGGCGCGGGGTAGGTGCGTGGTTTAACAAGCCATTTTGGCCTGTAGCCCCCGTGTACTCTGCGCACCATGCTATTGATTTAGATGCGGTTCGGTTGTACACAGTAACCTGGTGACCGGCCCGCGCCAGATGCCCGGCCATGGGGTAGCCCATCACGCCCAGCCCCAAAAAGGCAACTTGTTTGGAAGGTGTGGGTTCGTAAACGCGTGTCGTCATAGGAAAAACTTTCTTTAAATGATGGTAAGGTTTTCGGTGCCAGCGGCCAAATCCTGACGTTTGACGCGCTGGCTGTTGAGCTTGATTTGCAAGCGCAGGTCGTTGACCGAATCCGCATAGCGCAAGGCGTCTTCGTAGGTGATCTGGTTGGCCTCAAAGGCATCAAACAGGGCTTGGTCAAAGGTTTGCATGCCCATTTGCCGGCTTTTCTTCATGACCTCCTTGATCTCGGCCACTTCCCCCTTGAAGATCATGTCGGCGATCAGGGGTGAGTTGATCATCACCTCGACCACCGCGTGGCGACCCTTGCTGTTTTGCTTGGGCACCAGGCGCTGCGACACCATGGCGCGCATATTGAGCGACAAGTCCATCAGCAGTTGCGCGCGCCGCTCCTCAGGGAAAAAATTGATGATCCGATCGAGCGCCTGGTTGGCGCTGTTGGCATGCAGCGTGGCCAGGCACAAGTGGCCGGTTTCTGAAAACGCCACCGCCAGTTCCATGGTTTCACGGTCACGGATTTCACCCATCAGAATCACGTCCGGGGCCTGGCGCAAGGTGTTTTTCAGGGCCGCCTCCCAGCTGTCGGTGTCGATGCCGACCTCGCGCTGGGTGACGACGCAATTTTTATGTGCATGCACAAACTCAATCGGGTCTTCAACCGTGATGATGTGGCCAAAGCTGGTCTCGTTGCGGTGGTCTACCAGGGCTGCCAGCGTGGTGCTTTTACCCGAGCCGGTGGCCCCCACCATGATGCACAGGCCGCGCTTGGCGCTGACAATTTCCTTCAGTACCTGGGGCAATTGCAGCCCGTCAATGGTCGGGATCGTGTTGGGAATGGCGCGCAACACCATGCCCACCTTGTTCTGCTGCATGAACGCGTTGACCCGAAACCGCCCTAGCGCCGGCGGTGCAATGGCAAAGTTGCATTCTTTGGTGCGCTCAAATTCGGCCACCTGCTTGTCGCTCATGATGGAGCGCGCCAGCGCCACCGTGTGGCTGCCATTGAGCGGCTGGGGCGACACCTTGGTCACCTTGCCGTCGACCTTGATGGCCGGTGGAAACTCGGCCGTGATGAACAAATCGCTGCCATTGCGACTCACCAGGAGTTTGAGCAGGTCAGTGATGAATGTCGAAGCTTGATCGCGTTCCATAAAAATTCCTTTGTATCAAATCAATTGGGCGAGCCCTATCATCACAGCCCAGAACACCGTGGAACCAGCTATGCCGGGTCACTGGCGTTGCCCCCCTGCAAGGGGGAATGCGGCCACACGAAGTGGGCAAGCCAGGGGGTTTTCAATGTCAACCTGGGAAATTTTCTGGAATTTTGGCCTTGGTGCGCGCCTCGGCGGGGGTGATGATGTTGCGCCGCACCAGATCGGTCAGGTTCTGGTCCAGCGTCTGCATGCCGAAGCTGTTGCCGGTCTGGATACTGGAATACATCTGCGCCACCTTGGCCTCGCGGATCAGGTTGCGGATGGCGCTGGTGCCCAGCATGATCTCGTGTGCCGCCACACGGCCCTGGCCGTCTTTGGTTTTGCACAGGGTTTGCGAGATCACCGCCTGCAGCGATTCGCTCAGCATGGCGCGCACCATTTCTTTTTCTTCGGCCGGAAACACGTCAATGATCCGGTCAATGGTTTTGGCGGCGCTGCTGGTGTGCAACGTGCCAAACACCAAATGGCCGGTCTCCGCCGCCGTCATGGCCAGGCGAATGGTTTCCAGGTCGCGCATTTCGCCCACCAGAATCGCGTCCGGGTCTTCACGCAGCGCCGAGCGCAAGGCGGCAGCAAAACTTTGCGTGTGCGACCCCACTTCACGTTGGTTGACCAGGCATTTTTTGGAGTCATGGACAAATTCAATCGGGTCTTCCACCGTCAGGATGTGACCAAACTCGGTTTCATTGAGAAAGTTCACCATCGCCGCCAGCGTGGTTGACTTGCCCGAGCCGGTAGGACCGGTCACCAGCACCAGGCCGCGTGGCTTGAGCGCCAGATCGGCAAAAATCTTCGGGCAGTTGAGCTGCTCCAGCGTCAGGATTTTGCTTGGGATGGTGCGAAACACCGCACCTGCGCCACGCTGCTGGTTGAAGGCATTGACCCGGAACCGCGCCAGGCCGTCAATCTCGAACGAGAAGTCAATCTCCAGAAACTCCTCATAGTGTTTGCGCTGCGAGTCGGTCATGATGTCGTACACCATGGCATGCACCTGCTTTTGATCCAGCGCCTCGACGTTGATGCGCCGCACGTCACCGTTTACCCGGATCATGGGTGGCAGGCCAGCCGAGAGATGCAAATCCGATGCCTTGTTTTTGACACCGAAAGCCAGTAATTGGGTAATGTCCACAATAGCCTCTTGGGTTGAGTTCAATGTTTGTTACGCTCTGGCAATTATGACCATGATTCAAGACCAGATTGAAGCCGTGCATACCCGCATGCTGCAGGCCTGTATGACGGTTGGGCGACCCGCCAGCGCCGTCAGCCTGCTGGCGGTCTCCAAAACCTTTGGCCCCGATGCGGTGCGCGCCGCCCACCAGGCAGGCCAGCTTGCCTTTGGCGAAAACTACATCCAGGAAGCGGTTGAAAAAATCACCGCACTGCGCGACTTGCCCCTGCAGTGGCATTGCATTGGCCCAATCCAGAGCAACAAAACCCGGCTGGTGGCCGAGCATTTTGACTGGGTGCAGACGGTGGATCGCCTCAAGGTTGCCCAGCGCCTGAGTGCGCAGCGCCCGGCTCACCTGCCGCCCTTGCTGGTCTGCATTCAAGTCAACGTGGATGGCGGCCCGAGCAAATCCGGCGTACCCCCTGAAGACGCCTTGGCCTTGGCTCGCGCCGTCGCCGCCCTGCCCCACCTGCAGCTGCGCGGGCTGATGTGCATCCCTGAACCAACTCCTGATTTTGTAGCTGCTTGCACAGTATTTGAAAGGGCTAGAGGCCTATTTGATGCTTTAAACCAGCAAGGCTTCAAACTCGACACCCTGTCCATGGGCATGAGCGCCGACCTGGAAGCGGCCATTGCCAGCGGCAGCACCCTGGTGCGGGTGGGGTCAGCCATTTTTGGCCACCGGACTTATCCGGATGGCCATTGAGGCCAACTGAAACACCGGTCGTAAGAGAATAAAAAAAGATGGGCAGAACCTGCTGTGATCCGATACCGAGCCAACAACTTGTATAAAAAACCACGTTTTTTATACAAGTTGTTGGCTACCCTGTCAAAAATTCTTGAATATCTTTGCTCATAGCCCTGCTTTATTGTGAAACAACGCCCACAGCTGACAAGAATGGCGTGTCGTAGGGCCGACTTCAGTCGGCCATGGCGGGTTGAAACCCGCCCTACGCAGGACACGCGTGTTTCATGCTTTGGGGTGTCATTGTTGAACCTGGACGTTAACGTGAAACAACGCCCACAGCTGACAAGAATGGCGTGTCGTAGGGCCGACTTCAGTCGGCCATGGCGGGTTGAAACCCGCCCTACGCAGGGCACGCGTGTTTCATGCTTTGGGGTGTCCTTGTTGAACCTGAACGTTAACGTGAAACAACGCCCACAGCTGACAAGAATGGCGTGTCGTAGGGCCGACTTCAGTCGGCCATGGCGGGTTGAAACCCGCCCTACGCAGGGCACGCATGTTTCATGCTTTGGGGTGTCATTGTTGAACCTGGACGTTAACGTGAAACAACGCCCACAGCTGACAAGAATGGCGTGTCGTAGGGCCGACTTCAGTCGGCCATGGCGGGTTGAAACCCGCCCTACGCAGGACACGCGTGTTTCATGCTTTGGGGTGTCCTTGTTGAACCTGGACGTTAACGTGAAACAACGCCCACAGCTGACAAGAATGGCGTGTCGTAGGGCCGACTTCAGTCGGCCATAGCAGGTTGAAACCCGCCCTACGCAGGGCACGCGTGTTTCATGCTTTGGGGTGTCCTTGTTGAACATGGGCGTTAGAGCGCCGCCATGCCTGCACTCAGGCCGCTTGACCGGCTCAACCCCGCCCGATTCGAGACCCCAGCCATCTTGAAAAAGCTGGCCAGCAGCAGCCGCAAGCTGGCGGAACTCAAGGGCATGACAGCTTCCATTCCCAACCAAAGCATGCTCATCAATTCACTGGCGCTACAAGAGGCCAAGGACAGCTCGGAGATTGAGAACATCGTCACCACCCACGACGAACTGTTCAAGGACGACGTTCACCCCGAAGCGTTTGCCAACCCTGCCGCCAAAGAGGTGCTGCGCTACCGCCAGGCCTTGATCAACACCCTGTTCATGCACCCCTACACCAAAATAGAGTTTGTGCAGCAGGATTTGGGCGTGTCGCGCATCACGGCAACCCAGTACCTGGAGGCTTTGAGCGAAGGCGGTTTTGTGCAAAAACAAAAGTTCGGGCGTGGCAACTACTACGTGAACAGGGCCTTGAACGCGGTGTTGGCTGGTTAAGCCGATGCTGTCCGCCACGGTGAAACAACCGCTTTCACCTCATGCCGCACTTTCGTTGACTCGTCCAGCGCCAGCGGGAACCCGCTGCACGGCATAGGCAAAGTAGCTAAAGCAATTGCGCCCTGCTTCTTTGGCGGCGTACATGGCCTTGTCGGCGTTATTCAGCAGCTCATCCTGTGTCTGCGCATCATCAGGGTACAGAGCCACGCCAATGCTCACCGACACCTGCACCTGTTCGGTGCCCAGGACAAAGGGCTGCGTGAGCGAATCGAGCATGTCGTTGGCAATGCGGTCGATGCCACTGGTGTCGAACATCTCGGCCAAAATCACGGTGAATTCATCGCCCCCAATACGCGCCACGGTGTCGGCCTCCCGGGTGCAGGCCGCAATGCGCCGCGCTGCCTCGGCCAGCAACAGGTCGCCCATTGCGTGACCCAGGGTGTCGTTGACCTGCTTGAAACGATCCAAATCCAGAAACATCAGCGCCAGCCTGGAGCCAGCACGCTGCGCTTTTTTCAGGTCTTGAACGAGCCGATCCTGAAACATGCGCCGGTTCGGCAAGCTGGTGAGTTGGTCAAAATTGGCCTGAGTCCAGATCAGCTCGTCGGCGCGTTTTTTGTCGGTGATGTCCGAGAACAACCCAACCCGACGATGGACACTGCCGTCTTCCTGGTAAAGGGTGTTAATGGTCAGCCAGGCGGCAAAAATTTCGCCGTTTTTGCGCTGGTTCCAGACCTCACCCTGCCAGCGCCCGGCGGCCTCAATTTGCGTCCATTTGGACTGGTAAAAATGCGCCTCGTGCTTGTCAGAGCGCAAAAATTCGGTGCTCTGCCCCACAGCCTCATCCCTTGTGTAACCCGTCATTTGGGTGAATGCCGGGTTGATGTCGACAATCTGGCCGTGCGCATCGGACAGCATCAAGGCCTCACTGCTGTTGGCCAGCACCAAGGCGGCAATGCGCAGCTTTTCCTGGGCAGCGTGTTCTGCCGTGACATCCCGCGCCGAACCCACCACGCCTATGGTGCAGCCGGTGTCGTCTATCAAAGGCGCTTTGTGCACATCCAGCGCCAGGAAGTGGCCTTGCACATGGCCTGCTTCATCAAATTGGCCGGTGCAGCCACGCTGCAGTGTCAGCGCATCGCTGTCCTGACAGGATTCGCCAAAGGTGTGCCATTGCGCGTCGTCCGGATGTTGGCTGCGTGCTCGTTGGGCAAAAAACAGGTCGTCCTTGCCCAACGGCTCGTTGGTGTTTTCGGCCTGCAACAATTGCTCGCAAATGGCCTTGTTGACAAACAGGTAGCGCTTGTCAACGTCTTTGGCCCAAATCATGTCGGGCACGTTGTCGGCCACGCACCGCAGCAGGGTGTACAGGGCGTGGGTACGGCGCTCGCTCTCCTGCAGCTGGTTTTGCGCCTGCTTGCGAGCGGTGATGTCCAGAATGCCACCTACCAGCCCGCCCACCTGACCACTGGAGTCAAGAAACGCTGCCTTGTGAAACACCACCTCATGCACCGCACCGGCACCATCCTTGACCTGGGATTCATACACCTGCGTGCCACGTTGCGCCATCAGTTGCAGATCGGCCGCGTGGTAAACCTCTGCCAGCTCAGGCGAGGCCATGTCAAACACGCTTTTGCCAATCAATTCAGTCCGGCTGCGACCCATGAAGGCTTCGTAAGCCTGGTTGAACCCCAGGTATCGCCCCTGCGCGTCCTTGTAAAAAATCGGAATCGGAATGGCTTCCATCAAGGCGTTCTGGAACTGGTTTTGATCAACCAGCGCCAGTTCGGCGAGCTTGCGCTGGTTGATGTTGAGCGTGCCCCCCACGGCGGCAATCGGTTCGCCCTGGGCGTTGCGTGCTTTGGCGCGCCCCTGGGTTTGCACCCAGCCCCAGCCACCATCGGCTTGCTGGATACGGTAGTCAAAACTGAACTCAGGGCCACCAACCGGCTTGGCCGCTTCAAAACGCTGGATGAACACGCCTCGGTCATCCGGGTGCACCAGCGCCAGCCACTGCGCCATGGTGCTGGCTTGGGTGTCGCTGGCCATGCCCAGCCAGGCCAGCCTGCCGTGGTCAAAGTGGAACTTGCCGCTGACCAAGTCAAGTTCCCAGAACAGCATTTGGGCGGCTTCCACCGCCACGTTCATGTTGGCTTGAGCACGCTCAACGACTTGCTCCAGGGTAAGCTGCTGCCTTTGCGCAATGCGCGCCCGTAGCGCGCCAGCTGCGCTCACCACCAGGGTGGCGATGATCAAGCCCGAGACGGTGCTGACCTTCATCGAGTCCAGACTGACGCGGCTTAGCAGCGCCCAATCAACCAACGCCACCACCACGTCGGTCAGCAGCACCGTGAAAACGATGATGACCCCATTGAGCCGCCAGCCAGTCAGGCGCGTCAATATGGGTGACAGGGTGTTCGTTAGTGTCATTAGCGTGCATTTCGCAGCCGAACCCTGCGGGCTGACGGCATGGTCACTGGAAGCGTTGTAATGTAAATTTGTATAACTGTGTCTCTGGATCGCATTTTGCACCTGTTTGCTACCAAGCCGAAGCTTGAAATGAAGCCCTGATTGGCATCGGTCTGATGCCAAGCGACTGACCCCCAGCACATGCAGTTTTATCTGGCAAACGATAAACTGGCGTGTTTTAACCCCACGGAGCTCCCATGACAACCCTATTTGGCAAGATTCTGCTATCGAGCCTGTTGATGACCATGAGCCTGCTCACCCACGCTGCTCCAGCCACCGTAAATGTCACCCAGGTGACAGCGCTGCAACGCCAGGGCACACTGCTGATCGACGTGCGCCAACCCGACGAATACGCCCAGGGCCATGCACCGGGCAGCACCTTGATCCCGCTGGGGCAACTGGCGCAACGCTTGCCTGAGCTGGCCGGCTACAAGAACAAACCGGTGGCCTTGATCTGCCATTCTGGCAACCGCTCGAGCAAAGCCCAGCAATTGCTGCAACAAGCCGGCTTTACTGCCACCAGCAATGTCGAAGGCGGCATGGTCGCCTGGCAAAAGGCGGGGCTGCCGGTGGTGATGGGGTCAAAGTAAAACAACCTGTAGCCCGGATTGAAATACGATATGTAGCTATATAAATAGTAGCTATACGTTGTTTGATCATGTACCTGTTTGAAGGCAAATGTCATGCTGTGAGGTTTTCGATCTGATCTGTCATCAAGGGGGATTCAATGGACCGCACAGAACGGCTCTACAAAATCAACGAACTGCTGCACGCCCACAAGGTGGTCAGCTTTGCCACTTTGCTGGCCAAGGTAGAAGCATCGCGCTCCACCCTCAAGCGCGATCTGAACTACCTGTGCGACCGCCTGCATAACCCCATTGCTCACAGCCGAGACCTGGGCGGCTACCAGCTTGCTGCCCCTGACCCGGCCAACAAACACCCGCACGAACTCCCCGGGCTGTGGTTCTCACCCACCGAAATCCACGCCTTGTTGACGATGCAACAACTGGTGGCCGGGCTGGACGCGGGCGGCGTTTTGACGGCCCACATCACCCCGCTGATGGAACGCCTGAACGCTCTGCTGGGGCCGGAAGGCAATGCAGAAGCCACCCAGCTGCGCCAGCGCGTGCACATCATCCGGCTGGCGCAACGCAGCGTGCGGCCACGCCACTTTGAGCAAGTGGCCACCGCCCTGGCGCAGCGCAAGCGCCTGCACATCGCCTACACCGCACGCGGCAACGGCCACACCACCGAGCGCGACATCTCCCCCCAGCGCCTGGTGCACTACCGCGACAACTGGTACCTGGACGCCTGGTGCCACCAGCGCCAAGGCCTGCGCAACTTTGCGCTGGACGCCATCACAAAACTGGAGCCATTGAACCAGCCAACACGTGAAGTCAGCGCCGCCCAACTCAGCACCACCTTCGGCCCTGGCTACGGCATATTTTCAGGCGGCGCGGTTCGCTGGGCCCGCCTGCGCTTTAGCCCCGAGCGCGCCCGCTGGGTGGCGCAAGAGCAGTGGCATCCCGAGCAAAGCGGCAAGTTTGAAAGCGACGGCAGCTACCTACTGCGCCTGCCCTACACCGACCACCGCGAGCTGATCATGGACATTCTGAAACACGGCACGCATTGCGAGGTGCTGGGGCCGCCCAGCCTGCGCCGGGTGGTGGGGGATGAGCTGAAAAGAATGGTGGTGAAATATTTTTGAGGGGTGGGGGAGAGGTTCATCTGGTGAACCTCTCACGTCTTATGCTCTACACATATTCAAGAAAAAGCGTATGAAAAAATATCCAGTCAGCTTTGAAATTGCAGGATCGGCGGCTATGTTTGCCAGACCTGATACGGGTGCGGCTCCAATTTCATACCCGTTACCAACATGGTCAGCTTGTAAAGCAATGTTTGAGGCGGTGGTGCGTGGTTTTTTCACCGCCGGGACGGATCCTGCCGCATTCTTCAATCCGACTAGCGTGGAAATTTGGTTACCCGTTCGTTATGAAAAATATGTTGTCAACTACCGCGGGCCACTGCGAAAGGGTTCACAGATCAGTAAAGACGCTTCATATCAACTACCTGCAACTATTCTTGTCGATGTTTGTTTTCGCGTTAACGGCGACTGCATTCCTGTTGGGCGCTCACGGTCAGGCGGTGTCAACGCGGCACATGCTCTGCAAGAAATGTTTATCCGGCGGTTGACAAAGGGTGTTTCCAAATATGCACCCTGTCTTGGGTGGAAAGAATTTTTGCCAACGTACTTTGGCCCGTTTCGCAATCACGACATCGCTCCAGCATCCCCAGTTTTGCAAAGTGATCTCAATTTGGCTTTACCGGCATTCTTGCTATCAATGTGGGATGCCCCAGTACGCGGCACTTATCAGCCGTCGTTTAGAGAGTTGGATATAAAGGGTGGCGTTTTTCGGTTTCCTGAGGTCACCGTAGTGAATGGAAAGCTTCATTTCGGTGAGGTGCCAAATGCTGATTGAGTTGTTTCAAATCGCACGAAATTTGACCGGACAGGGTATCGAAACGGGTCTGGTGCACAAGGACTTTGGTATTCCGGGGTTGAGTACCTTGCCAACGCTGAGGGTTTTACTCAATGAAGACGGAGTGATTGTTCGAATATTGCCAATCACCAAAGACGAAGAGCCTGGCCTTTGGACTTTGCAAAGTGGCAATTTCAAGTTTTTTCCTGCTGTTCGCTTGAAGCTGATCCCCGCTTTGGCAGTGCCTGCTGAGCTGCTTGAAAAAAAATCAGCGACTTTGCAAGATGTCATCGCGCTGATGGATATCTCAAAACAGTTGCCAGAACGAAAAATTGATTCTGAGATGGTGGACGCCGCTAACAAAAATCGCCAAAGAATTCGAGACTGGCAGAGCATTGAGGAGAATGAAATCCTGACTCAGTTGAAGTTGTTTTCAACGGCTTTCGATAGATTTTGTGAGTCACCCGAAGCTGCCGCCCGGACGCTCCTGAAGGGTATTGAAAACACCCTGAAATTACCTCAAGATGAAAAAACTCTTGCTTCATTGGCCAACCTGTTAGCGGGGAAGTGTTTCGCAGGCAAGCGAAAAGAAGGTGTAGACCGGATTCAGCTTTGTTTTGATTTCAAGCCGAGCAACGATTTTGCGTTCACACTCTATTCACAGCGTGTTAGCCGAGTAGTTCTTGAATGTCTTGCAAATGAAAAGGCAACCACCACAAAGAAAAGAGAGATTCTTAATGTACCGACGGGCATGTGCGCACTCACCGGTACAAATGTTGAACTTCTGACAACACCTTTTCCAAAATGGAGCGCACGCCCAATCATCAATAAGCCACTTTCTCCATTTTCGAAATTTGGTGAGGCCGCCTGCAATTTACGCTATTGGAGATCTGACAACGATGCATTCCCAATAGGTGTGGATGCGGCAAGAATGTTGGTTGCCTCTTTGAAGAAGATTACAGATAAACCACCGGGGGCTAACTGGCGAACACTCCATAACGGGAAATTTGACAAGGGAAAAGAACGGCAAGACGTATTGATCGCTTATCCAACGATGCCATTGGATGTATTGCCTTTAGTTAACGTGTTTGCAAAGACAGAGGGAGAGCAGGATGACGGTATTAAGACCTTTCAAGACCAAGCCCGGCCAATTATTGAAGCTCTTTCGAAAATTGTGCCTTCAAATCAAGTTCCTGATTACGTCATTATCCTTCTGATACGTCAAATATCGAGTGGACAGATTCAGTTGGCCTACTCGGCCAATCCGGGTCGTCCCGAGTTTGTCAAAGCTGTCGACGCTTGGAGTGGGTCGGCTGATAACTTGCCACCTAATCTGCGCGTCCCATTGATCATGCGAGCAAAAGCCGATCAGACTTCCAAAAAGTCGGTAACTCTAAAGCAGGCAAACAAAACTGTTCGATGGGTAAAACCAAAGCTGCTGTTCCCGGAAGAGATCAGCCGTCTACTCTCTCACCAATGGATTCGCAGTGGCGCGGAGACATCAACTGTTGAAGCGCCAGCGGTGGGGCAAATACTTGATCTTTTTCTACGCAAACCTGGTGTATGGCAAGACATTGCGGCAAGTCTGTTGGAGGCTACGCTGACACGCACCAGCGTTTTACTCACGCACGCTGGGCATGTATTGCACCGAGACGACCCCATAACACTGGTTAATTGGAGTGAGTTTTCGCTTAAATCCAAAGCGTGGCCTGACTACGCTTTTTCTCAAACCCTTAGCCTTATCGGGAGCTTGCTTTACGCCATGAACTCAAATGTCAAAAACTATGTTGAAGAGTCTGCCTATCAGGTAGGCAGGTTGCTGGCCATGATGGACGAATTGCATAAGTGTTATTCCATCGCGGTACGCATCAACGGCGATGTACCCAACTCACTCATCGGCAATAGCCTTTTGGGCAGAGCGGCAGATTCTCCGGCACAAGCGCTTGCAGAGTTAAGCGAGCGAAGTCGCATCTACATGGGCTGGGCGAAAAGCGTCGACGTGACCGATTTTGGTGAAAAAGCCAAGAAGAAAAATATTGCCATCTATTCATCACGCAAGGTTTTACGTCTGGCGGCCCCACTATGCGAGCAATTGCACGCTACGGGTTCACTGGATGCTGAGATGTCGACAGTTCAAAAAGCACATCTATACCTGGGATATTTGGCACCTATTCTGGGCCAGGAGGATGGCAGAGAAATCCCATCAGAGGCGGCGACAGATGCCGCTGTGGCTACAACAACTACCAATTGAAAGAGGTCATCCAATGAAATACAACATTCCACGCGTTACCGGGATTCTCGTCATTGAGGTTCGCAATTCCAATCCCAATGGCGATCCAGATCGGGAGAGCGATCCACGTACACGGGCGCATGATGGGCGGGGCATGATTAGCGATGTGTCGTTCAAACGAAAACTGCGTGAGCTACTGATACAAAAAGACGGGCCTGTGTGGAGCCAAATGGCGGCGCTAATGGCACTGAAGCCGGAAGCGTTTGAAATTCACGTTAGTCAACCTTCACGCGAAAAGGAAAAAGCAGAAAAAAAGGACGGGGAGAAAAAATCGCTTTCAGAGCGATATTGGGATGTTCGCGTTTTTGGTAGTACCAGTTTGGAGGAGAAAGATAACTTTATTCGGACTGGTGTAGCCCAGTTTTCAATTGGTGTTTCGGCTGCCAAGGTTCGTATCCAGCGCGATACGAATACGGTGAGTGCAAATGTTGATGCCTCAAAAAACACAGACCGTGGGATGGCACCTTTGGGCTTTCGTGTGGTCGAGCATGGTGTTTATGCGATGCCCTTTCTGGTCAACCCAACGGCTGCTGAAAAAAGTGGTTGTACCAGCGATGATATTGAGTTGCTTTGCCGCTTAATCCCCTATGCGTATGCACACAATGCATCACGCATTCGCCCATTGGTTGAAGTCCGTCACGCTTGGTACTTTGAACACGCGAATCAGCTCGGATCGGCATCTGACTTTGCCATTCTCGATGCACTCACACCGAAGAAAGCTGACCCAGCAATACCGTCAAGCAGTTGGGAAGACTATGCCTACGATGGAAGCGCGTTGTCTGCAGAGCTGCAAACCAAATTTGCAGGTCGGTTTAAACATTTTGGTGATTTAACGGATCCCGACTTCGTTGGCAAGGTTTTCCCCCGTAAGCATGGTTGATTTTCTTGCTCACAGCGCCCGCAATGGCTGCCCGACGCAAACTTATGAGGAGCACATCCGCAACGTGGTGCGAGGGGCTTTCCATCGTGCTCGAGCGATGCTCCGGCATTACACGCCGAGTGAAGTAAGTCGACCTACACGAAAAGCACTGTTGGCGATCATTGGCGATGCAACAAGCTTCCATGATTTCGGAAAACTTGATCCTGGTTTTCAGCAAACATTGCGGACGAACCATCGATCACCTAACCATATCCGGCACGAAGACGCTGGTGTTGCGTTGCTGGAGCTCTATGGAGCATTGGAGGCTGCTGGTTTGATCAGTGCACATCATCGTGGATTGGTAAGGTATGAATTTCAACCCGAGCAACGACGCTTGGGCCAGCCAAGCTCAAAGCGGTTGAATGTTGAGCCGTTTCGTATCCATGATGATCCACCAACAATTGCGGCGACTAATGCCCGGCTTGGTTCGTATCGGCAGAACCATGAAGCTTTGTTGGGGGCACGACGACCCAATATTGAATCGGGTTTGTCCAGTTGCAGCGGCCTGACCAGACGATTGCTGCTGTCATGCTTGGTTGACTCCGACCACACGGATACAGCGCGGCATTACAAGCAAGATTCGCCTTTTGACCAGCCATCAGGACGATGGCTTGAAAGGCTAGCGGCTTTAGATGCTTACGTAGATGGTCTTAAAAAACCATCGGGTATGGTTGTGAGCGATGCAGAAAGTGCTAGGCAAAAAATTCGTGCTGAGTTGTACGCAACGTGTCGCAATGCGGATGTCGGGCCTCGTTTACGAAGTTGCGATGCAGTTGTCGGATCAGGCAAAACAACTGCCGTTATGGCACATCTACTTCAAGTCGCTGCTGCGCGAAAGCTACGACACATTTTTGTTGTCTTACCTTACACAAATATTATTCGACAGTCTGTCAAACGATATAGAGATGCTTTGACTCTGCCTGGAGAAGACCCCGAAGCAGTGGTTGCCGAACATCACCACCAAGCCGACTTCAGCGATGTTGCTCTACGGGGCGTAGCTACGTCGTGGCGGGCACCGATCATCGTAACAACTGCAGTGCAGTTTTTTGAAACACTGGCTGCCAATCAAACTGGCAGACTGCGCAAACTACATGAGCTGGTTGGCTCTGCTGTATTTGTTGATGAAGCCCATGCAGCGATGCCAGCCCAACTCTGGCCCGTAAGCTGGAATTGGCTCACTGAATGGACGAATGACTGGGGTGGTCATATTGTTTTAGCCTCTGGTTCTCTCGCGGAATTCTGGTCACTGGACGAATTTTGCGCAATCAAGCAGGGCAAGGATCCGGGACAACGATCATCAGGACCAAAGCCAGTTGTGGTGCCGCTGTCTGCTGATTTGCGTGAAAAAATGCTTGTCGCTGAACATGCACGCGTTTGCTTTGATACCCGCTCAAAGCCAGTGGAGGTTGATGAGCTGTGCAAATGGGTTGAATCTGCGCCGGGGCCACGCTTGGTCATTGTGAATACCGTACAGTCTGCAGCCGTACTTGCCTTTCATATGCAGGCTCGACAAACTCAGGAGGTGCTGCATCTTTCTACCGCGCTTGCGCCAGTGGATCGCTTGAAACTGGTTGAAAAAATTGGACAGTGGTTGGTAGAAAAGAAGAACTGGACATTGGTGGCTACAAGTCTGGTAGAAGCCGGTATGGATTTTTCATTCGGCACCGGATTCCGTCAGCGTAGTTCCACGGCCAGCTTGATTCAGACCGGAGGGCGAGTCAATCGGGGGGCCAATCGTGGTGTATCCCAAGTGTGGGATTTCGATTTTGCTGATGTATCCAAATTTCCGGATAACAAAATTGCGCTTGCCGCATCCAAACAAGCGTTGGCTGAACTGTTTGATGCCAACCTTATTTCGGCTTCTAAGCCTACAGATTTGGTGGCGGTGTGCTTGCAATCTTTGAGAATGGAATTCAAAACAAAGCAGCAAAATATCGCCTTGGAAGCAGTTCAACTGGAGAATAAATTCGACTATCCAGAAGTTGCCAAGAAGTGTCGCCTTATCGATAGCGACACGCGCACTGTGCTGATAGACCGTGCTATGGCAGAACGGATCAAGATGGGGTATCCAGTCAAGCGTGAAGAGCTGGTTCTACACAGTGTGCAGATGTATCCGCAAAAGATTCAACATCTTCGAATTGATCGCGTCATTTCAGGGTCGGACGATTTGTATGTTCTGCCAGAGGGATGGCGATACGACCCTGATTGTTTTGGGTACATGGCGGAGTGGTTGCACCAACAGCCACTAAGGATTGCGCATGGATTTTTTATTTGATGACAAAAGCTTCCCTGTCGGGCAACCAGTTCTGCCTGCAACGGGTGTGGCTATGGCAAAACTTTGCTGATCGGAACGCCATGAAAATTTTCCCCACTGAATTCGACGGTCAATCCATCCGCCGGGTGTACGACGAAGCCACGGAAACCTGGTGTTTTTAGTTGATTGACGTGGTGCAAGTGCTGACCCAGCAGGCCGATTACCAGACAGCGCGTAAATACTGGAACAAGCTCAAAGAGCGCCTGAGCAAGGAAGGCAGCGAGTCGGTGACAAACTGTCACCGACTGAAATTGCCCGCCGCCGATGGCAAAAACTACCTCACCGATGTGGCCACCGCCGAAACCCTGCTGCGCCTGGTGTAGTCCATCTCAAAGCTTGAAGGCCATCAAGAGGCTATGCCAAGCCTAAGGTCGACAAGTTGAAATATACGCCCCAGGCGTACACTCACCCATGCTGACCGTCATTGAAACGCCATTGTTCAGCAAGCTCTGGCCCGCGTATTGGAGTGAGGATGAGCGCGGTGCTTTCGCTGCTTATATTGCCGAGCATCCTGAAGAGGGCGATGTAGTGAAAAGCTCTGGCGGCGTTCGCAAGGTGCGCTGGAGCCACTGTCTCGGGTAAATCGGGTGGTGTGCGGGTGATTTACTTTGTTCGCAATGATCTGGGAGTGTTGGTGTTGTTATTTCTCTATGCCAAGAGCAGAAAAGATTCGCTCAAGGCCAGTACGTTGAAGGAGTTGCGTGATGCCGTTAAGTAAATCGTCCAAGAGCACATCTAAAAAGCCAATGACTGACGCGCAATTGGCCGCATGGGAAGCCAGCCGAGACTTGGAAGCCGAGCTTGTTGAGTCGGTACGCCAGATGAAGCGCGGCGAAGGCACGGTGGTGCATTCGCCGGTGATTGCGGCGCGTCAAAACTCCGGCTTGTCGCAAGCGCAGTTTGCCTTGTTGCTGGGGGTGTCAGTGCGCACCTTGCAGGGCTGGGAGCAGGGGCGCAAGCAGCCATCTGGCGCGGCCCGCACCCTCATCACACTGGCGCAGCGCAATCCGCAAGCATTGCGTGATCTGGCGAGCGCCTGAACCAGTGCCACAACGTGTCGGTTGAGCCAGAACAAGTCCCCCTGTCTGCCCTGCAGCACTGGCACTACTGCCCGCGCCAGTGTGGCCTGATTCACCTGGAGCAGGTGTTTGATGAGAATGTGTACACCCTGCGCGGGCAAGCCTTGCATGCCAAAGTAGATCAGCCCGGTGTTGAAACTGCCAAAGGCGTGCGCGTGGCGCGCGCTTTGCCGCTGTGGCATGACGCGCTGGGGCTGATTGGCAAGTCTGACGTGGTGGAGTTCTTGGCCAGTGGCGTGCCCTACCCGGTGGAATACAAACACGGCAGCCGCAACAAGGCCGCTGACATTGCCGCGTGTGACGACATTCAACTCGCTGCGCAGGCCATGTGCCTGGAGGCCATGACCGGCAAGCCCGTCAATGAGGGTGCGCTGTATTACGCCACTTCCAAACGCCGCCGGGTCGTGCCCATTACTGCGCAATTGCGCGCTGACGTGGTGCAAACCGCAGAGGCCATTCGTCAGATGCTGGCCAGTGGCAAGCTGCCCCCGCCCCTGAACGCGGCTCAGGCGGCCAAGCGCTGCAAAGCTTGTTCCCTGCAAGAGCGCTGCCAGCCGCAAGCCACGCACGCAGGCTTGCTGTCTGCCCGTGCCGCCTTGTTTGACCCTGACGCATAGCCATATCCGCTCAACCGCCTGCCCATGCAACGCCTCAACACAATCCACCTCAAAATGACCGACAAGTTTTGGAATAGCGATAGGCAAATAAAATATAGCAAATTGCTATAAGATGGGTAACAGCGATGAAACTGATTTCCAACAAAGCACTACGTGAATTTGCCGCCCTGCACCCGGATGCAGACACGCCGCTGCAGGACTTCAGGCGATTGATAGAGCAATGCAATTTTGCACACTTTGGCCAGTTGAAGGCCACGTTTGCCAGCGTGGACAAGGTGGGAGATCGCTACGTATTCAACATTGGTGGCAACAAGTACCGGCTGGTGGCGGCCATTGCATTTCAGGCAGGTTTGGTGTGGGTCAAAGCCGTTTTGACTCACAGCGAATATGACAAAGGAGATTGGAGATGATCATGACTGATAGCGTGCTGGCCCCGTGGGCAGCCGTAAATACTGCGCTGGGTTTGTCTGCTCCTGTGCGAGACGAGGTGCACTACACCGAACTTCTCGCTTTTGTGGAAGAGTGTTTTGAGCGTTTTGGCGCGCAAGACAATCACCCCATTTTTGCCTTGGTTGACTTGGTGGCGCAGCGCATCAACCAGTACGAAGACCGGCTCCATCCCTGGCCTGACGCCAGCACCCCGGCCACGCGGCTGGCCTTTTTGATGGATCAGCACGGCTTGCGCCAGAGTGATTTGCCAGAGGTTGGAGCACAAAGCGTGGTGTCTGACGTGTTGGCTGGCAAACGCAAACTGAACCTGCGCCAAACACAAGCGCTGGCACGACGCTTTGGTGTACCCGTAGATGCGCTGATTTAGCTGCCCATGCAACTCCTCAACACCCTCTACGTCACCACGCCCGACACCTACCTGCGGCTGGACAACGACACCCTGCGCGTGGAAGTCGACCGCGAAACCCGCTTGCGCGTGCCGCTGCACCACCTGAGCGCGGTGGTGTGTTTTGGGCACATCAATCTATCTGCACCTTTGCTGCACCGGCTGGCCGATAGCGGCGTGGCGCTGGTTCTGCTGGACGACAACAGCCGCTTCAAAGCCCGGCTGGAAGGCGCGGTTACAGGCAATGTTTTGCTGCGCCAGGCCCAGTTTCAGCGCGTGGCTGACCCCGCCTTCAGGCTCGACATGGCTCGCGCCAGCGTGGCGGGCAAGATCAAAAATACCCGCCAAGTCTTGCAGCGCGGTGCCCGCGAGGCCAAGTCTGAGGATGAGGCCAAGGTCTTGACACGTTTGGCGAATGACCTGGCCGCCAGCCTGCGTGCTTTGCCCGAGGTCGCCAATCTGGACAGCCTGCGCGGCGTCGAAGGCGAAGCTGCACGCCAATACTTCAGCGGCCTGAACCTGCTGGTGCGCCCCGACCAGCGCGCCGCCTTTGCCATGGATGGCCGCACCCGCCGCCCACCGCGTGACCGCTTCAACGCCATGCTGTCGTTTCTGTACGCCATGTGGATGAACGACTGCCGCAGCGCCCTGGAAGCCGCCGGGCTCGACCCACAGGTGGGCTTCTTGCACGCGTTGCGGCCAGGTCGTGCCGCACTGGCGCTGGACTTGATGGAAGAGTTCCGCCCCTGGGCCGATAGGCTGGCCCTGACCCTCATCAACCGGGGCCAGTTGAATGCGGATGATTTTGTGCTGCGCGAAGGCGGCGGCGTGTCGCTGGAGCCCGATGCACGCAAGGCCGTGGTGGTGGCCTACCAAGAGCGAAAGAAAGACGAGATCAACCACCCGCTGCTGGCCCAGTCCGTGCCGCTGGGCCTGGTGCCGCTGGTGCAAGCCCGCTTGATGGCACGCGCACTGCGTGAAGACGGCGCACCTTATGTGCCCTTCGTGGCGAAGTAAAGGGTTGTCATCATGCTGGTACTGATTTGTTACGACGTGAGTACTGAAACCAAGGCGGGCCGCCGCCGTTTGCGCCGGGTGGCGCGGGTGTGTGAAAGCACCGGGCAGCGGGTGCAAAAGTCGGTGTTTGAATGCCAACTGGATGTGGCTAAATTTGAAGCCCTGGAGCGCGAGCTGCTGGCAGAAATAGACCCCAGCATGGACTGCCTGCGGTTGTACCGCATCCCCGGCACGCGGGGCTTTGAGGTGGTTGAGCACGGCATGTTCAAGGCGGTGGATTTTGATGGGCCTTTAGTGCTTTAGATACTGCTTTTCGGTTTCCGTGCCTGCTTTGCCATGGTATGGTTACCCCGCGAACCCCAAGTGATGGATTTTTTACTGAATGGTTCGCGCGCTTTGCAACCCGTTGTTTTTGAACGGCCTATTGATTTTTTCGAGGTTAGATTTTTTGCAGCTACATGTCGTCATCGCCAGGTTCGCGGAAATGTACGGAAAAATTGAATGCCGACAAGGCTTTGTATGTGAAGGGCATCGCCCGCCAGCAATGGCGGGCGCGGATTGAAACTGCTGTGGTGGGGGTGATTGCGCCGAAATTGTTGGCATCGCCCGCCAGCAATGGCGGGCGCGGATTGAAACACCCTAACCTTTTATTGATTGGATCAAAGAAATGAGCATCGCCCGCCAGCAATGGCGGGCGCGGATTGAAACACCGGCCACCCAACTGTGCAGGCTGCCTTTGCCAAGCATCGCCCGCCAGCAATGGCGGGCGCGGATTGAAACACCACCGCCGGGGCCAGTGGCGCACCCAACATGGCGGCATCGCCCGCCAGCAATGGCGGGCGCGGATTGAAACCGCGACAAATACGACTGCAGCAACAACGCGGGCACCGCATCGCCCGCCAGCAATGGCGGGCGCGGATTGAAACAGTAGCGTGCCGTCGGTCAGCTGTTGGTAACGCGTGCATCGCCCGCCAGCAATGGCGGGCGCGGATTGAAACAAATGGCGCTACCCGACTCGCAAGGGTTTGACGAGCATCGCCCGCCAGCAATGGCGGGCGCGGATTGAAACGAGGCTCGTATCGGTGTGTAACGAGAGTGGCACTGCATCGCCCGCCAGCAATGGCGGGCGCGGATTGAAACGCTGACAACATCGGGCTTTTCGGCCTGCCCGCTTGCATCGCCCGCCAGCAATGGCGGGCGCGGATTGAAACCACAGCAAAAAGACTGGCTGGTGAGCCAGTAAAGCATCGCCCGCCAGCAATGGCGGGCGCGGATTGAAACAAAATTTAGAACCGATGCCTACGAGATCAAGGTCAGCATCGCCCGCCAGCAATGGCGGGCGCGGATTGAAACACGATGCGTGTACGGTGACAAGTCATCCAAGCAGAGCATCGCCCGCCAGCAATGGCGGGCGCGGATTGAAACTGATCATCTGGCGCTATTGCATGTGCAGCCATAACGCATCGCCCGCCAGCAATGGCGGGCGCGGATTGAAACTCTGCATGGCAAAGTCATTGCAGTTAACGCGCGAGGCATCGCCCGCCAGCAATGGCGGGCGCGGATTGAAATTGACTTGTAAAAAACTTTTTACAAGAACGATTTGTTCTTTTCCACCTGCCCCAGCCAGCCCTCCACCTCCTGCACCACCTGATCCACCGCACCGGTCAAGGCCCGCACACCGCCTGCCGCGTCGGGCGTGGGCGCGGCCAATTGGGCGGTGAAGCTGCGTTGGGCCAGCAGGGTTTCACCCGCTGCGCTGCGTTCGGTCACCGTCACCAGCAGGCGCAGCACGCCGCTGCTTTTGTCGGTGCTTTCAAACAACTGGCTGAATTCTTCCAGCGCCGGCTGCAACTCCAGAATAGCTTGGGGCTGGGTGGCAGACGCTGCAGGGGCTGAGGCTGCAGCGCGAGCGGGTCGGGCCAGGCTGATCGCACCCGGTGATAGCACCGCGCGGCGCTGGCTCAAGTGGGCACGCAAGCGCTGCTCGATCAGCTGCGCCGCGGGCATGCTCCAGCGCGCCAGCGTGTAGGGTCTGAGTTGCTGTGCATCCGCATAAGCCAGGCGGTACAGCACGGCGTTGCCGCTCAGCGCGGCACTGGTTTTGACGCTGGCCAACTCCAGTGGCGGCAAAGGGGCGCTGCGTAGGCTGGGCTGGGTTTGCAGCGCGCCGGGGCCAAAGTCGTACACCGCCGGGGGGTTGGCCGGGCGCGGCAGGCTGCAGCCCGACAGCGCCAGAATTAATATAACAAATAGGGCTCTAGCCCTTGTATATTCTGCGTACACAGCTCTGTTTTTCATAGTGATTTGCCGTCTGATTTGGAACGCTTTGGAACGCTTTGGTATGGGCTCATCAGCGTGCTGCGGGCGGCGGGGCGGCAAAACCAGGCTCGCCCGGCCCGGGCAGCAGCGCAGGTTTGCCCAGCAGCAGGGCCTGCGGGTTGTCGGTCAGGGACTGGGTCAGCTCGCCCAGCTGCTGGCTGGTGCGCTCGGCCGCCTGCAGCGCTTGGTCTACCCGGGGCAAGGTGTTGCTGCGCAGGGTTTGGCCGGTGGCCACCAGCACGTCCGCGCCCAGGTTGATCTGCTCCAGCGTGCCGCCGGGTGCAGTCATGCGCTCGCTGAAATGCTGAAACGCGCTCGCCGACACCCGCGCCGCATCGGCACTGTCGCCAACCCGTTTGGAGGTGGCCTTAACCACGTCCAGCGTCTCTTGGCCAGATGCCAGCAGCGCGGGCAGCGTGCGGCGGGTCTGGGCGGTGAGTTGTTGCAGCTCTGCTGCCGCTTGCCCGATGTGCTTCACCGCACCCATCAGCGCCTGCTGGTTGCCTGGTGCCAGCAGCTGGTTGACGTGTTGGCTGGTTTGTTCCAGCTGGCCTAGCAGGCGTTCACCCCGATCCGTCAGTTGGCTCAGCAGGCCAGGTTTGAGCAGCATGCGGCTGCCCGGGGGCAGGGGGGTGGCCGGGGCGCTGGCAGGGTCTGCGGGCGCATCGGCCAGCTGGATGTAGGCCAGCCCGGTAACCCCCTGAAAACCCAGCGTGGCAAAGCTGCGGGTGGTCAGGGGGGCGGTGTCTTCCACGGCAATGCGCACCAGCACCTGGCCGGGGGTTTGCGGGTCCAGCCCCATGCTGCTGACCTTGCCCACCGGCACGCCAAAGTAGCGCACGCTGGCTTGCGGCTGCAGGCCGCTGACGTTGACCGCGCCCGCGAGTTCATACACCTGCAAGGCACGGGTGTCGCGCGTGAGCCAGACCGCCAGGCTGATCAGGGCGGCCATGAGCAGCAGCACAAAGCTGCCAGCGGCCAAGGCGTGGGACTTGTTTTCCATGGGTCGTTTTTAACCTGCTTTGCTTGAATCGTGCAACAAGGCACGGGCGCGCTGGCCACGTTCGCCCCAAAAATACGCCTGGATGAACGGGTGCGGCTGTGCCATCACCTGCGCCGCCGTGCCCTCGGCCACGATGTGTTTGTCGGCCACCACGGCAATGCGGGTGGACAGCGCCAGCAAGGTGTCGAGGTCATGCGTGACCATGACCACCGTCAGGTTCAGCTCTTGGTGCAGGGATTTGAGCAGCGCGCAAAACGCGTCAGCGCTGCCGGGGTCCAGCCCGGCGGTGGGCTCGTCGAGCAGCAGCAGCGGCGGGTCCATGATCAAGGCCCGGGCCAGCGCCGCGCGTTTGACCATGCCGCCAGACAAATCCGCCGGCATTTTGTGTGCCGCAGAGGCCTCCAGCCCGACCATGCGCAGCTTGACCATGGCGGCATCTCGAACCAAATCGGCGGGCAGGGTTTTAAGTTCGCGCAGCGGAAACGCAATGTTGTCAAGCACGCTAAAGGCCGAAAACAGTGCCCCGTGCTGAAACAGCATGCCAACCCGGCTGGCAGCGCCCGCACGCCCCATGCGCGAGGCGTCTGCCCCGAGCACGGTGACGCGGCCACGGGCTGGGGTTTCTAGCCCGAGCAGCTGGCGCAGCAGCACGGTTTTGCCAGAGCCCGAGCCGCCCACTACCGACAGCAGTTCACCAGCTGCAATGCGCAGGCTCAAGTCCTGGTGCACCACGGTGTCCACCCCGCGGCTGTGAAACACCGACCAGAGCTTGTCAATCTCCACCACAGCGCGGCGCGTGTTCATATGCCCACGTTCTTGAAGACCACGGCAAACAGCGCGTCCACCAACAGCACCACGGTGATGCTGGTGACCACCGAAGCCGTGGTGCCCTGGCCCAGACTCTCGGTGTTGGGCTTGACGCGCAAGCCGTAGTGGCAGCCTACCAGCGCAATCAGCACCCCAAACACCATGGATTTGCCCAGGGCCAGCCACAGGTTGCCGATCTCCACCGCGCGCGGCAAAGTGGCAAAGAAATAGGCCGGGGTCACGCCCAGCACCGCATCGGCCGCCAGCATGCCGCCGAGCAGCGCCGCCAAGGTGGTCCAGACGCTGATCAGCGGCATGGCCACGGCACAAGCCAAAGCGCGCGGCAGCACCAGGCGGTAGCCTTGGGCAATGCCCATGACGCGCATGGCATCCAATTCTTCGGTGACCCGCATCACGCCAATTTGTGCGGTGATGGCCGAGCCCGAGCGCCCGGCAATCAGAATCGCTGCCAGCATCGGGCCGAGTTCGCGGATCAGCCCGATGCCGAGAATATTGACGATGAAGGTGTCGGCTCCAAACTGGCGCAACTGGCGCGACATCAAATAGGCCAGCACAATGCCAATCATGAACCCCACCAGCGCCGTCACCGGCAATGCCGTGGCTCCAATTCGGTACAGGTGGCCTGACATATCACGCCACGGGCCGCACCGGGGTGAGCGCACAAGTGCCAACAAGTCCAGCAGCAGCTGGCCGGTCAGTGCCAGCAAGCCCAGCAGGTGATCCCACAACAGCCAGAGTTGTTCACCCAGTTTCAGAAAACGCTGCCCAATTGACATCGGTGCAAGCCGTAGCTCTGCACCACTGAAACGAGCCACGCGCTGCAGCATGGCCTGTTGCGCCGGATTCACTTGCAGTTGCATGGGCCATTGCCGACCCCAGGTGTTCCACAGCAGTTGGGCACCGGTGTGGTCGAGCCGGGTCAGCGCCAGCAAATCCCACTGCACACCACGCGAAGACCCAGCAAGAACCAGGGTTTGACTGATCTTGCTCCACTGGCCAGGGTCGGCCAAACGCGCCGCACTCCAGCAGCCGCCCAGCACCGCGCAGCGCCCCGTCGGGCGGGTGTGCAGGGTGAGTGTGGGAGTGGCTTCAGGCATGGTGCGCTCAGGCTCGCATCGTAACGGCAACGCGGGGGACACACCACACGTCACAGCTGCGGCAAAATGCCTCAAACCCAAATAATCCATTAGGCGGCACTGCGTGCCTGCATGCATGCCCTAACGACCATGTACAACAAGGACACCCCAAAATTTGAAACATGCGTGGCCTGCGTAGGGCGGGTTTCAACCCGCCATGGCCGACTGAAGTCGGCCCTACAACACGCTATTCTTGGCGGCTGTGGTCGTTGATTCAACGTTAATGGATTGTTTGGGTTAAACCCTACGGCTCAGACAAGGAACACCCTCCATGAACAGCAGCTTTGACTACATCATCATCGGCGCGGGCACCGCCGGCTGCCTGCTGGCCAACCGGCTCAGCGCCGACCCGACCAAGCGTGTGCTGCTAGTCGAGGCTGGCCGGCCCGACAACTACCCCTGGATTCACATCCCGGTGGGCTACCTGTATTGCATTGGCAACCCGCGTACCGACTGGCGCTTTCACACCGAGCCCGATGCCGGTCTGAATGGCCGCAGCCTGCGATTCCCGCGCGGCAAGGTGCTGGGCGGCTGCAGCAGCATCAACGGCATGATCTACATGCGCGGCCAGGCCCGGGACTATGACGCTTGGGCGCAGCACACCGGTGACCCGGCCTGGGGCTGGCAAGCGGTGTTGGCAGATTTCATGGCACATGAAAATCACTACAAATTAGATAGCTACTCACCCAGTATTAATAAGGGCTACAGCCCTAAAAGTCTTGAAGCTTTCAACCAACACCATGGCCACGGCGGCGAGTGGCGGGTAGAGAAACAGCGCCTGCGCTGGGACATTCTGGATGCTTTTGCCCAAGCTGCGCAGCAAGCGGGCATACCGTCCACGCCAGACTTCAATACCGGCAGCAACGAAGGTGTGGGCTACTTTGAGGTCAACCAGAAAGGCGGCTGGCGCTGGAACACCAGCAAGGCTTTTTTGCGCCCAGCCTGCAGCGCGCGCAGCAACTTCACGTTGTGGACTTCCGCGCAGGTGACCCAGCTCAACATCGCGCCCCAAGCCAACGGCCAACTGTGCTGCACCGGGGTGCAGGTGCGCACTGCCAGCGGCCTGGTTAAC
>Ga0210042_1000363_pt1 | contig 42744 bp, 37 predicted proteins | sample CryGeymeta201518_FD_183982 | JGI IMG/M metagenome (GOLD analysis project Ga0210042, IMG submission 183982) | Groundwater microbial communities from Crystal Geyser aquifers in Utah, USA - Crystal Geyser metaG 2015-18 (SPAdes) (version 2) | ecosystem: Environmental > Aquatic > Deep subsurface >... | reverse complement strand
CCGGAGATGGACACCCGATCCAGCGCTATTTGGCAAAGTTAACAGGGTTTATCAGCCGATCAGGGCTTCAATTCTATCCCTGTCCCTAACCCTGAACGTTGAACCCAGAACCTGTGAACCCTTACGAATTTTCATACACCGGAGAGATAACATATTGTTTTTATATACGTTTATAAGTACGGCTATTCTTCATGCCAAGGAGGATTTCCATTAGGCTATCTCTTGAGTTGACGAAAGGATCATCGAGGACTTTTTCTTTTAGAAAGGCCATTGCCGCACCTACCTTAGGGCCCGGCCCGATGCCGAGCGCCTCCATAACGTCTCGACCGCTTACCCTTAGCGGTTCAAGCCCGCTTGTCTTCGCTTTCGAGAGGATGGAGTCTATCCTCCTTTGCAGTTCATCTGTATTATCCCTATTCTCCTCTCCATCCTGCGCCATCATATCCGCCCTCTTGAGCGCGAGAAGGTCCTTGATTCCGTCCTTCCCCGCCCGCGCTATAAGGCGCCTGACGGCACCATCGCTCCAGCCTGAATCATATACTATCATGTGGTTGGTGATAAGATTTGTCACAAGCTCCCTCATAACATTTCCAAACCTGAGGCGATCCAGAATGAGGGCAGCTATCTCCGCTCCCCTTTTTTCATGACCATAGAAATGATATTTCCTATCGGATCTTGTCCTGAGTCCGGGTTTGGCAACGTCGTGGAGAAGGGCCGCTATGCGAAGATGTAAAACAGAAGGGGTATGGCCAACGGTAAGAAGGGCATGTTCAAGTATGGTGTGTCTGTGAGGGGGGGACTGTCTCCTGCGGTATCCTTCCATCATTTCCGGAAGTATGATGGAGAGGAGTCCTGTTTTCAGGAGAAGCCTCAGAGCTTTGACAGGCTCTTGGGTCATTAATATCTTTGAAAGTTCGTCTCTTATTCTCTCAGGCGCGGCCCGAGCGAGAAGCGGAGCGCATTGACTGAGAGCCTCCCGGGTCGCATCCTCTATCCTGAAGCGGAGTTGGGCCGAGATTCTTACAGCCCTTAAAAGTCTTAAAGGGTCTTCATGAAATCGAGCTAAAGGATCGCCTACGCATCTTATGATCCTTTTTTTAAGGTCTCTTATACCACTTCCAGGATCGAGCAAAGTCCCTTTTTCCGGCTCAAGGGCAATGGCATCAATTGTGAAATCCCTGAGGGTAAGGTCCGATTCGATTGAAAGCTGAGAGCCTCTGAAAGGGGTGATCTCGAAACCGGAGCCTTCAAAGATGAGGGTGATCGTCCTGTAGTTTGCGGTGAATTTCCTGCTGTCTGGGAAGAGGGATTCTACCTGATCAACCGTTGCCGACGTAGCAATGTCCCAGTCGGCGGCACCTCTATTGAGAAGCATATCTCTTACAGCTCCTCCGACAGCAAATGCCTCAAAGCCCGCATCTCTCAAGCGCGTGCATATCTCAAGCACAGGCCGTGGGACGAGCAGTGCTGCAACTGCCGGTTTTTCGATTAGCTCTCCTGGGTTTTTTTGTAACACGTGAATGCCCCGGGAGGAGTCAGAGGTCAGCTTGTCGCATAGCTGTGAAGACCTGCCAGATAATTAACTCCGAAATAGGTAAACAGAACGCAGGCAAATCCGACGATGCAAAGAATTATAATCTTCCTGCCTTTCCAGCCGCGGACAAGCCTTGAATGGATCACTGCCGCATACACAAGCCAGGTTATCAGAGACCATGTCTCTTTGGGGTCCCAGCTCCAATAGCTCCCCCATGCGGAATGGGCCCAGACGCTTCCCGTGATTATTCCGAGGGTCAGCATCAGGAAACCTATGACCACCATCTGATAGTTAAGCTCATCAAGGATACCTCTGGCCGGGATGAGTCTCAGAAAAGAGGCTGTGTTGTTGGCTGAGTCATTTCCCTTGAAGAGATACATCAGGCTGAATCCGAAGGAGAGGGCAAATGCGGCGTAGCCCAGAAAGCATGTGATCACATGCGTAATGAGCCAGTTACTCTTTAGGGCCGGAATGAGCGGCATGATCTTACTGCTTATGTTAGGGGAAAAGGAGGCATAGGCCAGGGCCAGAAAGATAAGGGGAGTTACAAAGGCCCCTGCGCTCTTGTTTTTCGTCCTCCATTCGACAATGAGATAAAGAAGTACCAGTGTCCATGCAAAGAAGATCAGAGATTCGTAGAGATTTGAAAAAGGAGCCCTTCCCATGCCCAGGGCGTAGGACTCCTGCCAGCGCAGGATTATGGCTGCTGTTTGGGCGGCAAACGAGCCTAGAAGAGTATATGTTGCAAGTGTGCCGGGAAGCCTGCGGCCCATGACCATCATTACGAGATAAAAAACAAAAGCTAAGAAATAAACGAAGGTAAGATAACTTATTATTGCTGAACTTGTCATAAAATAATCTCTCCTTAGGCGGCAAAAAGCGACCTTATATCTTCGGCAAGTCTTTGAATGTCACGGTCAAGGGCAGGCCTGTTTCTGCTTGCAGATCCAGTCACTCGTATGACCGTCTTTTTGCCCTTGTTCTCGACGAACATTCTTATGGTTTGATGTGAGGTAAAAAAGGTAACTATGAAACCAAGTATTATGAGTATGAAGCCCGCCCAAACTACTGGAACACCCGGGTCTTGATTTGCCTGAAGCCCTGTGGCGTATCTTTCCTGAACGCCCAGCAGCAGGAAGGTATAGGGCTTGAAAGCTGCCGGATCGAACTTGGGTGAATTAATCATCTGAGCCGGAAGACGTGATTTTATATGTTCGAAGTCCTCGAAAATCCAGAATCGCGTAGGTTCCGCTCCTTGTATCTCTACTGATACAAGGGCAGCAGGCACGGTACCCATGTGCCTAACGTCGAGTATCTGAAAAAAGCCCTCCTTGCCTGGGAGTTCCATTTTCTTTCCTATTTCTGCATCAATAGTTTCGAGGTCTTCGTCTAACCCTTTTCTGAGCTTGATGCGGAGTTCTTTTCCTGCAACCTTTTCATAGGTTGACTGGTAAAATGTTATGCCCTTGAAGGTGGCGGGGTGATTGACCAGGATATCCCTTTTTTCAATCTCCTTGCCGCCTGAAAGAAAGGTTACCTCTGATTTGTACTCTTTGGGAGAACCGTTTTCGTAAAACTCAACCGTGAATTTGTCGCATCTAATCTCAAAACCCGGGGAAAGAGACTGGTTGCCACCTCTGACCATAATGGAATCAACAGTCTCGCCCTCCGGAATCTTAACAAAACCTTCAAAACCGAAAAATGAACCCGCAAGTGCTCCGATGAGTATTACCAAGACGCTCAGATGAACAATATAGACCCCTAGGGGGGAAAAGCGTCCCTTTTCTGCAAGGAAAAATGTGCCGTATTCCGTTTCTTCAGAGCGAAAAGCGCTGAAGCGCTTTTTAAACAGATTCAGGCAGTTGCCGAGTGCTTCCTGGTAGCCCCTTTCTGTCGAAATAAGAAGTGTGTCAGGCAGTTCCTCAAAGGGCTTAGTTCTTTCAACAGATGGCCTTGCTTTGACCCTTTTCCATGCCGAGGGGAATCGCTCAAGCGAACATACCACCAGATTCAGAACCAGCATAGCTATCAGGAACCGGAACCAACCGGCGTGATAGAGATCGAAGAGGCCGAAAAAGTCCATAAGGTTGAAGGTTGTGGGGTTAAGTCTCTGGACGAACTCCATGGCCCCTTCCTTCTGCGGTATCATAGTGCCCGCAACAGAGAATATCGCGAGTAGAACAAGGAAAACGATGGTTAGCTTCACGGAAGCAAAAAACTTCCAGACAGGATTACTCACTTTTCCGATTTCCTCCATAACTGCCTTCCGCAACCGCGACGGCAATAGATGATATCTATGGCCCAAAAGGCCTCACTCCCTGCCTGATAATACGCTGATGGCTCACGCTATGCGTGGCAGGAATAGGGTTGAACATAAAAATCCCGTTTCAATGGTAGGACCTTCAGAATGGGGTCTTTTCCAAAGCATTTGACCGCTGCTCTTTAATGATGTAATTAAATTACGGGGAAACAGTCCCCCCTTAAATAGCGTCATGGGCGCTTGAGTTCAAAATATATGCTCTAACGGGCTGATGTAAAGGATTTTATATGCTGGATTTACGTTTTGTCAGGTCAAATCTTGACCTTATAGGAGATATGCTCAAGAAAAGGAATGTCTCGCTTGATATGTCGGAGTTCTTATCCCTTGACAAAGAAAGGCGGGAGCGCTTGGCGGTTCTTGAAGATATGAGAAGGCGTCGCAATCAGGTCAGCGAAGAGATTGCAGCCATGAAAAAAAGGGGGGAAGACGCCTCCGCAGCCGTTACTGATATGAAGGAGGTTGGGGCTTCAATAAAGGTGCTTGAAAAGGAACTTCCTTCCTATGAAGAGAGACTTCAAAGTCTTCTCATGTTTATCCCTAATCTTCCACACCAGAGTGTTCCATTCGGTCATGGAGCTGAGGACAACCCGGTTATTCGGAGTTGGGGCGAGCCGCCTCATTTTGATTTTGAGCCGTTGGCTCACTGGGACATTGGGGAAAGGCTCGGTATTCTAGATTTGCCGAGGGCATCCAAGATCTCGGGTGCTAGATTTGCCCTTTACAGGGGATTGGGCGCAAGGCTTGAGAGGGCGCTTATCAATTTTATGCTTGATATTCACACAAGAGAACACGGCTATACAGAGGTGCTTCCGCCTTTTATGGTCAACAGCGCTTCAATGACAGGCACCGGTCAGCTTCCCAAATTCGCCGAGGACCTATTCAAGGTCGAAGGATGGGATTTGTATCTTATCCCAACCGCAGAGGTTCCTGTGACAAATATCCACAGGGACGAGGTACTTGCGGAGGACGAGCTTCCCCTCTATTATGTAGCCTATACGCCCTGTTTCAGATCCGAGGCGGGCTCATACGGAAAGGATACAAGGGGGCTTATAAGGCAGCATCAGTTCAATAAAGTTGAACTGGTAAAGCTCACAAGGCCTGAAGACTCTGAATCGGAACTGGAAAGGCTTACTGCTGATGCTGAGGAAATACTCAAGAGACTCAAGCTGCCTTACAGGGTTGTAACTCTTTGCACGGGAGATCTGGGTTTTTCAGCGGCAAAGACCTATGACCTGGAGGTTTGGCTCCCCGGCCAGGGACTCTACAGGGAGATATCGTCATGTAGTATTTTTACCGATTTTCAGGCAAGAAGGGCGGCAATAAGGTTCAAACGAAGCGGCGGACGCGGGACAGAGCTTGTACACACCCTCAACGGCTCAGGTCTTGCTGTGGGAAGAACGTTTGTGGCGGTTCTCGAGAACTACCAGAGAAAGGACGGGAAAGTGGAGATACCTGAGGCATTGAGGCCCTATATGGGCGGAGTTGAATTCATTGAACAGCCGGTATGACGGACTTTTATATGAAAATGCACCTTCCCTTTATCCCTTCCCCGTCGAGATGTCGGGATGCGCCGGTATTATTCCCTCCCCCTCGACGGCGGAGGATAGGGTGAGGGTGATCTCCATCTTTCGTTGTGCCCCACAAGGGCATGGGGGTTATAGTTAAGTGGTTACTCATAAGGGCTTGATCCATTTGAGAGGTAATATCCTTCTAGCGGGCGGAGGGATTATCTGTGTTATCGTGCTTGCGATCGCCGCAATCTTTGCCCTTTATGGAGCCTCAACGGAGGCCGGACAGAAATCATCAACCGGCAGAGTCTCTCAGGCTAAGGGGAACCAGTCGTCCCTTCTTACCTCTGAGGATGTATTGAGGATCATGGCCCGCGTGAAGCCTGATCAGATTGACAGCAAATTAAGCCTGAGATCCAAAAGTGGCCGGATTTTGAAACTTACTCTGACCATTGATCCGGTCATGCAGGACTATGCGACAAAGCTTGCGGCAGATTCCAGTGCCCTTCAGACATCGGTTGTGGCAATGGATCCCCGTGACGGGAGGATCATTGCCCTGGCCGAGAATGACCAGCTCGGTAGTAGGGGATTTTTATCGCTCAACGCGGATTATCCGGCGGCAAGCATCTTTAAAGTAGTCTCTGCCGCGGCAGCCCTTGAGAGGGCCGGCTTCAGTCCTGAAAAAACGGTATCTTTTTCCGGAAACCAGCACACTCTTTATAAATCACAGTTGAAAGAGAAAAATAGCAGATACACAACAAAGACCAGCTTCAGGAAGGCATTTGCTTCCTCCATCAATCCTGTCTTTGGAAAGATAGGCATCTACTACCTCGGGCATGATGTGCTCAAGAGCTATGGCGAACGTTTCTATTTCAACAGGAAAATTCCCTTTGATATGCCGATGAGCCTGAGCAGACTGGATGTGCCTGCGGACAGCTTCGGGCTTGCGGAAGTGGCATCGGGCTTCAACAAGGATACGGTCATGTCTCCTCTTCACGCGGCGTTGCTAGCGGCGTCTGCGGCAAACGACGGTGTGATGGTAAGGCCCCGGATAGTTGATTCGGTCATGAATGATGAGGGAAAGATAGTTTACAGGGGTAAGGGTGGCATTATTTCAAGGGTGATAAGTTCGGAGACCGCAGCCGCTCTTAGAGTGCTTATGAAAGAGACGGTCACAAAGGGAACCTGCAAGAAGTCCTTCTCGAAGCTGGTGCGCAGTAAATCCGCAAAAAATGTAACGCTGGGGGCCAAGACCGGCTCGATTCACGATCGTCTGGGCCGTTTTAAATTAGACTGGACAACGGCCTTTGCCCTTCCTCCGGATAGTCGAAATCCGATAACGGTTGCGGTTATGAATGTTCACGGCGAAAAAATGGGCATAAAGGCCAATGAGATAGCAAGCATGATGATCAAGCGTTGGTTGAGGTAAGGGAGGGGGTTAGCTATGTGCGGGATTGTTTGCTATGTGGGTGAGAGAGAGGCAAAGGGCATCCTTCTTGAGGGCTTAAAGAGGCTTGAATACCGGGGTTATGACTCTGCCGGAGTCGCAATACAAAACGGATCCGGTGTCCATTTTGAAAGGGCTGTGGGCAGGATTGCGGATCTGGAGCGTAAGATAGGAACCAGGCCGCTCGATGGTACAGCCGGAATAGCCCACACAAGATGGGCCACCCACGGAGAGCCCAGTGAGGCAAATGCCCATCCGCACCGAGATAGGGATGGGAATGTTTTTGTAATTCATAACGGTATAATCGAAAACTATCGGGCACTGAAGAAGAAGCTTGAGGGGAGGGGGGTTTCCTTCAGGTCGGAGACAGACACCGAGGTGATAGCCCATCTCGTGGCGCTTCACTTTGAAGGCGATCTTTGCGAAGCAGTCAGGAAGACCATGCTGCAGCTTGAAGGCACATTCGGGATCGCCGTTATTCACAGGCAGGTGCCTGGAAAGATAGTGGTGGCAAGACGGGGAAGCCCGCTCATTATAGGCATTGGTGAAAACTGCCACCTGGCCGCCTCCGATGTATCTGCCATGGTAAGGCACACCAACAAGGTGGTGCATCTTCTGGACAATGAACTTGCGGTTCTTTCCTCAGATGAGTTTTCCATCTCAACAGTGCAGGCCACCCCCATTGAAAGGGTAACAGAGACGGTTGACTGGCAGGCGGACGACGCGGAATTAAACGGTTTTCCCCATTTCATGCTGAAGGAGATTTTTGAACAGCCCGAGACCGTTAGAAACGCTATCAGGGGCAGGCTTGATTATTCGGAAGGTATTCCGAGGCTGGGTGGCATAGCGCCAGTCTGGGAGGGCCTCAAGCAGTGCCGCCATCTTGTCATTGTTGGGTGCGGGACCTCTTACTATGCGGGCTTTGTCGGCAGATACATATTTGAAAAGCTTACGGATATTGATGTTACGGTTGAACTCGCCAGCGAATTCAGGTACAGGCGGATCAACTTCGCCCCAAACACTTTCGTTCTGGCACTCAGCCAGTCGGGTGAGACCGCCGATACACTCGCGGCCATAAGGGAAGCGAGGAGGAAGGGCGCAAGCCTCATGGGAGTGGTTAATGTTGTGGGAAGCTCTATAGCGCGGGAGGCAGGCGCCGGGGTGTATAATCACGCGGGGCCTGAGATAGGGGTGGCTTCAACCAAGATATTTACCTCCCAACTGACCATCATGAGCCTGCTGGCACTGCTTTTGGGCAGGCATCACTCGCTTTCTCTTACAGAAGGTATCGAGGCCATAAGGGCTGTTGACGCGCTTCCCGGGCAGATAAGCAGGGTTCTGTCCCTGGCTCACGCCATAGAGGCAATGGCGGAGAAATATCACCTCAAGTCCAATTGGCTTTTCCTCGGACGGAAATACAACTACCCGATAGCCATGGAAGGCGCCCTGAAGCTCAAGGAGATATCATATATACATGCCGAGGGTTATGCGGCCGGGGAGATGAAGCACGGCCCCATAGCGCTGGTAAACCCGGACATGCCTACAGTTGCTATAGCCCCGCAGGACAGCGTATATGAAAAGATGGTAAGCAATATACAGGAGATAAAGAGCAGAAGGGGACCTGTGATCGCTCTTGTGACCGAGGGGGACGAAGAGATAAGGGAGATTGCAGACGATGTAATAGAGATACCTCGGACACTGGAGTTCCTTTATCCAATACTTTCGGTGATTCCCCTTCAACTGCTTGCCTATTACTGCGCAAAATTCCTGCACAGGGACATAGACAAACCCAGAAACCTCGCAAAGAGCGTTACGGTGGAATAGTTATGGGGGCTTATCCCATGCCCCTTCAGCGTTTTACGGGACGACTTCCCCGCAAGAAATGGCTGACAGGGGTAGCTATGTTTATAGTGAGACTCATACTTCCTTTACGCTTTCATACCAAGGTCTCCGGACTTGAAAACATCCCGCGGGGAAGGGGAGTTGTAATCGCTGCAAAGCATCAGCGTTGGGAGGATATCCCGCTTCTGGCCCTTGCCATGCCTATTGACCTTTACTACATTGCCAAGGCCGAGCTTTTCAGAGGACGTGTCATGAGATGGATTATGAGCGCACTTGGAGGGGTATCCCTAAACAGAAAAAGGCCCATCGAGAGCCGGGAGTCGCTGAGGCTGATCGGCGCAATACTTTCAGAGAAGGCGGGCCTGGTCTTTTTTCCCGAGGGCACCTATTTCAGCAACAGGATGGGCCGGGGAAGAGAAGGGGTACTGAGGTTCCTTTCAACCCGCTATGATGTGCCTTTCCTGCCCGTAGGGATCAAATACAGGAAGGGGATTCCGAGAACATCGGTCTCAATAAGGATAGGGAGGCCATTTGTGGATTCCGGAAAAGCGGCCCCGGATTCTTTGCTCGATGGGATCATGCATGAAATAGCCAGGCTGTCGGGACTTGGATGAGGGATGGAGCGGTTTTCTAACAATCTGATTTTAATTGGTTATGATGGAGGAGATTTTCCTGAATGCAATCTTGTCTGCGGATATTTAAGAGTCTGGAAGAAAGTCGTGATGAGATCATAGATCTTCAGAGGGAGCTTACAGCAAGGGTAGCCCTGGGGCCTGAAAACGGTGGTTCAGGGGAACATGAAAAAGCCGGGTACGTAAAAAGGCTTCTTGAGGCCCTCAAACCCGATTTCCTGGAAGAAGTAGATGCCCCGGATGAGCGTGTAGAGGCCGGCTATAGACCTAATCTTCTTGCCGTATGGAATGGGGCTGAAAGGCAAAGCTCGACATGGGTGCTGTCTCACTCCGATATCGTCCCTCCGGGCGATCTGGCGCTATGGCAGGGAGACCCTTATAAGATAAGAGTGGCCGGCGACCGCATCTACGGAAGAGGTGTGGAGGACAATCAGCACGGGATCGTTAGTTCCTATCTCGCTGTCAAGGCGGTACTGAAGGAAGGATCGAGACCCCCAAGGGGTATCGCCCTTGCTATTGTTGCCGATGAAGAGACCGGAAGCGGTATGGGGCTTCAGTATGTCCTATCCAATCGGCGGGATCTCTTCAGAATGGATGACATGATAGTGGTGCCCGATTTCGGAAACGAGGAGGGCACAATGATCGAAGTGGCTGAAAAGTCAATGCTGTGGCTTCGCTTCACTCTGCTTGGAAAGCAGTGCCACGCAAGCACACCTGGGAACGGAAGAAACACTCTCAGGGGTGCGGCCCATCTCATTGTGGCACTGGATCGTCTGAAGGAGTCCTTTCCGGGACAAAATGATCTATTTACTCCGACAAACTCAACGTTTGAGCCGACAAAGGTCGAGGCCAATGTACCTAATGTGAACACGATACCCGGAAGGGATGTCTTCTACCTTGATTGTCGGGTGCTGCCGGAGGTCTCTTTGGACCATGTGATCAGGGAGTGTGAGGCAATCTCCCAAGAGATCGGTTCCGCGCTAGGTCTTGAAATAAAGGTGGATATTGTTACAAGAAACGATGCGGCGCTCCCGACTCCAGCCGATGCGCCTGTGGTAAAAGCCCTGTCCGAAGCCATAAAAGAAGTAACGGGTAAAGACGCCCGCCCTACAGGCATCGGTGGTGGGACGGTTGCGGCCTTCTTCAGGAAGGCAGGCCTTCCCGTGGCAGTATGGTCAACCCTTACCGAGACAATTCACCAACCGAATGAATATTGTCTCATTTCAAATATCATAGCAGACTCAAAGATGTTAGCACGACTGTTTATTGCGCCCTGAGAGGATATCAGCCCCCGGCCCCTCTTATGCCCGGGTTTGCCCTCTTCTGTATCTCCGCCTCACTGATGGATTCCACCAGGAAACCATCACCCGAGGGGATCACTGCCGAATCCTCCACCGGAGAATAGATATATCCCAGGGGCTGCCTGTCAGGATCAAGAATGATCGAAAGCCTCGGCCCCCCTGCGTCTTTACCCCAGAAGCGGTAGGCAACCGCCATAGCGTCTGCCAAAGCATGGACTTGAGTTCTGTCCGCTACCTTATGCCAGCCCATACCTCCGAGAGGCCTTGGGTCGTCTGTAAGGTCAAACAGGATTGCGCCGGGCCTTTCCTGGTAGCCTGAGAAACTTACTATGGAATCGGCTAATCGCGCTTCTATAAAGGCGTGGATGTCCCCCTCATCCTTGCTTCTTTCCACGGAGGCATATCGGCATCCACCTGAAAGAACGGACAAGATGAGGGCCGCCGCCAGGGCTGATAATGTCATATTTAGCCTTAACATATTATTCTAACAGCCTTTAATAAAAGGTAAAATATAATATAAATCTATGTATCAGCTCAAAAATCCGGGGTAGATGCGGCTTCAGCCGCATGGGAACCGTGCGCCCTGCGCCTGAAGGCGCACCTACAGAAGCTGACTACTGGTCTGCGCAAAGCCATCCCCCCAATTATTGAGCTGATACAAATCTATTTTCAATTCATTCCCGATACGGAGGGTATTTCGAAAACAGATGAAAGTGCGATCGTGGCAGCTTCCATATCTTCAGCGGCTATTACACCGGTTATTGAAGCCACAGAGCAGCTAAGAGAGATAAGGCTCAGCCCGGCATTGTCGAAAGCCTTAAGCAACATTCCTGCGATTCCGTATCTGTCTCCGAAATGGGGGCCGTTCATGTGAAAAACTGCGGTAAGGCCTTCGCCTATCTCGATACTATCGCGGGAAAGATACTGGATCAGTATCTCAGAGTTCTGCCGGTGAGGCACTGTCAATGAAAAGGCAATAGATTCTCCCTGATCCGCCGGTGTTCCGACAAAAAAGCTCAGCGGTGTTCCTTGTCGGTTCATCGCATGGAGGGCGCTAGCCAGGTTCATAAATGCCTTTTCTCTGAGTACCGTCCTTGCAAGGGTCTGCCCTCCCTGCCATGCAAGGGCATAGACCTTCGGCCTCTTTTCCTGATAACTGGCGATCACTTCTTTATATATCTGTTCCTTGCCTTTCTGGGCCAGGGACCAATCCTCAGGCGTCCTGTAGGGGCCGAAGGAAAAAGGCTCAAAAACCGCCTCAGTGACCTGATCTGTTATCTCCTCTGAGAGGGCCGCTGAAATAGCAGAGGCGGACTGAGCAAAGGCAAGAGGCATAAGAGCCCTCTTTGCGAGGCTTTCGATAAGCAGCCCCGATACCTCGGGTCTGGTCTTGTGAGGAAAAAGGGAAATTATAGATGAATTGACCGGCTTACCGGAAATGACCGTTCCGGGGATCTTTATCAGACGGGATGCCTCCCGGGCCTGATCCCCCTGAATACCGAAAACCGCTCCTGTGCCGTGGGGGTAAAAATCAACATTAAGGAAAACCAGGTTGATCTTATGGCGGGCAATGTCTTCACAGAACAAACGTGGCGCCCCGTACGCATCCTTTCCTCCGTGCATTGAAAGGAACAGCGCGGGGCGCAGTATCTTAAAGCCGCCTAATGGTTCGGGCCGAGGCATATAGATCCCGGCTGAGAAGTAAACCGCCCTTTACATAAGGGCACTTACAACCCGCCAGAGCCCTTCGGTGTCAATCGGTTTAGGCACGTAATCGTCTGCCTCTGTTGTCATACCGTCCGCGTGGCTATACCTGGTCGTAGGGACTGCTTCTCCCACCGCTGTGAGCAGCACGACAGGAATATCCCTTGTCTTGGCATCAGCCTTAAGTTCAGCGCACAGGACATAACCGTCCTTACGAGGCATCATGACATCAAGTACTATCAGGTCAGGGCGCCTCATCTTAATAGATTCTTCGGCTTCCACTCCGTCATAGGCGCGTCCGACCTCGCAGCCCTTGCTTTCAAGCATCATTCCAACAGTTTCTACCAGATCGGGATCATCGTCAACCACAAGCACATATTTCTTGGACATAGGGAATCCCTCCTATAAAATTTCGCCTTGAAGAAATCAAAGACACGGGCTTTCTTTAAGTTTTGTATCCTAGACCAAACAAAAGCCATTTTCAAGCTACAGTTGTCCATTATCAGCAATCAAATTGCATCCGGATTGGGCCTGGGATAAAGCCCTCCCATTTCAACTATCTCCGGCACTTTTTCTTCCCACTCTATAGCCATGATATGGAAACCGGCCACACCCTCCAGTTCTTTGAGTCTCTGGACGGATTCAACACATATCTTGATTCCTTCCTCCGGCTGTTTTTCCTTTGGCACACCAGACATTCGCTTTACAACATCATCAGGAACATCCATTCCCGGAACCCTGTTTTTCATATATTTGGCCATGCCGGCTGATTTCAGCGGGGTAAGCCCTGCAAGTATATAGACCTTTTCGTGAAGACCTCTGTCTCTGACCTGCTTCATCCATTCCTCAAATCTATCAAGGTTGTAGATGCATTGAGTCTGAATGAATTCAGCCCCTGCCGCAGCCTTTTTAGCCAGACGCCGCACCCTTATCTCGAAGGGGTCAGCAAATGGATTTGCGGCAGCTCCAACAAAGAGTTTAGGCGGCCTCTTTATCTCGTCTCCGCCGAGAAACTTGCCTTCGTCGCGCATTCTTCTCACGGTCTGAATGAGTTGCATGGAATCAAGATCAAAGACGTTCTGCCCCTGGGAGGAGTCGCCGAATCTCTGGTGGTCTCCGGACAAGCAGAGCATGTTTCTTATGTCGAATGAAGCTGCTCCCAGAACGTCGCTTTGAATGGCGATGCGGTTTCTATCCCTTACCACCATCTGAAGAACCGGCTCCAGCCCCATCAGCTTAAGATGGATGCAGGAGGCAAGGCTGCAAAGCCTTGTTACCGATGTCTGGTTGTCCGTTATGTTGATCGCATCCACATGGTTTTTGATCAACTCAGCTTTCTTCTTGATCAGATCGGAGTCGCTTCCTCTTGGAGGCCCGCATTCCGACGTAACTGCAAGGTGTCCCGCCGCCAGTATCTTTTCAAGTTTGCTGTCGGTCTTAACTGCACGAGTCTGATTCATTGTCTGACATCCTCCCTTACCACTTTACGCGGGCCTCCGGCCCTTTCTTTTGACCAGTCCTTTAAGGGCGCCAGCTTCTCATAGTCATCGAGCCTCCCAAGGGCCGTGAGCTTGTCAATAATGATCTGCCAGGCGCAGGGCACTTCGCCTCCTATTTCGCACATGCCCTTGCTCGATCCTCCGCACGGGCCGTTCAAAAGCCTCTTGGCACACCTTGAAACAGGGCAAATGCCCCCGGTGGTTGCAAGGATGCACTGGCCGCAACCCTGGCATCTTTCGCTCCATACACCCCGCTCCTCAGTGACACCCATAAAGCAGGTATTAACCCCTGGATAGACCTGTGTCTTGAAGTACTTCTCGCTCATGAACTGAACGCCCACACCGCATGCAAGCGATACGATGGCCTGGTATTGATCCACGATGTTGCGTATCTCCTCTAGGTATTCGTGGTCGCATTGCCTCTCCAGGGTTACTTCGTCTATCTTGATCTCCTTACCCTGGTTCATGAAATACATTCGCAGGGCTGAGGCGAGGACCCCAACCTCTTTTTTCCCGCCTGCCTCACATACGGTCACGCATTCGTTACATCCCACAATAAGGACCTTGTCCCTGTCCTTTATGTATTCGATTATCTCCTCAATGGGCTTCCTATCGGCAACGATCATCTGGTTGACCTCCTTTAAACGGTTGCGGGCTTTCTACCCACAGGCCTTTTTATGCAGCTTTCTTCATTTTTTTCAGTTTAACGGGATTAGGGCCCATGGCCTTTATCTTCTCAGTCATATCCAGGGCTATCTGGGCGAACTTGGGACCTTCGGCGGATGAGAGATTGAACATCTGAACCCTCTCACCTCCTATGCCCACGATGTTCAGTATCCTCCTAGCTTCAGCGACCCTCTTTTTGGCCCTTAGATTGCCCCTGTTGTATCTGCAGTCACCCTCCATGCACCCGACTACATAGACCCCGTCCGCGCCCTTTTCAAAAGCTCTGAGTATATAGCCTACATCAACCTTTCCGGTGCACGGAAGCCTTACGATTCTTATTGTGTCAGGGTATCTGAGCCTCATGGAACCTGCCAGGTCCGCGGCTGTGTACCCTCAGAAATTACAGCAAAACGCTATTATGATCGGCTTGAAATCATCCATTACATCACTCCTTCCAATAGTGCATCCACCTTGCTCATTACCTGTTCATCCTCATACCAATTAAGCTCTATGGCCTTGGCCGGGCATTCGGCTGCGCAGATTCCGCATCCCAGACACAATGCCTCGTCTATCTCGCTCACACCCTGTTCGTTTATCCTGGGCACCCCTGCCGGGCATGATCTGACGCAAATAAGACAGGAGGCGCATTTATCCTGGTTCACCTTTGCCGTTACCGCGGAAAGTGTAAGTTCTTTCTGGGACAGGAAGGTGGTCGCCCTCGATGCTGCTGCCAGGGCCTGGGATATGGACTCGGATATAAGTTTCGGACTGTGTGCTGTTCCGCAAAGGAAGATTCCTTCGCCGGCCATATCCACCGGTCTGAGTTTTACATGGGCCTCAAGAAAATACCCTTCCTTGTTTCTTGCAAGTTTCAGGATGGAGGCAAGTTCCTCCGTGTCCTCAGCGACCATGCCCGCGCTCAGCGTTACTAGGTCTGCTCCTACCCTTATATCCCTTCCGAGGACATGATCGCGGAATGTCACGGTGAGAGCACCGTTCAGATTCTCAACCATAGGAGGCGCCTCCTTCTTATATCGGAAGAACATTACTCCTTTGCGCCTCGCCTCTCTATAGTAGTCCTCAAGCAGGCCGTAGGTGCGAAGGTCTCTATAGAGGATAAAGACCTGTGCGTCAGGATTGAGTTCCTTTATGTGAAGAGCGTTTTTGACAGCGCTTTGACAGCAGACTCTGGAGCATATCGGATTTTGCTCGTTTCTCGATCCTACACACTGGATCATGACTACGCTTGAGAGATCAGATGCCCCCTTTTCTTCGATACGCCTGGATAGATCTATCTGGGTGATTATTCCTTCGTGCTGACCGTAGAGAAACTCGGTGGGCCGGTATTCCCTGGCTCCCGTCGCTACGATTACGACCCCGTGCTCTATCTTTCTTTCATACATTCCGGGGCCGACGAGCACCTCTGTCGTGAAGTTTCCCTTAAAGCCCTTGAAGTTCACTATCAGGGAGTTTGTAAGAACCTGTATCTTTGAATGTTTCTTTACCTTTTCAATAAGCTCTTCGAGATATTTCCTTATGTCGGAGCCGTCAATCGTGGTTGTGAGCCTCCTGGAAAGCCCTCCAAGCTCAGGCTCCTTTTCCACAAGCACGCATTCAAAGCCCTGATCTCCCAGAGTGAGGGCCGCGTTTATTCCCGCGACACCTCCGCCTATCACAAGCGCCCTGCGCTTTATTGATATCTTCTTTTCCCTGAGGGGAGACAGTAGAGCCACCCTCGCCACAGCCATCCTTACCAAGTCCTTGGCCTTTACGGTCGCTCCCTCTGGATTATCCCCGTGCACCCAGGAGTTCTGATCCCTTATGTTGGCCATCTCGAAAAGGTACTTGTTCAGGCCGCATGCCTGAAGAGTCTCCTGAAACAATGGCTCATGAGTCCTTGGAGTGCAGGATGCAACCACTATGCGGTTGAGGTTTTGCTCCTTTATGACCTGTTTCATCTTCTCCTGAGTATCCTGAGCGCAGGTGAACAGGTTGTGATCGGCAAAAACTACATTAGGCAGTCTCTTGGCGTATTCAACCACGTTGGGCACATCCACTACCCCGGCGATATTTATGCCGCAGTTACAGACAAAGACGCCGACCCTGGGTTCTTCTCCCAGGACGTCACGCTCCTCCGGCAGATGCAGTACCTTTACGTCTGTTCCTCTCGCCCCGCTCATAATCTTTCCTGCGGCTGCGGCTGCTGCGCTTGCCTCTGTAACCGAACTTGGGATGTCTTTGGGCCCCTGGAACACGCCGCAGGCAAAGACCCCAGGTCTTGAAGTGGAAACCGGCTTGAAGGTCTCTGTGCTTGCAAATCCATACTTGTCAACCGCAAGACCCAGCTTTTCGGCCAGCTCTAAAGTTTTCTTGTTTATGGTAAGGCCCACCGAGAGGACGACCATATCGAATACTTCTTCATGTATGACTCCGTCCTCATCCGAGTAGCTGAGCATAAGGTCGCCTGTTCCCTCTATGGGCGCAACCGTGTGCACCCTTGAGCGGACGAACCTCACTCCGTGCTCGTTCACGGCCCGGTCGTAGTATTTCTCGTAGTCCTTTCCAAAGGTGCGCATATCCATATAAAATATGGTCGCCTCAAGACCTCCATGACTGTGGTCTTTTGCTATAACTGCCTCCTTCGTAGCGTACATGCAGCACACAGCTGAGCAGTAACCATTTCCGCAGCGGTTCATGTCACGGGAGCCAACGCATTGAAGCCAGGCGATCCTTTCAGGCTCCTTCTTGTCGGAGGGTCTTTCCAGATGCCCCATGGTGGGACCTGATGCGCTCAGAATCCTTTCAAACTCAAGGCTTGTAAGAACATTGGGATGAGACCCGTGGTGATAGAAGTTCTCAAGCGGGAGGGGATCAAAGGGATCGCTTCCGGGGCAGAGAACGAGGGAGCCTATTGTAAGATCTCTTTCCACCGCCTTCTGGTCGTGGTTGACTGCCCCGGCAAGGCAGGCCTTCACGCACTGATAGCATTCTGAACATATTCCGCATTTAAGACAGCGCAGCGCCTCCTTCCTTGCCTCATCTTCGCTGAAGCCAAGGGCTATTTCATCGAAGTTGCCCTTTCTGCTTTCAACTGGCATTGTTCTCATACCTGTCCTGGGAAGAAAGGTTTCGTTGGAGATGTCGGGCTTTTCATATGACCAGTCTTTTTCCCTGCCCTCTTTAATATCCATCCCGTTGACGAACCTGTGAATGCTCTCCGCTGCCTCCTTGCCGCATTCCACCGCTTCCACCACCGACCTGGGACCGTAAAAGACGTCTCCGCCGGCAAATACCCCTTCCAGGGGCGTTGCAAGCGTGAGACGGTCTGCCTCGAGTCCGCCGCGCTGCGTCTTTGCTATGCCGTTACCTTCGGCAAATGAGAGATCCGCCGCCTGTCCGATTGCGACAATTACGGTATCGGCATCAAAAGAGGTGAGGGCATTCTCATCGTACTGAGGATTGAATCTCCCCATGTCGTCAAAGACCCTTGTGCAGCACTTGAAGGTGATGCCGGTGAGCCTTCCTCCCTCTGAAAGGAATTTCTTAGGCCCAAGGCTGTTTACTATCTTAACGCCTTCCTCCAGGGCCTCTTCGATTTCATACTTCCAGGCAGGCATCTCATCGCGCTTTTCAAGGCACACGAGGGTTACATCCTCGGCACCGACCCTGAGCGCGGAAAGGGCGACATCTATTGCTACGTTTCCTCCGCCAACAACGACGACTTTTTTCCCAACTGCGGCCTTGCCCTCAAGTGCTACTTCTCTTAAAAAATCAACACCTTTGAGAACACCAGGCGAGTCTTCCCCTTCGACTCCGAGTTTTCTGCTCAGATGAAGTCCCGTCGCTATAAATATTGCCTTAAACCCTTCACTCTTTAATCCTTGGGCGGTTATATCGGTTCCAAAACAAACCCCGGTCTTGATCTTAACACCCATATCCTCGATAACCTTTATCTCGGCCTTAAGAACGTCTCTTGGAAGCCTGTATGCCGGGATACCCACAGCCATCATGCCGCCCACAACCGGCAGCTTTTCAAATATGGTGATCTTGTAGCCTCTAAGCCTCAGAAAATACGCAGCCGAAAGCCCGGCAGGGCCTGCTCCTATCACGGCCACTTTCTCCTCACGCTCCTCCTTTACCTGCGGAGTGTACCTGTCACCAGAATTGAGGTCGGTATCTGCAAGAAATCTGTGGAGGTGCTGAATTGCTATTGGCTCCTCTACATCCCCTCTTGTGCAGACACCCTCACATGGATGATGGCACACCCTTCCGCAGATGGCTGGAAAGGGATGGGCTTCCTTGAAGAGTTCAAGCGCTTCTCTGTATTTCCCCTGATTTGTAAGGGCCACATATCCCTGTATGCTTACATGGGCAGGGCAGGTGGCCTTGCAGGGGGCGGTGCCCCTCTTGGCTATCGCAAAGGCGCCGGGTATGGCCTGGGGATATCTCTTGAAGGCGGCCTTTCTCTTTGAGAGGTTCTTATCGAATTCGTTTTCCAACTCTATGGGGCATACCTTGGCGCATTCTCCGCAACTCGTGCATTTCGATAAGTCAATATATCTGGGGTTCTGCCTTATGTGCGCCTTGAAATTGCCCGGTCCTCCTTCCAGATCTAACAGCTCCGTATTTGTGAGAAGTTCTATGTTCAGATGCCGGCCGACCTCGACCAGTTTGGGGGAGATCACTCACATGGCGCAGTCATTGGTGGGAAATGTCTTGTCAAGCTGCGACATCATCCCTCCAATGGCAGAGGTGCCCTCGACCAGATAGACATAATAACCTGAATTTGCTAGGTCCAGGGCGGACTGCATTCCTGCAATGCCTCCGCCCAGGACCATAACGGAGCCTGATATTCTGTTAGTTTCCTGCTCGGTCATAATCTTCAATCCTTTCCTATAACCTGGCCTCGTCAAGAACCTGAGGCAGCTTTTCTTCCCATCCGATTGTTGAGACAAGCACCCCGGGAGCGCCCATTTCCTTAAATCTAGATATTAGTTTGCCAGCTATACTTACACACTCGACCGGCTTATCAGGGGCTTTCTGAATGGATTCTATCAACTGGGACGGAATGAATATGTTTTTGACATTACGATCAATATAGCGAGCCATTCCGGCGGACTTCAGGAGAAGCACGGTGGGTATTACACTCACTCCTACGGGCTTAAGTTTTACAAGGAGTTTTTCGAATATATCCGTGTCAAATACCGGGGTTGTGACAACAAAGGCCGCACCCAGACCCTTTTTCTTTTTCAGCTCTTCAATCTCCAGATCAAGGGCACCGCCGGCCGCGCCGGCGTTGAATGTCGAGCCCACAAAGAAGTCAGGAGCGCCTTTTAGTTCTATGCCCGCCATGTCCTTTCCATTTTTCAGACCGGCTATGGCCTCCAAAAGCTGCATGAGGGTAACATCGTTTACGGCCCTTGCCTGATGGTGATCTCCAAAAGTTATGTCATCTCCCTGAACGACCATTACAGTCTTTATGCCTATCGCTCCTGCGGCAAGGATATCAGCCTGCAGAGCCAGCCTGTTTCTGTCACGGCAGCAAACCTGAAGAACTGTTTCAAAGCCCCTGTTCTGAAGAAAGGCACATCCTCCAAGGGAACTGGCCTTCACAACCGAGTTGGCCATCTCGGGCACCATAAACGCATCCACCCTTCCCTTTACAAGGTCGGCATTTGCGAGAAGCGAATGAAAATCCGCGCCCTTTGGGGGTTCAAGCTCGGCAAGAACCGCAAAACCGCCTGCCTCTATCTTTTCCTTCAACGGCATGTCATGATCCTCCAATCCTCTTGTTGAGGGCTTCGTATAGAGCCCGTCAAATGCACTCGCTGCATCCCCCATCGTCACGGAGTGGGGATGACTGCGCTTTTTTATTTCTCCGGAGCGTGCTCTCTGCTGCGCCTTGACGCCTCACCATTCAGGCGGCTCTAAAGTGCAAGCGCCTTGTAACCGTTTCCTTATGCTTTCCCGTCCCGATCATGATTTCCTGCGGGCCCATCATTGCCGGGACGATTTTTGCAGGGCGCCCTCAATGGCCATCTCCAGATCCTGGTTCCCAAAGGATTTTATATGGTAAAAGAATATTCCCTTCTGACGGGCGCACCTTTCGAGTTCGGGGCTGTTTACATCGGCGCATACAATAATAGGAATGCTGTGCTGAATCCCTTTTACAATGGGAATCAGGCTGCAGTCCTCCCCAAGCATGGATGAGCCCAGTATCATCACATCAACCGCATCCTTCTGGAGCGTGAGGAGGGTTTCCTTCATATTCGCGACCCCTATTATAGTGATATCGCGTTTCTGAAAAAAGGTGCTAAGCTCATCTGGGAGGGCCATTTTCGGATCTGCGATAAGTACTTTGCGCAACACAGTTTCCCTGGCCCTTTCCCTTATCATTCCCCTCTCTCCAGCAATATTACGGGTGCTCTCCGCGACATCACAATCATTCTGAGCCCCAAGTTCCAAGCAACTCTCGTGCCGCTAAGCGGTGATCAGCTCAACATATTGAAGAGGATAGGGAAAGTAGTCTTAAAGTTTCATAACGGGAAAACCAGGCTGGTGCATGGAGGGAGTAAATGGAGATTTATATGAGTAAAACTCTCCCCATCAGAAACTGGTGAAAGGGCTTATCTAATTGGAATATGTATATAAAGTCAATAATGGGTTAAAATGTATCAAGTGGGGTGAAATGCCTCTTTAATTTATTATCTCCGCAGGGGGCATAGCGAAGAGTAAAAACCTCTCCAGTTCATTTATCCCTCACCCGCGATGGGGGAGGGAAGGGTTGGGATGGTTTTCATATAAACTCAGGAGGCGATATCGTTGATTCCTGAAAGCACGATATCGAAAAGCGTTTGGATATCGTCCTTTTCAAGGGATGAAAAGGCGACCCTTAAGTCCGTTGCGCCGAGGCTTATGAGACCCACGCCGTATTTATCCAGCAGATGCAGCCTTAGTTTTTCAGCGTCAGTCTTAAGTATCTTAAGGCACATGAAATAACCAGAATTGAAAGGATATGCCTCAAATGAGCCCTTGTATTTGGGGTCGGCAATCACCTTCTTTACCTCAAGGGCTCGTTCCTTAAGTATCTCAAATTTATCTTTTTTCTCTTCCCAGTAAGACGGAGAGTCGAAGGCCTTCAAGACAAGCTCCTGGCTCAGATGAGAGGCATTGGAGATGGATCCCCTCACAGCTCCGGCGGTTTTTCTCTCCAGGGCATCGTAGGCCGCCGCATGTCGGTCTTGCGCCTTAAGGCCGTATGTAATGAAACCAACCCTGAGCCCCCATACGAAGTCCTCCTTTGTGGCGGCATCCAGCTTGAGGGCAAGCAGCCTGGGTTCTCTACCGATGAGCTTGGTAAATATGGACTCCTTGAGTGTATCTTCTCCATAAAAGAGACCGAAATAGGCATCGTCGCAAAGCACGATTACGTTTGTTCCTGATGCCGCACTCTTTGAGAGGATGTCGGCAATACCTTCTCCCTCTTTATCGCTAATCGTATAGCCGGTAGGGTTGTTAGGGAAGTTAAGAAGTATTATGATCTTTTTTCTGCCCACGCTTTCTTTCTGCACGCATTCCTCGAATGCCTTAAGATTGAATCCGCCCTTTTGGTCGAAGAAGGGGAAAGTGACCATCCTGGCGGCCCTTCTAACGGCGAATATGAGATTGTAATTTCCCCAGAGCTTATCAGGAAGGATTATAGCGTCCCCTGGATCAACCCACATGTCGGAGACAACGCTAAGGCCGTGGGTGATGGCGTTTGTTACTATTGGAAGACTTATGGGCACCCGGGACAAGGAAGGATTCTTCTTAACCTGGAGTTCATGCCATTTCTGCCTCAGAGGGAGTATGCCGAAGGAAGGTGCGTATGTGAGGGCCTCCTCAGGGGTGACGCCTGTAAGCATCCTGGTAAGGGAGGCAAGGTGCATGGTTTTTCCCTTCTCAGTTGCCATGCCTATAGTGGCGTTAAGGTTCTTCTTAGCCTTGGCCTTAGCCTCCGCGCTCTGGGAAAGAATTCCCTTGGGGAAAAACAATTCCTTACCAACATTAGAAAGCATCTCATAGACATGCTCGTTCACGTCTCGGATAATATCATTTAGTTCTTTTGCCAGCAGATTCATAGCCTCATATCCCTTTCATAAACCGCTCCCGGCGGTCTTGATAATTTTTTTAGGTCTTACATGTTCAGGTCTTAATTTGTCAAGGGAAATGGCGTGTGCTGACAGGCAAATTGTCTTGACTTAATGAACCGCCTTTATTATGAACTGAGTTGCTATGTAGTGTCCATCCCGAAATGAGATAGTTTCGTCGAGTTCAAGGCGGGCGATAATTTTAACCACAGGAATACATTGACGTATTTCGAGGATTAAAATTTGAGCCCAACGCCGAAATCGGTGAAAATAGCCATTTCCGGATGGACACTATGTAAGGAATATTTAGGGGAAAGGGGATCGGCGATGAGAGAGGTGGTTATTGTGAGCGCCTGCAGAACTCCGATAGGGGATTTTGCAGGTTCTTTGAGCAATATAAAGGCTACTGATCTGGGCGCACTTGTTATGGAAGAGGCCATAAGAAGGGCAGGAATAGCCAAGGAGGCTGTAAATGAAGTCATCATGGGCTGTGTGCTCCCCCACGGTCTTGGGCAGAACCCGGCAAGGCAGGCCATGGTTAAGGCGGGGCTTCCGTGGGATGTCGGAGCGATAACCGTAAACAAGGTTTGCGGCTCAGGTCTGAAGGCAGTAATGCTGGCGGCCCAGGCAATCAAGTGCGGCGACGCCGATGTGATTGTGGCAGGCGGAATGGAGAACATGAATCTCTGCCCCTATATGCTCCCAAAGGCAAGAACCGGTTATAGAATGAATAACGGGACCGTCCTGGACGGGATGGTCTGCGACGGGCTCTGGGACCACGTAAATGACTTTCACATGGGCATGAGCGCCGAACTGGTTGCCGAAAAATATGGTGTAACGAGAGACGACATGGACCAGTTCGCCTTTAAATCCTATGAAAAGGCCTGGAAGGCTATCGAAGATGGAGGATTCGTAAACGAGATCGTTTCTGTACCGGTCCCAGGAAGAAAAGGGGAGGTCAATCAATTTGTCCGGGATGAGATACCTTTCAGAAAACCCGGGACATCTCTGGAGGCCCTCTCCAGATTAGCTCCCGCCTTTAAGAAGGGCGGGATCGTCACTGCCGGAAACGCCTCAAAGATAAGCGACGGGGCAGCTGCGGTAGTCCTTATGTCCAGAGAAAAGGCTGAAGAACTGGGATGCAAGGTTATGGCAAGGGTCGGAGCTCAAGGTGCGGCAGGTGTTGATATGAAGTATGTGCTCATAGCCCCGATCTACTCAATCCCGAAGGTGCTTGCAAAGGATGGATTGAAGGTTTCCGATATTGATATACACGAAATAAACGAAGCCTTCAGCTCTTCTTCCGTTGCCATCAACAGGGTTCTTGAGATTGATCCAGCCACCGTAAATGTCAAAGGCGGTTCGGTGGCCTTGGGGCACCCGATAGGCGCAAGCGGAGCCAGGCTTCTGACAACACTCATTTATGCCATGAAAGATAAGGGCGCAAAGACAGGAGAGGTGTCTCTTTGCCTTGGAGGAGGGGAGGCCGTTACCCTGGTGGTGTATAACCAATAGAGATAGCTACTAACCCCCATGCCCGGGCAGGGCACAGCGAAATATGAAAATCACCCCCACCCCTCCCTCCCCTGTCAAGGGGGAGGGATAAAGGGAAGGGACATTTTCATATAAACAGGTTCAAAGTTCAGGGATTCACTAATCGGATAACCTGAGCAGCTTAAATAGAGATTACAATTTAACTATACATTATATTTTATTGAAATAAGGAGAAATATGAGATGAGAGAGGTAGTGATAGTTTCGGGCGTCAGAACTCCGGTGGGTACCTTTGGAGGTGGACTTAAGACAACGCCTGTTGTTAGTCTAGGGGCGACGGTGTTGAGGGAAGCCTTGCGCCTCGTGAATCTGAGACCAGTTGTGGATGAGGCTTTCACCCGATTCGAGCCTGATTCCCAAAAAGGCATAGGGATGATTGAGCTTGAGAAGAGGGGCTATGATTATAAGCAGGAGTTTCACCCGGTTCAGGTTGATGAGGTTATAATGGGGAACGTGGTGGGCGCTGGACAGGGCCAGAATGTCACCCGCCAGGCGATGATAAAGGCAGGCATTTCAAAGGAGACTAGCGCCTTTACGGTCAATAAGGTCTGTGCCTCGGGAATGAAGGCCGTGGCCTTGGCGGCTCAGAGCATTGCCGCAGGCAGCGCGGATGTTATGCTTGCAGGCGGTATGGAAAACATGAGTCTTATACCATACGTGCTTCCCGCCGCGAGATGGGGGGCAAGGATGAACAATACAAACCTTGTTGACATTATGGTCTATGACGGCCTATTTGAGATCTTCTACGGCTATCACATGGGCCTTACCGCAGAAAACATCGCCGCAAAATACGGCATTACCAGACAGGAGCAGGATGAACTCGGCGCCATGAGCCACAGGAGGGCAATGGCTGCTATAAAGGATGGTACATTCAAGAAGGAGATTGTCCCGGTATTGATCCCCCAGAGAAAGGGAGAGCCGGTGGTATTCGATACGGATGAACGCCCCATGGAGACAAGCGTCGAGAAGATGGCAAAACTTGCCCCAGCCTTCAAAAAGGACGGAACGGTTACAGCAGGAAACGCATCCGGAATAAACGATGCCGCCGCGGCCCTGCTTCTCATGAGCGCTGATAAGGCTAAGGAACTGGGACTAAAGCCCTTAGCAAGGATAAAGGCCTTCGCCTCAGCAGGAACGGACCCTGCCTACATGGGTCTTGGCCCCATACCGGCCGTCAGAAAGATACTTGCTAAAGAAAAACTCACTATAGGGGATTTCGGAGTCGTAGAACTCAATGAAGCATTTGCAGTTCAGGCAATAGCCTGCATGAGGGAACTGAAATGCGATCCCGAGAAGACCAATGTCCACGGAAGCGGAATATCCATAGGGCATCCGATCGGGTGCAGCGGGGCAAGGATACTTGTGACGCTGATGAAGGAGATGAGCAGGAGACAGACTCCTCTTGGGCTTGCCTCTTTGTGCATCGGAGGCGGTCAGGGTATGGCTATGGTTCTTGAGCTTGCATAGGGTAGCGGTAGAAAGGCCTTACTGCCAAGCGGTTCCGGTACCCCTCCCCCTCGACGGGGGAGGCAGGGGTGGGGGTGATTTTCATGCTTCGTTGTGCCCCATTCGGGCATGGCGGTCAGTGATGGAAATATCCCAATTTATTTTGGAGTCGGCACCGGGGTAGCAATCGAAATCCAGAAGAGCGGTGGCGACACAATCTTTCTGCCGTGAATGCTTGGGTTGATTTTTAAGTATCAGCTCAATAATTGGGGGGATGGCTTTGCGCAGACCAGGAATCAGCTTCTGTAGGTGCGCCTTCAGGTGCAGGGCGCACGGTTAACGTGCGGCTGAAGCCGCACCTACCCCGAATTTTTGAGTTCATACATTTTTAAGATAACGATAAAGGAGGCGATAATGGCATACGAAACAATCATAGTTAAGCAGGAAGGCGACATTGGAATCATTAAGTTCAACAGACCCGAGGCCCTTAACGCTATCAATCCCACGGTGGTAGCCGAAGTGGCAAAGGCGGTTGACCTTATTGAAATCGAGGGAAAATGCAAGGTTCTTATTCTCACGGGTGAAGGGGAAAAGGCGTTTGTCGCAGGCGCGGATATAGCGGTAATGGCTAAACAGAGCCCTCTTGAAGGCGGAAACTTTTCAAGGGCAGGCCAGGATCTTCTCTTCAGGATCGAGTCTCTGCCCATACCCGTCATAGCGTGTGTCAACGGCTTCGCCCTTGGAGGGGGAACCGAGATAGCCATGGCCTGTGATTTTATCTACGCCTCGACCAATGCCAAGTTCGGGCAGCCGGAGATAAACCTTGGGATCATACCCGGTTTTGGAGGCACCCAGAGGCTCTCCCGCCTGGTGGGTAGAGGACTGGCCAAGGAACTCTGCATGACAGGGGTTATGATTACAGCGGAGGAGGCCATGAGGATAGGCCTTGTAAACAAGGTATTTCCACTCGAAAGCCTATGGGAGGAGACCATGAAGACCGCAAAGGTAATAGCCTCAAAGGGCAGGGTCTCTGTCAGGGCTGTAAAGCAGATGATAAACAGAGGTCTTGACGTGGATCTTAGATCCGGCTGCTACATGGAGGCGGACGCCTTTGCACTCTGTAAGACCAGCACTGATGCTGCCGAGGGTATGAACGCGTTTCTTGAGAAGAGAAAACCTCAATTCAAAGGGGAGCTTAGCTGATAAATGGACTTTGAACTTACCGAAGAACAGAAGATGGTTCAAGACATGGCCCGCAGGTTTGCGGAGACAGAAGTCAAACCAAAGGCAGCAGAACTTGACGCCACACACAGACACCCAAAGGAGATAGTGGAAAAGCTCGCCGAGCTGAAGATGCTGGGTATTGCGGTGCCCGAAGAGTATGGCGGAGGAGGCATGGACTATGTGAGCTACGTGCTCTCTCTGATTGAGATCTCCAAGGCCTGCGCTTCAACGGGCGTCATAATGTCCGTTAACAACTCTCTTTACTGCTTTCCCGTATATCACTATGGGACGGAGGAGCAGAAGAAAAAATACCTCTCTCCCGTTGCATCGGGAGAGAAATTGGGCTGCTACGGCCTTACCGAGGCCGGGGCTGGCTCAGACCCGGCAGGCATGCGCACGACTGCGGTCAAGGATGGAGAGGGATGGGTGCTGAACGGCGAAAAAAAATTCATAACCAATGGAAACGTCGCATCCTACGCGGTCGTTGCCGCTGTCACAGACAAGGGTAAAGGCTACAAGGGAATCAGCTCTTTCATCGTGGATCTTGCCAATACGCCCGGATTCAAGGTGGGAAGGGTCGAGGAAAAGATGGGCATACTCGCCTCCGGCACTTCGGAACTTGTTTTTGAAGATGCTCGTCTGCCTGCGGACTCCCTTTTGGGAGTGCAGGGTGAGGGCTTCAAGCAGATGCTCACCACCCTGGACGGGGGAAGGATAGGTATAGCCTCCCAGGCCATAGGGATAGGACGTTCAGTGCTGGAAGAGGCTGTCGCCTACGCCAAGACAAGGGAGCAGTTCGGAAAGACCATAGGCTCATTCCAGGCCATACAGTGGAAGCTTGCCGACATGGCCACCGAGCTTGACGCCGCCGAACTTCTCACCCTGAGGGCGGCATGGCTTGAAGACCATAAGAAACCTTACGAAAAGGAGGCCGCCATGGCGAAGATGTACGCATCCGATGCCGCCATGAGGGCGGCGGTTGAAGGAGTCCAGGTTCTTGGCGGCTATGGTTACTGCCGGGAATATCCAATGGAGAGGCACATGAGGGATGCCAAGATCTGCCAGATCTACGAAGGCACTAACGAGATCATGCGCCTTGTCATAGCAAGAAACTTGCTTAAAGGACTATAGATTTTTTCCGCACCCGGGGTGCGTGGAGGTTGTCTGATGGCTTTGACATTCGACAAAAAGGTCTTTGAAGACATTAAAAAGGCCGAAGACAGATGGACTGAGAAGCTCAAATCCTTAAAGGTAGATACTTGTGAGCGGCTGGAGAGGTTCTCCACTGTCTCTGACCGTCCCATAGACCGGATATACAGTCCGAAGGATATCCGGGAACAGGACTTTGATAGGGACATTGGTTTCCCGGCGGAATTTCCCTTTACCAGGGGGGTCCAGCCCAACATGTACAGGGGAAGGCTCTGGACCATGAGAATGTTTGCAGGGCTCGGTACCGCAAGGGATACCAACAAGAGATTTCACCTTCTTGTAAAGGAAGGCCAGACCGGTCTTTCAACGGCCTTTGATATGCCCACCCTCATGGGTTATGACTCAGATTCCCAGAGGGCGAGGGGTGAATGCGGCAAGTGCGGTGTAGCCATAGATACGCTGAAAGACATGGAGGACCTTTTTGAGGGCCTCCCGATTGACAAGATAACCACCTCCATGACAATAAATCCCCCGGCTTCAGTGGTCTGGGCCATGTATATCGCAATGGCGGAAAACAGGGGCATTGACCGAAATGTAATAGGGGGCACCATCCAAAACGACATGCTCAAGGAGTTCATCGCGCAGAAGACCTTCATGTGCCCGCCCATCCCGTCGGTCAGACTTGTGACCGATACGGTGGAGTTCGGCACGAGGGAGGTCCCCCGCTGGAACACCATAAGCATAAGCGGTTATCACATAAGGGAGGCAGGTTCCACCGCGGTTCAAGAGCTTGCCTTCACCTTGGGAGACGGCATAGCCTACACGCAGGAGGCCTTGAAACGAGGTCTTGATGTGGATGATTTTGCGCCCAGGTTTTCTTTTTTCTTCAATTCCCACCTAGATTTTTTTGAGGAGATTGCAAAGTTTCGTGCCGCAAGGCGTATGTGGGGCAAGATCATGAAGGATCGCTTTAAGGCCAAAAATCCCCGTTCCTGGTGGCTGAGGTTTCACACACAGACCGCGGGCTGCTCTCTCACGGCGCAGCAACCCTATAACAACGTTGTGAGAACCACGCTACAGGCCCTGGCGGCGGTACTTGGAGGCACCCAGTCCCTGCACACCAACTCCCTGGATGAGGTCCTCGCCATTCCCACCGAGGAGGCCGCGACCATCGCGCTTAGGACCCAACAGATCATCGCCGAGGAGTCGGGTGTCGCCAACACCATTGATCCCGTAGGCGGATCATACTTTATTGAAAAGCTCACAAATCAGCTTGAGGAAGAAGCATTCGCCATCATCCAGAAGATAGACGATATGGGCGGGATGCTCTCTGCCATTGAGAAGAACTATCCCCAGCAGGAGATAGCCGATGCCGCGTATCGCTATCAGAGACAGGTGGACAGCGGAGAGAAGACCGTTGTCGGAGTCAATAAATATGCCACATCCGAGACCATACCGGTCGAGATGCTTGAGCTGGACGAGGAACTGGAAAGGCTTCAGATAGAAAAAACCAACAGGATAAAGGAACAGAGGAACTCTGCCAGGTTGAGGGAATGCCTTGACAGACTTGAGGATTCATGCAGGTCGGCGACAAACGTCATGCAGCCTTTGATAGATGCGGTGAAGGCCGATGCCACTCTCCAGGAGTGCTGCGACGTCTATAGAAAGGTATTCGGCGAGTACCGGGATCCCGGAATATACTAAAAAACTAGGCTTATGCGCCGGGACGGGCTTGGCGTTTGTTCCCGGAGGAGTTTATAGAACCGGATTTTTTTGAGCGGGGGAGTACATGGTTCAGAAACGAAGGTTGAGGGTGATGGTGGCCAAGCCTGGTCTTGACGGCCACGACCGGGGAGCCAGAATCATTGCAAGGGCGTTCAGGGATGCGGGTTTCGAGGTGGTCTATACGGGACTTCATCAGACCCCTGAGCAGATCGTGGATGCCGCCATTCAGGAAGACGTTGATCTTATAGGGCTTTCGAGCCTCGCGGGAGCCCACAGGTATCTTTTCCCAAGAGTGGTTGAGATACTGAGGGAAAGGAAGGCGGAAGACATAATGGTTTGCGGTGGCGGAATCGTACCCGAGGCCGATATACCGGTCATGAAGAAGGCGGGCCTAAAAGAGATATTTACACCAGGCACCACTCTTGATTCCATAGTCGCATGGGTCAACGCCAACGTGAAACCTAGATGAGTATTAATACCGGGGCTGTAAACCCGGGACACTAGCTAAGAGACAGGTCTTATGAAAGAGATTGCTGAAAAGGTGGTTGCCGGCGATGTACGCACTGTTGCTCGCCTCATAAGGGACATTGACGACGGCATGCCCCATGTAAGGGATGCCCTAAAAAGGCTCTTTCCTCATACCGGCAGGGCCTATGTCATAGGTATCACCGGCGCTCCAGGGGTGGGCAAGAGCACCCTTGTGGATCAAATGATAAGCCACCTCAGGAAAAACGGTAAGACCGTGGGGGTGTTGGCGGTTGATCCCACCAGTCCCTTTAGCGGCGGGGCCATCCTTGGAGACAGGGTGAGGATGCAGCGCCATAGCATGGACGAAGGGGTATTTATCCGGTCGCTTGCGACAAGGGGGCACTTCGGAGGCCTCACCCAGTCCACCCGCAGCGCTATTGACGTTCTTGACGCCATGGGTAAGGATTACATCCTGGTTGAGACCGTGGGCGTGGGCCAGGACGAGGTGGATGTGGTGAGAAGCGCCCACACTACACTCATAATCGTAATCCCGGGTATGGGGGACGACATCCAGGCCATAAAAGCGGGGATACTTGAAGTGGGGGATATCTTCGTAATCAACAAGGCCGACAGGGATGGGACCGACAAGACCATGAGTGATCTCAGGCTCATGATTGACATGGATCAAAAGAAGTATAAGGACGGGAAATGGAAGCCTCCCATACTCAAGACACAGGCCGTGTTTGATCAGGGTGTGAAGGAACTCATGGACACCATCGAGGAGCACAGGCTCTACAACTTTAAGACCCACGGAGATCTGCCCTTCAGAAAAAGAAAGGACAGGGTGGGTCAGGAGCTGGCAGAGATGGTCAAGGCCCGGCTGATAGAGGAGGTAATTGGAGGTCTTGTTGAAAGCGGGGCCTTCGATATGGTGGTCGAGGAGATCGTTTCAGGAAAGCTTGACCCTTACACGGCCTGCGAACGGATAGTGATTCCTGTCCTGGGTAAAAGGCCATGACGCCGGGAGATTGATGCCGTGGCAGCTGCCTGGTGGTGGATACGTAACGCAGGTCTTACTCTCGGCGGACTTTTTTTTCTCATGTTCGGTATTCAGCTTCTTGTGGCTGCTTACCATCTCAATAACCCATCCTATTTCATTCTGACATTTTTTGCCTCAAATCTAATAATCCTGATCAGCGCTGTCCTCATCCTGGGATTCATACTGCGCATGGTGAAGAGGATCAGAGAAGGAGGAGGGCAGGGGGAGAATATATCTAGCAATAAAGATTAACTATTTATTATAGGAGTCTGTTATGGCAACACAAAAAGAGGGAAAACCCATCGGAAAAAAGCTTTTGGCCCTGCGCAGGGCCAAAAAGCTCACCCTTAAGCAGCTTGCAAATGAAACAGGTCTTGCTCCTGATTACATCTCAAAGGTAGAAAAGGGCGGGGTGATGCCCCCTGTGGCTGTAATCCTTCAACTCTCGAGGGCGATGGAGGTTGATTCGAGCATTCTTCTTTCTACAGAGAAAAAGAAGGAAAAGGAAACCTCTGCCAGGGATTATGAAAAAAGGACTGAGGCTTACAGCTACCGGGTCCTTACGCCACAGGCCCCCAACAAACACCTACAGGCATTTCGAATACATATTGACCCCCTGTCCGAACATAAGGGCGTGAGTTATCAGCACGTGGGAGAGGAGTTCGCCTATGTCCTCAAGGGAAAGGTCGAGATCATGGTGGGAGAGAGCAAAAATGTCCTCGAACCCCATCAGTCGCTTCATTTCAATTCCTCGATCATTCACAAGATGAGAAACCTGAGCCCGGAGCAAGCGGAACTCCTGGTGATCCTTTATACTCCGTGAGAGGGAGGTTTTCTAATGGCTTATCATCTCACTGAAGAACAGCGCATGATCCAGACCATGGTGCGGGATTTCGCAAGGGATGTGATCATGCCGGGAGCTGCGGAAAGAGACAAAACCAAGGAATTTCCTATGGAGATTATAAAAAGCATGGGAGAACTTGGCCTTATGGGCATGAATGTCCCGACTGAATACAATGGAGCCGGAGTTGATACCGTCAGCTATTCGGTTGCGATGCAGGAGATCGCCTATGCGGACGCCTCCGTCGCAGTTGTCATGTCGGTTCACAACTCGGTTGCCTGTGGCCCCATCTATCTTTTCGGCTCAGACTATCTGAAGGAACACTATCTCAAGCGTCTTACCACTGGGGAGCTGATCGGCTCATTTGCTATAACAGAGCCGGGCGCCGGCTCAGACCCGGCAGGCCAGAGAACTCGTGCCGCAAGAGACGGGGACAGCTATGTTCTAAACGGAAACAAGATATTCATATCAACCGGAAAAAACTCCAACATCACTGTTGTAACCGCCTACACCGACCGGGACAGAAAGCACAAGGGCATAAGCGCCTTTGTGGTGGAAAAGGGCACTCCCGGCTTCTATGTAGGCAAGCAGGAGGAAAAGATGGGCCTCCTGGCCTCAGACACAGTGGAACTTATCTTCGAGGACTGCCGCGTTCCTGCCGAAAACCTCCTGGGCCAGGAGGGGGACGGTTTTACGGTCGCCATGACATCTCTTGACGGCGGTCGTATCGGGATCGCCTCCCAGTCGGTTGGGCTTTCCCAGGCCTGCCTGGATGCCGCCATCTGCTATGCAAGGGAGAGGGTCCAGTTCAACAAACCCATCGCCCAGTTCCAGGGCATAAGCTGGATGATCGCCGATATGGCTACCCAGGTGGAGGCGGCAAGGCTCCTTACCTTTAACGCCGCAGCCATGAAGGACAGGGGGGAGAACTTCACCGCAGCAGCCTCAATGGCAAAGCTATTCGCCTCGGAGACCGCCAATCAGGTGGCCTACAAGGCCCTCCAGATTCACGGCGGCTACGGATACACAAAGGATTTCCCGATCGAGCGCTACTACCGCGACGCCCGCGTCTTCACCATATATGAAGGCACCTCCGAGATCCAGCGCACCGTCATCGCCAAGCGCTACCTCTAGTACCTCCAAGGGCATTCATGGGAGGAAGCCTGTGGTTTACCTCCCACGAATGCTCGATGCTTTATCGGCAATTTCGAGGGTGCCTTCCATGGATTATTTCTTTTTCCATTGACCGGATGGCGTTTGAACCCATTCTCCTGAGGCTGCCTTTTCCGCGATTTGAATGGCGCGTCTCTGCCCGACCACCTGCATGCTGGTGCCGGTTTTTTGTGCAATCTCCTCATAGACGGCTTTGCGATCCTGGTTTTCCGCCATAACCGCCTCTTTGTTCTCAGATTGCCCCTTGAGCATTTCAAGATAGCCCTGGTTGTTTTCGCCGACCACACCCCGCGCCTTGAGGGCGATGATTATTGGCAATCGCTCTTTCATCCGGGTTTTTACATCCTGGGACCAGGCTGTCCCTGCCAAAAGGGTGATTGCCGCCAAAATTAAAACAAATGTCGCTCTTGTGTTCATAGGCATGTTTAAGTCTCCTTCTTACGTGACAGGGTCATTGCTATTTCAATCATTTTTTTTCAAACGCCATGGCGCTCATTATCAATTCCCTGTAGATGTCCGTTCAGCGTTAGACGCCTACATGCGGCCTATGGCGCGCTATGGTGTGACGGGTTTAATTTCTTCTTTGGCTTTGTCAATATCTCCAAAGAAGTCATCCAACGCTTTGTCCACCTTTACATTGACATCTATGGTGATGTGCATGGGCGCTACTTCGATTCGGTGCACCGTTTCCACCTTGTGTTCGGTCTGACAGCCGGCGATGCCGATCAGCCCGGCCGCGAGAATGATGGATATCTTAGTCCTGGTCATAAAATTCTCCTTTTCTATCGTGCATGTGGTTCATTGGGTTTTAGCAGCTCCTTGTATCGGAGGAGTTGGTTGATGGGGCTTTGAAAATTCAGGTCGAGGCGGATGCCTTTGAATTCCGCCTGGGCATTTCCCTCAAAGCGGATAAATGTGCCCTTGGCGGTGTCGTAGGCAAAGGGCAGCAGGCGGTTGGGACGACCATCGAGTTGCAAGGCAACCAGCAGGAACTCTTTGCGACTGTTCAGTTGGAGCTTGGCCCAATCGTAAGTGTAGTCTTTCAGCGCTTCGGTGGCAATATCCAACTGTGTATGCTGCGGGGTCCCGGGGGCCAGGCCCTGCAAAAAAGTCTGGGTATTGCGCAGTTGGATGGTTCCGGTTTGTCCCGGAGCCGAAGTTAATTCGCCATTGTCAAAATAAATCTGATTTTTGGACCAGCGAATAGGAATCCGGCCGCTGATGTCACCTTCGCCTTCTCCTTCGGCCACCCCGAGTTGATTCAAAACTTTGGCCAGGTTGATCCGATCGCAAATAAGGGTGAGATTCAAATCCGGATTTTTCGGCTGGAGGCGAATAGATTTGCTGCTGATGTTGCCTTCGCACCATTTCATGCTGACGTTTTCAATGAATATGGAACCGTCTGCCTCGATTTGAAAATACGCTTTCATTTCCTCTGCGGCAATGTTTCCGAGTTGCAGGGCGGCAACTCGCAGCGTTTGCCTCGGAGCGCTCTGCAGGGAGGGGAGGTTGTCGAAAGCCAATGATATGAAAATCCCATCCAGCTTCAGGTCGGTTTCTTGCTGGTTTACACGTCCCTGATCGAGCTTGAGACTTCCCTTGCCCGTCAGCACGCTACCGTTGAGGGCCAGCGCAGCCTGTGCTTGCATCTGGCCGTTGAAATTCACGCCGGCAGCGGCGGGAAAAAGACTTCCCAGTTCGATCGCCTTATCCGGTTTATAAACCGGCAATTTAAGGTCCATGCGGACGCTGTTCGGCCTTACATCGGCCTGTATCAAGACGTTCATGGCCGGAAAAAGTTGACTGAGGTGCGTCAAGTTTGCACTCAGTCCATTTGCCGAGGATCGCAATTTGCCGCTCAGGCTGCCGATGGACTTATTTTTCCACTGGATACCGGCTTTGATGTGACCTTCGGCGCCTTTGGAGGGCAGCGGCCACTGCAAGGGAAGGTGCATGGACATCTGATGGAGTCGCAATTCCTGGTCCGGGAGATCAACCTGAGCGCCGGTTATCTCCACTTTTCCAAGGGCTTCCAACGCCTTACCCCGGCTTCCTTCTACATCAATGGCCAATGCGATCTGGTCCGCTTTTGCACTGACCTTGTCATGGGTTAAAACGGGTTTCGGCAGATGGAAGTTGACCTGCAATCGCGATTGGTCGCCTGCCACGGCCCGACCGGTCAGCCCAATGGAGGGCATGACCAACTCTGCGTTGGGCAGGCGTACATCCACAGGGCCGCTCGCTGCCGAAAGCTCCCAGGCATCTGTTATCCATGCGGCAGTTAATACAATTTCAGGAAGCAGAGCCAGAACCGGGTGACTTAATCGAAAGGGGCTGCTGGTCATTTTCCAGTGCCGGGGGTTGTCGGCTTTCAGGCTCACCACCAGCGGCTGTTCGTGACCTTGAGGGTTCAAGGCGTTTTCCATGGTAACGCCATAGCCGTTGATGCCAAGCCGGGAAAATTCCACCCTAGCGGTTAAAGCTCTCATCTGTAAGGAGGTGATCTGAAATTCACATCGGCCTGCCAGTTGTATGATACCCTTCAGTGACAGTGGCCCGATCTCATTTAGGAGGTCGGGAAAACTCTCAGGGTTCAGATTTCCTCCGGTTACCTCCACAATGGCCATGTCGTTCCGGCTGTCGAGAGCGGCGGTGGCTTCCAGTTTATTTCCGCGACTTGAGAGCGAAAGGGCAGCGCGGACATTACCGTTTCGCAAATCGGCCATATCCAGTTCGATGTTTAGAGCGCCTTCGATTTTGTGCCGGCGCCAGTTGAAGGTGATTATACCATCGCGGAGGGCGATTGATTTTATTTCCAGCGGCAGAATCGTCTCGAGGCGCATAGGGCCAGGACTCGTGGCGGTGGAATGGGTTGGCCGCGCTGGTATGCTCCAGCCAGCCACAATAACACCCTCGTCTTCGATGGTCACCTGCAGGCGCGGACCGATCAGGATAATGGAGTCAACTTTACGCTGCAGCAAAGCCTTCAGGCCGTAACGTATTTGGATGGCATCCAATTCAAGGACGGGGGATTGAGCTTTGGCGATGCGGATCGGTCCAAGGTCGGCAGCGGTCCAACCGATGCGCTGAATCTCTATCCTTTCCAGGGTCAAGCCGGTCTTGCTCACCAGGGCCGGCAGCAGCTCCTTTTGCAGATAGACTGGCAGATACAGGCGGGCGGCTATGACGATAGCGATCATCGCGAGGACTCCGGCGATTAAGGCAATCGTCAACTTTTTTCTGGAACGGGAAACCATACCCCCTCTATACAAAATTATACTAACGCCCTTTACATCTACAGATTTCGAGAGTTAGGCCTGCTGCCAAGCCAAAGGTTGATGAGCTGCAGCGGAAGAAGCCCCACCCTGAGTGCAGGTCGAATAACGATTGTTGCCCCTGCTTTGAGGGCACTAGAAGGTTGAAACTTACAAAGACTAATCAGTTACACTCCTTGACCGCAATGCCCATAAAAAACTCAACAGCTGCCTTTCGGCAGTGTGTAAGGATAACCTCTGAGGCTATGTCGTATGCACCCACCAGTGCCTGATCCTATGGTAATGATTTTCCTTAAAATACATTTCACTAAGCAATTTTTCAAGCGAAAATCTTGATTGGAGAAGCCGCCTGAAGGCGCAATGCAACCGTCGCGTTATTGTGCCCTGGTAAGCAATCACAGAGTTGCATCCAGGCGCCTTGTTCGGCTCCAAGTCTTCAGAGCCGGTGTTTTTTGATCGAGAAAAAGCCCATTCTTGACTCTCCTAGTATACGATAATAATATACTGACATGTTGAATCTTAAGCATATAGAGGATTATGATTGGGACGAGGAGAATAAAGACAGATAAGCATATGCTAAAACCAATTCCTGATTTTAGTACTGAAGATGATGAGCAAGAATTTTGGGTACAACAAGACTCGACAGAATATTTGGACTGGAAGCTAGGGGAACCAGTGGTCCTCCCGAAGCTGAGATCGTCAACAAAGACAATTTCTTTGCGTATGTCTGAGACGATGTTGAATGAGTTGAAATTACTTGCAAACAAAATGGATGTTCCATATCAGTCCCTTATCAAAGTATATCTCAGGGAACGGATAGATAAAGATCTAGGCAGGGGAGTAAGTGAGATTCAGGACTGACAAGACCCCATAGGGTCCCCCCGGAGAAACTGATTATTGACACCCGCCTGTTCATCTGCTTTCATTGTGATCCTCGTAGTATTGCTGGGGACCTGTACGGCGGTGATTATCCGACATCGTTGCCTTTGGGGGAGGGCTCATGTTTCATTTCAAAGACAGACCCGGCCTATCGGCTTCAGTCCCCCCCTGCGTCCGGTAGGAATACGAAAGCCGCCGGGGGGGGGGCGTTCTTTGCTGCGGGGTACGCCTTCCCTTGAGGTAGGTTCTTCAGATTTACAGTTTTAGAGGAATGGAGATGCCCACCCGGCAAAAGGCCGGTGAAACGCTTTCAATGCCGCAGACCTCATATTTCGTTGAAAAACTAACTTCATCTTGCCAGGATACAATAGTAATGTATATTATCAAAAAATCTTATTTATTGCCTGAGAGGCTGAAAAAAATGGAATCGGTTGTCACATCAAGGGGACAGGTGGTGGTGCCGGGGCCCTTGCGGAAAAAATACAAAATATTTCCTGGCATGCGGTTACAGTGGATAGACACTGGCGCCGGGATGAAAGTCATCCCAATTCCCTCGGATCCGATCGGGGCGCTTAGGGGATCGGCGAAGGGAGAGTCATTGGTAGATTTACTGCTTGAGGCAAGGATTTGTTGAAAAGCAGAAGCGGTTCTCCTATCGGGCCGGTTCATGAGGCAGCTTGGCTGCCTGCGGCTCGAATAGCTTCATGAATCCTGCAAAAGACAAAAGGTTCCCTTTTTCATAGTCAAAAGTCGGCAGGACCAAAAGCGGGCTCCTGACCCTGGCGAGCATCTCTTTCCACTTCTGGGCGTCTGCCGTGACAATGATGTCGGCGTCAGCAAGGGTTACGGCGTCAGGCCTGCGTTCGTTGATTTCAGCCACGCCGAAGCGGACATGCACGAAAAAAGCCTGCCTCGTATCCGGGAACTTCACGATCGCCCTGATATCCTTTTCCCGGCTTTCCTCGGCATTCAGCGATACGGCAAGGGCGCTGAAAAAGTTGGCGAGCGGGAGACGGCGAAGCATTTCCGTACCCGGTTTCACCGGAGAGGAGGCGACAAAGCCTTCGCGGATCTCCAGGGCCTCAGTCAGGTAATAGTGCCTAGCGTTGGGGTTTTGCGCCTTTTCGCCAAGGGCTGTGAGCGCGAGAAAACGCAAGCCTTTGTAATCCGTATTGTCACACCACAGTTGCAGCAAATGCCCGGATAATTGCAGGGCCGCCTGGTATTCACCTTTTTCGAGGGCGTTTTTTGCGTGTTGGTACAGGCCAGCTTCACCTCCGGCCAGTTCGGCCATCAGACGCGCCTGCGCTTTTCGGGAAAGCGGATCAAGGCTGGCAGAATCCCCGTCAAACCACCCCATGTTCCCTGAAAACATGGCCCGCACCGACCAGGCCACAGTGCCGTAAAACGGCTGAAGATAGGGCGCGTCCTTCAGGTGGGGCGGAAGTGTCACAAACTCCACCAGTTCGCCCGGAGTCATTCCCATGTTGATGCCTCTTATGGACTGGTCATGGACAAACTGAATGGCATCCCGGTAATCGGTCAAGATCTCATAAATCCGGTCAGCGCCCTGGATGGGCCTGGTGTGGCAAGGCACCAGATATTCGGGGCGAATGGCCCTGATGATATCAATGCTTTGATACCATTGTTTCAGGCTGCGAAACGAGGTGCCGCGGATGGTGTAGAGGTTGGGAAAGGCCCAGTAGAAATTGTCACCGCAGATCAGCACCCGCTGGTCAGGCAGCCACACGTAGAGCTGGTCGTCTGTCTCGCCCGGAGCATGGATCAGTTCAAAGCGGATGCCAGCTACCCTGGCCTCCAGCCTGTCCTTGAAAGTAACGGTGGGAGGCATGTATCCCAGTGTGCTTTCTTCTTTGCCCACGCCCAGAAATGGCCCGATACCGGCATTGACCAGACCGTCCTGGTCCAGAAAGGTGCCGAACATTCTCATGGCCCGGGTGTTGATAGCGGGGCGGAGTTCTCCAACCACACGGTTGACAAGGTAATCAGTGGTTTCATGGGCGTATATGGCCGGCTCGCTTCCGGAGGCAAAGACATCGGCACCGAAAACGTGGTCAGTGTGGTTGTGCGTGTAGATTATTGCCTTTACAGGCTTTGCCGATATTTTTCGAAACTCTGCCAGCACCGAGCGGGCTGTCTCCCTGGTCTCCATGGTATCTACGATAATGAGGCCGTCGTAGCCTTCGATCATGATGGAGTTGGCGAGCCCGTATCCAATTGCCACATATACGTTTTTCGCGATCCGCTCCACGGCCTGCTTAAAAATATCGGTGTGTTTTCTAAGGGCCTCTTCCGTCTGAATGTCTGGTTTCAAAGATTGACCTTTTTGAAGATGGTGCGGCCCGCATCCCATAAAAAAGGGAAGAGAGAGGAGGAAGATCATTGAAGCCGATGCTTTTATTTTCATGGCGAAGTCTCTCCGCTTTATGTGTACAGAGCCTGGCCTGCTTTGCTTAGTTAGTGTCCATCCGGAAATGGCTATTTTCACCGATTTCGGCGTTGGGCTCAAATTTTAATCCTCGAAATACGTCAATGTATTCCTATGGTTAAAATTATCGCCCGCCTTGAACTCGACGAAACTATCTCGTTTCCGGATGGGCACTAGTTATATTCTAAGAACCCGGGCGCTTCCATCCTTGGTCCGTTATGCAGAAACTCACGGTAGCAGTGTTCAATGACCTTGCCTGGGGTGAGTTTCGTAGGGGTGAGGGCGGGGAAAAGTCCGCCCTTACCCGGTCAACCCTGAACAAGCAGATTGACCTTCCGATTAGTCTGCCTCCCTGTGGGGTTTCCAAACTTCCCATACCCTGCCAACGAGGTCCGGGCCCGGTTTCAGGGTTATTTTGCCTGGTTTCCAGCCTGACGGTGTCGCCTCGGTCCCTTTGCTCTCTCTGACAAGTTGGAAGGCTTGGATTTGCCTTATGGTTTCGGCTATATGTCTGCCGACAGGAGGCGTGAGAACCTCGTATGCCTGAATCACTCCGTCAGGATCTATGATAAACCTTCCACGGTTTTCCACCCCAGCGTCCTGATCATACACGCCATAGGCGGTTCCAACCTTACCCCCGCCGTCGGAAAGCATTGCATAGGGAATCCCGCCTTTAACCATTTTGGATAACTCGTAATCGTTCCACATCTTGTGCACAAAGACGCTGTCCACACTCATAGACAGCACCTCAACACCAAGATTCTGGAACTTCTTATAATTTTCGGCGACCGCCGAAATTTCAGTAGCTCATACAAAGGTGAAATCACCCGGATAAAAGCATAAGACCACCCATTTACCCAGATATTCCGAAAGCTTTACAGATGTAAACTCACCTTTGTGGTAAGCCGGCGCGACGAAATCAGGTGCTGCTTTTCCCACTTGAATCATTTTTGCTACCTCCTTTGCAGGTTGCTGTGTATTCTGTTCAACCTTAGCATCTTGCTTCCCTACCAACCCGCCGGTCGGACGGGCACAACCCACCTTAGGTTTTTCCCCCATAACCTACCTCCTTTCCTGAAATGTTAACATGAACATGCTTTCGACTCCTTATCGCGCAAAGCCAGGAATCATGCGCGTCGCATACCGCGCGGCATGCAGCCGTTTGTGTAGTCCCGGCAAGCATGTGATCCAATGGGGTGCAAGTCCCCAATATGCAAGACGGTACTGTCATGATAACAGAACCATAAATGGCAGCCAAAGGCAAGGCTGGACTCACTAGAGTTCACCTGAGGGAAGCGGATGCGCAACGCTATGAGCAGACGAACAGAAATGATATAGAGGGCCGAGTCTGAGGAATACTCACCGGCGCAGGAGGAGAAGTGTCTCTACATTGGCTGTGCCCGGAAAGAGATCCAGGACCGAGGCGCGGGCGGCCCGATAGCCAAGGGCCTCCCATTGCCTGAGTTCCAGGGGGAGCCTGTCTATGTTGCAGAATATATGGAGGACCTGTTGGGGGTTTGATTCGGCAATTGCCTCGATCACGCCGGGCGCAGTCCCCTGCCGGGGCGGATCTAAAAGCACATGTACCCTTTTACCGCCTCTTCCTATAGACGCAAAGACTTTTTCAATAAAAGGTGCGGTGATACTGCCCCCATGGAAACGCATGGACGGAAAGCTATGGAGACCCTTCCTGGAGATCCTATCGAAGTTGCGTCTTGCTGCTTCCATAGCCGGATCTGCCAACTCAATCCCCGTTACACGGCCGAAGCGACTCCCCAAGCCGAAGGAGAAAAGACCGTAGCCGCAATAGAGATCCACCAGATGGTCCGCGGAAGTGTCGCTGCCTGAAGATATCAGCAACTCTCGTCCTGCTTGAAGGAGCTTTGGGATCATTGATTCATTTATCTGGGAGAAGACCTGCGGCGGATAGCGTAGTCTGAAATCATCGAGTTCAATGACGAGGTCGCTGGGGCCTGCAAGGCATTTGAGGCCGACTCCCCTTGTCCGGCCTGGAAGCTCACCCTGAGTCTCACGTCCGGCCTCGAGATAATACTCGGAGCGGGAAGGGTCGTGGAAGAGAAAGACAGAAGCCAGTGCCTCAGTCTCTGCTGAAATGCGCTCCGAGAGCTGTCTCGCCTTTCTCACAACGGCCGCGTTTATCCGATAGACATTTAGAATCAGGGCGCAGCCCCTCTCAATACCCCGGATGATCACCCAATTGAGGGCCGTTGCCAGTGGTTCATCTTCGCTGCGTGATATCCGCCTGTGAACGAGCTTGAAGATTTCCTCATGGGCCGGCGGTTCCAGAAGGGAAGGAGAGACAAGCTGCCTGCCGCCTAGCCTTTCTCCGGGATGGAGGAAATATATCTTTCCCGATGCCATTGCCACGCGACGCTTTGAGGTGCTGCGGTAGCCCCTGGATAGGGGTGAAGGCATTATCGGCCCTGGATCGCAGGTGAGGGAGTTAATATCCCAGAATCTCTTGAGTGCCTCGTTCTTAAACCGAAGCTCACGGCTGTATTCCATGTCAGCCAGTGGCTCTGAGCCGGATAATAGACGTCCGCCCGCACGCAGAACTAGATGGCTCAGGATATCTGATAACGGGGTTTCATGCTCAGTTTTGTTTTTTCCAAACATACTTTACAATTCCAGTTGATCTGCTGTATCTATGCTGATCAGGAATCAGCTTCTGCTCGTGCGCCTTCAGGTGCACGGTGCACGAGACCAGTGCGGCTGAAGCCGCACCTACCATTCAAAACCTTTTCGTTATAAATGGTCAAGGCATGATTACAAGCAATATGGATTTCGTGTGATTTAAGTAATACACTGATTTTCATACAGATAACCAAGCCCTAGCTACGATTGCAAGCCTTTTTAAATAAGCCAAACATATCAGATAGATAATCACTGCCAACGGGTATTAAGGAGCATATATTAGGTT
>Ga0210042_1000361_pt1 | contig 42806 bp, 46 predicted proteins | sample CryGeymeta201518_FD_183982 | JGI IMG/M metagenome (GOLD analysis project Ga0210042, IMG submission 183982) | Groundwater microbial communities from Crystal Geyser aquifers in Utah, USA - Crystal Geyser metaG 2015-18 (SPAdes) (version 2) | ecosystem: Environmental > Aquatic > Deep subsurface >... | reverse complement strand
CTCTTTTTATTTTGATCCATTCTTCCTCTCTTCCTACCTCTCTTTCTATCCGCTTTGCAATCTTAACGACTTTAACAGGGATTGCGATTTTATCCTTTGGTAAATTTTTTGCCGAATACTGGAAGGTAATACCTTCAAGCCTTTTTAAAATCTCAATCTGAAATTCAGTAATCTCTAACACCTGCTCGGAGATATACTGCTCAAACTCTGAGGGTCTTTCTACGGAAGGAGGCCGAGTAGGTGGTGGGGCTGGTTGTGCGGGAGGTGGCTGAGGTGATGGCTGTTGTAAGGTTGGCCACTGGCCTTGTATAGATGGAGCCGGTTGGGCAAAACCCGAAGGCATCTGATATGCGGGCGTTATTGGAATCGTCTGAATCTGTGCAAATGCATTTCCTGTAAAAATTAGTAAGAGTGGCAGGATTATAAGACATTTAAGTTTCATCATATAAGATCTCCTTCAGGTTTTAGTTCCAACAGACACTATGGGTTATTGTTCACACATCCTTTGTGGAACTACTGGATTCCGATTAAGTGAGGTAATAATACGTAATATTCTGCCAAATGTCAACACAATGGACTACCTTATTAAAATCAACATGAAATTGAAGCGCTCTCATTTAAAACCTAAACCCTTTTCCACCTTCTGTGTATCCAGAGCCATTCGGAGGGATGGGCACGTATGTACTCTTCAATGAAATGTGAAAAATTTTTTGTATCCGCCAGTACAGCGATTTCCATATCGCCATTTTTTGATAGTTCTATCTCTGGATATATTTTTATCCTGTGGCCTCCGTTAGTCCTATGTATGAACACAGGCAGGACTGCGGCACCTGTCTTTCTCGCTATGAGGGCAGGCATCTTAGTTGTCCATGCTCCCCTGCCGAGAAAATCTATTACATATCCTTCATCGGGTATAACAGACTGATCCATAAGTATGCCCACGCAGCCATTATCTTTCAATGTTTGAATGATTGGTTTTAATGCCCCCTGTTTATAAATCACACTATTACCGTATCTCTGTCTTACATTCTCAATAATTTTATTAACACAGGGGTTATTGATTGCTCTTGCCACGATTGCGATGGGTGAAAGTTTTACAGACGAAACGATTACCATCAGCTCCCAGTTTCCACAGTGGCCGGTTAAGAATAAAATCCCTTTGCCTTTTGATTTAGCTCGATTAAAGTTTTCAATACCCTCAATATCTACAGAATCTATTATCTTTTTGCCAAGACCGTAAAAGATCTTAATAATTTCTACAAGGGATTTACCAAGATTCTTAAGGGTTTCCCTTGCAATTAGTTCGGAATTACCCCCCCATCCCCCCCTTGCTAAGGGGGGGCTAAGGGGGGGTGACCCTTGACCACTGACCACTGACCCTTTGATATTCTCGATAGCAATCCTTCTCCTGCTTCCCCATAAATAGAAAACCAAAAGGCCGAGTATCTCCCCGGCCTTCATTGACCATTTAAATGGTAAGATTGCTAACGGTATGGACAGGATAATGAATAAAACGGCTTCAATCAGCCATACCGCTTTTTTCATTTATCTTTTTGTTTTTCCTCTTTTTCTTCTTCCTTTTCTTTTTCCCTTTTTTTCTCCATCGCCTCTGATATTTCCGTAAGACGTTTTACTGCGAGGTAATTAATAGTGCCTTCCGGGTATGTTCCGTCATCCTTGAGTTCGCCGACCTGCATGCCTGTAATAATCTCCAAGCCCTCGTCAGCTCTCTGGATCGGATAGATAAAAAACTTCCCCTCTTTTACAGCTTCAACCACATCCTTTTTCAGCATCAGGTTTTTGACATTCCTTGTTGGCATTATCACACCCTGGCTGCCATCAAAACCTGTTAACCTGCAAAGGTCAAAAAAGCCTTCAATCTTTTCATTTATACCGCCAACAGGTTGAACGTCGCCATTCTGGTCCATCGAGCCTGTAATTGCTATACTTTGTTTTAATGGAATCCCTGAGATACTGCTAAGAAGCGCATAAAGCTCAGCACATGAAGCGCTATCACCTTCAACCATCTCGTATAATTGCTCGAATGTAATTGATGCAGACAGGCTTATTGGTTTTTTTGCTGCATATCTGCCTCCAAGGTAGTTTGTGATTATTAATATAGCCTTTTCATGTATCTTGCCACTCATCTTTGTCTCTCTTTCTATATTAACAACACCTGCCTTGCCTGCATATGTCCTCGCCGTTATCCTCGAGGGTTTTCCAAAACTGTAGTCTCCCAAGTCAATCACAGCAAGCCCATTAACCTGCCCCACCTTCTCTCCTTTTGTATCAACAATTATGGTCCCCTCCAAGATCATCTCCCTTAAGTGTTCTTCAATCCTGTTTGTCCTGAATATCCTCTCATCTATAGCCTTCTGGACATGTACATCGCTAACAATATTGTTATTGGATTTTGATGCCCAGTAGCTTGCCTCCCTGAGTATGTCCGCTATATCGCTGAACCTTGAAGATAATTTATTCTGATGCTCTGCAAGCCTTGAACCAAACTCAACTACCTTTGCAACGCCTGCCCTGTCAAAGGGAAGGAGTTTTTCTTCCCTGCACAAGGTAGTGACAAAAGAGGCATATTTATTAATATTCCCCTCTGTTCTATCCATCCTGCTGTCAAAATCAGCCTTAACCTTAAAGAGTTCTCTGTACTCTTCATCGAGGTTGTAAAGGAGATAATAGAGATACGGGTTCCCCACAAGTATAACCTTGACATCAAGCGGTATAGCCTCCGGCTTGAGGGTTGTTGTCGAAATCAGCCTGTACTGCTCCCAGACATCCTCTATCTTTATCTCTTTATTCCTGATAGCGCGTTTCAGTGAATCGTAAGCAAAGATGTTCCTCAAGAGATCAAGCGCATTGATTACAATATAACCGCCATTCGCCTTATGCAATGAGCCGGCTTTTATCATTGAAAAATCTGTTAATGCAATTCCGTATTGAAACTTATGTTCAATCCTTCCGAAAAGGTTGTAATAAGTTGGATTACTCTCAAATATACATGGCGCACCCTTGCAATCCTTGTTGTTAACAAGGACGTTTACGGTGTACCTTGTGAATGTAGGCTCTGTTTTCAGAAGCTTCATAAACGGCAATGGAGGTGGCTGTTCTTCCTGAGGTTTGAAATCGTCAAGGTGTTCGAGGATGTCTTCTTTTACATCCTCAAGATATATGGTAATCTTCTCATGATCCTTATATTTGTTTTTTAATTCATCAATGAGATGGCCTACAGAAGAGAGGGCAGCTTCCTTCTCAAGCCCGCCAATTGCTTCCTTAACCATCTTTTCACTTTCCCGCACCAATCGCACTACATCATTAAGCTTCTCTTGAAGAGTCTTTCCTATCTCATCTATCTTCTTTCTTGTCTTTTCATCAAGCAACTCGTACTCATCCTCTGTTAGCGGTTCTCCTGCCTTCTTTACTGGTATGATTATCAGTCCGCTGACTGTCTTCCTAACTGAAAACCCTTTTTCCTGAGCCTCTTCTTCAAGGCTGGGAAAAATGTCTTTCTGCTGCTTCTGAGACTCCTCAATTATCTTGTTTTTCTGTTTCTCATACTCCTTTGATTCAAAGACCTTTGGAATTTCAGCCTTCAGTATCTTTATAAGTTCTTCCATATCTTTCTGGAATATTACTGCGCTCCCAGGATCGAGAGAGACGGCCACCGATACATCGGGGTCCTTAAAATTGTAAACATAGCCCCAATCCTGAGGTACAGGTTCGCTCATGGCCTTTTGTGATAGAAATGATCTTACTGTGGTCATCTTGCCTGTGCCGTGCTCACCAAGAATGAATATATTAAATCCGGTGCTTTCAAGGCTCAAGCCAAAATCAAGGGCATGCAAGGCCCTCTCCTGGCCTATGGTTTCTTTAAAGTCTGGCAGATCATCCGTTGTATTGAAGGTGAAGATATCAGGGTCACAAAATCTATAAAGCTTATCAAAGGTTAATATATCAGGCATTTATTTCCTCCACACCAGAATTTATTTAATTAACACAGTTTACACATTTTTCTTGTTAGTTGCAACCCAACTTTAGAAATTAACTAAGTAAACTTTTTCAGGCCCTTGGATGGCATTTTGAAAAAACTTTTTTCAACCTATCAGTTGTTACCTTTGTATAAATCTGGGTTGTTGATATATCAGAGTGGCCGAGCATCTTCTGTAATGATCGGAGGTCAGCCCCGCCCTCAAGCATATGCGTTGCAAAGGAGTGTCTCATTGTATGCGGTGAAACCTCAATCCCGAGTCTCCTGCCCCAGGTCTTTATAATTTGCCAGAAGCGCTGCCTTGTCATTGGCCTCCCTCTATTCGTAACAAAAAGATAAGGAGATTTCTTCTTCTTCAGTATCTGCGGCCTTTGCTGGATTATATATCTTTTTACCCTTTCCATCGCCCTTATATTTACCGGCACAACACGTTCTTTTGACCCCTTTCCTAAGACCCGTAAAAACCCTGCCTCTGAATTAATATCTTCAAGTTTAAGGGATACCAGTTCACTGACACGCAATCCTGAAGCATACAGCAGTTCAAACATTACATAGTCTCTTATTGTGATTGGCCCGGACGGCTTCGGCGACGAGTTTACCTCAAGGAAGGATCTAACCTCCGAAATGCTAAGTGATTTGGGAAGTCTTTCCCATCTCTTTGGTGTTTGAAGGTTTTCTGATGGGTCATCCTTTATAACATTCTCGATAATGAGGTATTTACATAACCCCCTGATTGAAGATATATACCTGCAGATGCTTGATATGGAATAACCTTCACCCCTGAGGCTTTCAATAAAATCAATTATATCAACTCTTAAAAACGAAACAAATTCTTTATTCTTCGATAATAGAAAGTTTTGGAATTTACTGAGATCAAGAAAATATGAATCGACAGTATTCCTTGAGAGCCCTTTTTCGACCGACTGGTATGTAAGGAAATCCTTAAGTAGCTCCACAAATATTTAAGATTAGTCCAATCTAAGGAAGAGGCTCGATACGAGCCTCTTCCTTTTAGTCATCACTTACCTTGTTTTTTCTGCAGTTGTTCCTGTAAAAGGCTTTTTTGTCGCTGGACTGATTGCCTTCGTGTTTGGTGCAACAGCAAATATTATCTCACCGTTTGCATTGTGAATACCATGGCAACCAGTACAGCTAAGACCATCATGACCGCCTGCTGCAAATGCAAGTGCAGGCAGGGCAAGCAAAAGGATTAAAATACCTAAAAATCTTAATCCTACCATATATCTCCTCCTTTATAGAATTTTTTGTATTATACACAAAAACTATTATATAGTCATATAAATTATCTAAATCAATTAATAAGCAACTTATATTAACATTACAAATCTTTTTTTCTGTCATTCTGGCTCGTCCAGAATCCTTCCCTTATGTAAGAAAGATTCCCGACCTGCGGGAATGACAGATAAGAGTTTCAAATGTTATGAGAGATTTAAGGGGATTTGTATATTCCTTTTAACTCATCTGTATAGCTGCCGTCCTCCTTATAGATATAAAGCGGCTTTTCTACCTTAATGCCTCGGTTCCCTCTTTTAATGGCCTCCAGCAAAATCATCTTTGCCTCCGATGACATATTTGAATGAACAAATCTCAATCTCTTTGGTTCGAGATTTCTCTTTTTTAAGACATCAATAAGTTCTGAAAGTCTGTAAGGGTTATAAATTATGCAGAACCTGCCTTTTTCCCTTAAAAGATATGATGCCGCATCAACAAGTTCATGGAGCCTTAGCTTTACCTCATGTCTTGCAATGGCCTTTTCATCCTCAACATTTAAAAGACCACTCTTAAGCCTCCTGAAAGGCGGGTTCGATACAACAAGGTCATAATCTTGAGGCGCAAGAGATAAGGCGGGAAGTGTTCTTAAATCACACCTTATTACCTTAACCCTGTCTTCAAGACAGTTCTGAACGACGTTTTCTTCTGCTAATCTGATAAGGCTGTCCTGAAGTTCAAATAGGATAATACTTGCATCAGGATATTTCTTTGCAAGCAAAATTCCTACAATGCCTGTTCCAGCACCAAGGTCAGCAGATCTATTCACCCTTTTAAGATTTACAAAATCATAAAGCAGGAGGGAATCTACGGAAAAACGGTATCCTATCCTTGACTGGTATAGTCTTATATCCCGGATGCTGTCAAGTGTAACATCCATAACATATTATTTAATCTAAGGGATGTTTAAGGCGCTCATCCAGGATACCTTTCTCCTCAAGGATAGAGATAAATATCTCTACAAGATGGGGGTCGAATTGTGTCCCGGCGTCTTTTTTTAGTTCTTTTACAGCCTGCTCCATGGTGAGTGCCTTTCTATATGGCCTGTCGGTCGTCATTGCACCGAATGCATCTGCTACAGCTACTATCCTTGCGCCAAGGGGGATCTCTTCTCCCCGAAGGCCATCGGGATAACCTGAGCCGTCAAACCATGCCTGGTGGTATTTTATTATCTCTCTTGTATGTTTAAGTGGTTCTACTGACTCAATTATCTTAGCACCGTTTGAAGGATGTTTCTTAATAACCTCCATTTCCTCTTCAGAAAGTTTGCCCGGCTTCATGAGAATATGGTCAGGCACACATAACTTCCCTATATCATGCAGAAGGGCTGCTTTTCTGATGTTTTCGATATCGTTATCAGAAAGTCCTAATTTTTTCGCAATCTCAACAGAATATTCTGCAATATCTTTCATATGCTTATCTGTATACAAATCCTTCGATTCGACTATGTACGATAGGGTGACTATCGTAGAAAGATAAGACTGCTCGAGCTTTTCATAAAGACGCGCATTCTCTATCGCAGCGGCAGCCTGGCCGCTCAGGACTGAAACAAGTTCAACTTCTGATGTGGTGAATGGGTGTTCACTACCTGTCCTGCCGATGTAAAGGATACCTATAATATTACCCCTAGTTGTAAGCGGGACATAAACACCAGAGTATATACCCTGAGCGTTTTTAATTTTTTCAAATTTGCGGGGTAGTTTAACCCCAGGAGTAACAAGGAAAGGCTTTTTATCTTTACAAATAAGCCTTGTTATGTTCTCGCTAAATACATTTTCAAGGTCTCTTACAAAATCAGATGACAACCCGTAAAATTCCTTTACATTCAATTTACCTGTTACTTCATCAATTAATGCAAGACATACTTTATCTGCCCGTGTTTCTTTAACAGCAGTATCCACTATTAATTTAAGCAGTTTTCTAGGATCGACCTCGCCTATTATCTCTTTACTAACCTCAAAAAGCGGCATCAGTGCACGCATCCTTATATTTTCACTAAGCAATCTTGTTTTTTCCATGGCCTCGGCAACACCATTCCTGAGCTCTGCTGGGGTAAACGGCTTCAGAATAAACCCCTGAGCCCCTAACCTCAGGGAATCTATCGCGATATCAAGCGTGCCATGTCCTGTGATAACAATAATCGGTATCTCTTTATTAGTCACCCTAACACGCCTGATAACATCCAGGCCGTTGATATTCGGCATCTTTATGTCTGTCAATATCAGGTCAAATTTGTCACTTTCAAAAAGTTTTATCCCTTCATTCCCGTTCGAGGCGGTCTTTACATTATATTGACTCTTTATCAGTATATCTCTGGAAAGCTGCAGTATGAATTCCTCATCATCAATTATAAGGACATTCTCTTTTTGCATGTATCCGGGTTCTCCTTAATTAATAGTAATAACGCCTTTTTATAACATAATTAATGATTAATTATCAATTTGATAATTCTAAATAAAAAGGCCATGCGAAAATGCATGGCCTTTTTGTGAGATACCTTTAAACTTTAAAATTATCCTAAGATCTTTTTTCTGCTATCTGTACCCTTGTGACTGACCTTTCAAGGGATGAGGTTGCCCTTGCAAAATCTATTTCTTCTGCCTTCTTGAGCCTTTCTTCAGCCCTTTTCATTGCAGCCTTTGCCCTCTCGACATCTATGCCCTCTGATTTTTCTGCACTGTCAGCGAGTACCAGAACTTTATCCGGCCCGACCTCAGCATAGCCCCAGTTTACAAAGGCATATCTCGCTGCAGTTCCTTTTTTATAAGCGAGCATCCCTATTTTGAGGGTTGTAAAAAAAGGCACATGACCTGGAAGTACACCAAACTCACCTTCGCTTCCAGTACATACTACTTCGTCAACCTCTTCGCTTAACACAAGGCCATGAGGGGTTACGATTTCAAGTATTAGCTTATTCTCCACTTTATCTTTTCTCCCTTCGGTTCTATATCTGTCTGCTCCAGCCGAGTTTCTTACCCTTCTCTTCAACCTCCTCTATTGGCCCAACCATATAGAATGCCTGTTCAGGCATATCATCATATTTCCCTTCTGCTATTGCCTTGAAGCCCTTTATAGTATCTTCAGTCTTGACATACTTCCCAGGAGTCCCTGTAAATGTCTCAGCAACATGGAAAGGCTGACTCAGAAATCTCTGGAGTTTTCTTGCCCTCGCAACTATGAGCTTATCATCCTCTGAGAGTTCCTCTATACCAAGGATCGCAATGATATCCTGAAGCTCTTTATATCTCTGTAATACAACCTGAACACTTCTCGCCACAGCATAGTGTTCTTCTCCAAGAACCTTTGGGTCAAGTATCCTCGATGTGGAATCCAGAGGGTCAACACCAGGATAAATACCAAGCTCTACTATCTGTCTTGAAAGAACAACAGTTCCATCCAGGTGTGTAAATGCTGTTGCAACAGCCGGGTCAGTGAGGTCATCTGCAGGGACATATATAGCCTGCATGGATGTAATAGCACCCTTCTTTGTGGTAGTAATTCTCTCCTGAAGCGCACCCATATCAGTTCCGAGTGTGGGCTGATAACCGACAGCAGAAGGCATCCTTCCGAGGAGCGCCGAAACCTCAGCCCAGGCGAGTGTATATCTAAAGATATTATCAATAAATAAGAGAACGTCTTGTCCCTGATCCCTGAAGTATTCTGCTACTGTAAGGGCGCTTAGACCAACATTTGCCCTTGCTCCGGGAGGCTCATTCATCTGGCCATAGATAAGGGCTGCCTTTGGTAAAACACCTGAATTCTTCATCTCAAGATAAAGGTCATTGCCTTCTCTTGTCCTCTCACCAACACCTGCAAACACTGACACACCGCCGTGAACCATAGCGATGTTATGTATCATTTCCATTATAATAACAGTCTTACCAACTCCTGCGCCTCCAAACATCCCCATCTTACCGCCCCTGACAAACGGCACAAGAAGGTCAAAGACCTTAACACCTGTTTCGAATACCTGAGTAGTAGCTTCCTGCTCAACAAACTCAGGTGCGAGTCTGTGTATGGGCCGTCTTTCTTTTGCCTCTACAGGCCCCAGCTCATCAATAGGCTCACCTATGACATTTATTAGCCTTCCTAATGCATCCTTGCCGACAGGCACAGTTATTGGCTGACCTGTATCAACGGCTTTCATACCCCTTACAAGACCATCTGTTGCTCCCATAGCAATAGTCCTTACCTTATTCTCACCAAGATGAATAGCAACCTCTAAGGTAACATGAATCTCGGGTACGCCTTTTGATGGGTCACCTGATTCGTCTATCTTTATGGCGTCGCGGATTTTTGGTAATTGTTTCTCAAATTCCAGGTCTACTACCGCACCTATTACCTGTGATATTTTACCTTCATTCATAATCTATACCCCCTTAATTATAAATCCCCTCACCCCCCTTTGGTAAAGGGGGGTGAGGGGATTTATAATTTCAGCGCCTCAACACCACCGACAATATCCATCAACTCTTTTGTGATACCTGCCTGTCGCACCTTATTAGCCAGTAGTGTAACTTTATCTATAAGTTCTCCGCAGTTTTTCGTTGCGTTTTCCATAGCAGTCATCCTTGCAGCCTCTTCAGCAGCCTGTGATTCAAGCAAACCCCTATAAATCTGTATCTCGATATGTTTTGGTAATAGTGTTTCGAATATCGCTTCTTTTGAAGGTTCATACAAGAAATCACCACTAATAAGGGGCTCTTTAGCCTGGCCCTCTTCTGGTTCTATTGAACCAATCGGGAAAAGCTTCATAATAGAAACCTTATGGAGAATGAGTGACTTAAATTCATTATATATTATAATGACCTCATCTGTAGTTTCATTTTTATAATTCTCCATAAGGTCATTTGCAATCTCCTGGGCATCTGAATAGTTTAATTTTCCAGAGAGGCCAGCCCACGATTTTCTTATTGGTACATTTCTCCTGCGAAAGTAATCACGTGCCTTTCTGCCAACCGTGCCAAGGCTTATTTCAATGCCTTCTTTTTTCAGACCATTTATGTAATTGGCTGAAGCTCTCAGGATATTTATATTAAAGGCTCCGCAAAGACCTCTATCAGAAGTGATAACAATAACCTCTACAGTTTTCCTTGGTCTCAAGGCAAGGAGTGGGTGAATTTCCCTCTCCGCAACCTTAGCAAGGTCAGACAGGACAGAGTCCATTTTTATAGCATAAGGCCTGAAATTCAACATCCTGTCCTGAACCTTCCTCAATTTTGCAGCAGCCACCATCTTCATGGCAGCCGTGATCTTTTTTGTATTCTGTATCGCCTTTAATCTTTTTCTTATATCCCTTAAAGTTGGCATCTATCCTCTCCTATCCCTGCTTATTATGCCTGAAAAGACTTTTTGAATGTTGTGACTGCCTCTGTAATCTTGGCTCTAAGGTCATCATCTAATACCTTCTTTTCCATTATCTGCTTCTTTAGATCCTGCTTTTCTGCCCTTATATATCTAAGGAACCCATCCTCAAAGGATTTAACTGCCTCAACAGGCAGGTCGTCGAGAAAGCCCTGGGTTCCTGCAAAGATAACCATTATCTGATCATCAACAGGCATTGGCACATACTGGTCCTGCTTCAGGAGTTCAATCATCCTTCTGCCCCTTTCAATCTGGGCACGGGTCGTCTTGTCGAGATCAGAAGCGAATTGTGCAAATGCAGCTAGCTCCCTGTATTGTGCAAGGTCGAGCCTGAGCATTCCAGCAATCTGTTTCATAGCCTTTATCTGTGCTGCGCCTCCAACACGGCTGACAGAGAGACCTGCATTAACAGCCGGTCTTACACCGCCATAAAAGAGTTCTGGTTCAAGATATATCTGACCATCGGTAATTGAGATAACGTTTGTGGGTATATATCCAGAGACGTCACCTGCCTGTGTCTCTATTACCGGAATTGCAGTAAGTGAACCGGCGCCCATTGCGTCACTCATTTTTGCCGCTCTTTCGAGAAGCCTTGAATGGAGGTAGAAAACGTCACCGGGATATGCCTCACGTGAAGGAGGACGTCTCAGGATCAGGGAAAGCTGCCTGTATGCCTGTGCCTGTTTGGTAAGGTCGTCATAGCCAATAAAGGCATGTCTACCTGTGTCCCTGAAATACTCACCCATAGCACACCCGACATAAGGGGCTATATATTGCAAGGGTGCAGGCTCACTCGCTGTTGCAGCGACGACAATTGTGTGTTCCATTGCACCCATTTCTTCAAGTTTCTGAACCGTATTAACAACAGCCGGTCTTCTCTGACCAATTGCCACATAGATGCAGATAACATCTCCACCTTTTTGATTAATTATCGTGTCGACCAGGATAGCTGTCTTTCCTATCTGACGGTCACCTATGACAAGCTCCCTCTGTCCCCTTCCAATGGGAATCATAGAGTCTATCGCCTTAATACCTGTCTGCAGGGGCTGGTTGACGGGCTGTCTCTTTATGATACCAGGTGCTATAACCTCTACCTTTCTCGTTTCTTTAGTAGCTATGGGGCCCTTCCCGTCTATTGGCTGTCCTATTGCATTCACTACCCTCCCTACCATTGCCTCACCAACTGGTGTCTCCATAACCCTGCCTGTACGCTTTACAATATCCCCTTCCTTGACAAGTTCATCTTCACCAAATAGAATAGCGCCTACTAAATCTTCCTCAAGGTTCAGTGCCATACCAAAGACACCGTTTGGAAACTCGAGCATCTCCAGATTCATACAATTGTCAAGGCCATAAACCTTTGCAACACCATCGCCGACATACGTAACACTGCCAATCTCGCTGACATCTACCTTTTTCTCAAAGTCTGTTATCTGCTTCTTTAAAAGTTCACTTATTTCTTCTGTCTTAATCTCTTCTACCTTAATTGCCATAATATCACCTCTTTATAAGCTCATCTTTTAAAAGCCTTAACTGGCCTTTTATACTCGTATCATACATAGTACTCCCTATCTTGATAAGGATTCCACCAAGAAGGGAAGGGTCCATCACATACTCTATGTCAACATCCCTGTCTGTTACTTTTTTCAGGGATGATCTCAGCATGTTATCATAATCCTTGCTTATCTCAATCGGGGTCATAACAACTGCCTTGGCTTTACGTTTTTTTTCGTTATAGAGGTTGGTAGCTATTCTGATAATCTCCGGAAGGAAAAGGATGACTCTTACCTCTGAGAGGTAAATGATAAATTTTACTGTGTTTTCAGAAAGCTTAATCCTGCCTGCAATCTGCTTTATAACCTTTCCCCTCTCCTCTGATGTAAACTGAGGGTTGATAAGCAGACTCTTGAACTCCTTACTTATGACCATAAGATTACTAACTGCATTGATTTCAGTAATCGCCTGAGGCGCATTTTCAATACCAACGTTTCTAAGTAATGCATTTGCATATCTCTTTGCTTGCCTTATCTGTTTCAACCTTTGCCTCCTATCTTCGTAAGAGACTCCTCAAAAAGTATTTCCTGCTCCTTCTTTGTTAACCTTTCCTTAAGCTTCTTCTCTGCAAGCTCCATTGCTATCTCAACAGCCTCAGCTTTAATTGCATCTTTTGCATGCTTAAGCTCATAATCTATATTTACTTTTGCCTGATCATATATTTTTTCTCTGAGTTTGTTCCCCTCTTCAAGAAGTCTCTCCCGCTCCTGTTCACCAGCGCGTTTCGATGCAGATAAAATCTCTTCTATCTCTTTATCCTTTGTTCTAAATCTCTCCTCGACTTCCTGAAGTGCCTTTTGTGCAAGCTCTTTTGCCTCCTTAGCCTCTTTAAGGGTCTTTTCAATCAGTTCAGTCCTTTGCTTCAGAAAAGACTGAAAGGGTTTTTTACCAAATTTAAAGAGGATAAAGACTAGTATTCCAAAATTAATTATCTTCCACAAATAATCTTTCCATAGCGGGACGGCTGCCTCTTCTCCCCCACCACTTGCAAAGGCAAAAGATACGAGTCCTAAACTCAAGATACAAACTGCAAAAATAACCTTGATTTTTTTAAGTTGAACTTTTTTCATACGCTTACCAGCTTTCTTACGATTTCGTCTGAAAACTTTTCAACATCGGATCTTAATGCCTTCCTCGCCTTTTCAGCCTCGGCTTTAACCTCTGTCCTGGCCTTATCGAGCATTGCAGATACCTCTGTCTCAGCCGCTCCAAGCACCTCTTTATTCTTGTTAAGACCCTCGGCCTTGAGTGCTTCGAATGTCTCTTTTGCCTTACCTCTGCCCTCAGCAAGTTCCCGTTTCAGTCTGGTGATGCCTTCTTCCCTTTTAGTACTCATATCCTTGGCAGCATCAAGAGAACCCTTAACCGTATCTTCTCTTTCCTTAAAAAGTTTGAGGAGGGGTTTAAAGAGAATAAGATTTAAAATGAAAAACAATGCGAAAAAATTTATGGCGAGAATAATTAGCCACTTTATTTCTATATTTAGCATTTCACACCTTCCAATCAAATAGTTCGAAAAGCGAAAAGAGTTTACCACAGAGTAAAAAAAATTGTCAAGAGATTTTTAGAGGTTGATTTTTAGAGGTTTTCTAAAATTTTAAATTTAGCCTCAAATACACCAGATTATTGTGCTAAAATATGCTTATGTTTTTTGAAAAACTCAAAAAATTAAAAGAAAATATGCTTTTCAGGGAGATAAAAGACAGGGCATCTCCCCAAGGGTCAAGGATAAAATTAGGTGGCAGGGAATATGTAAATTTTTCATCTAATGACTATCTTGGTCTTGCAAACCATCCTTATATAATTAATGAAGTGAAAAAGGCCATTGATGAATATGGTTTCGGTTCTGGAGCTTCAAGGCTCCTTAGCGGGGGAAGTATTCTGCATAAAGAGCTTGAGAATAAGATTGCTCAATTCAAAGAAACAGATTCTGCCCTTGTCTTTAACTCAGGGTATGCAACAAACACGGGCATTATACCTGCCATTACAGATAAGGATGATATAATATTCAGCGATGAACTCAACCATGCGAGCATTATAGACGGATGTAGGCTGAGCAAGGCTGAAACATTAATATACAGGCATAAGGATTTATCTCATCTCGAGGATATAATAAGGGGGAAAAATGCGAAGAGGAAGGTTGTAATAACAGATACAGTCTTCAGCATGGGCGGAGATATAGCTCCCTTAGATGCCATTTACAATACATGCAAGAAAAATAAAGCGATGCTCTATTTAGATGATGCGCATGGCACAGGTGTTCTTGGTAAAGGCAGAGGTGCACTTTCACATTTTAATATTAAACCAGAACCATGGATTATCCAGATGGGTACATTCTCAAAGGCCCTTGGTTCTTTTGGTGCATTTGTTGCAGGCAGTAGGGATATTATTGAATGGATTATTAATACCGCAAGGAGCTTTGTTTTCTCTACAGCCCTTCCCTCATGTGTAATTGCAGCATCAATAGCTGCATTGGAATTAATAAAAAATGATTCCGAATTAATAAAGAAACTCTGGGAAAACAGGGACAGGGCAGCCAGTGATATTAAGGATTTAGGTTATGACATCATGGAAAGTGAAACTCCTGTTATACCTTTAAAAACAGGAACTGTTGAAGATACTTTAAGGATATCAAGACATTTATATGAGAAAGGTCTATTTGCGCCGGCTATAAGGCCGCCTACTATAATAGAACCCAGGATAAGGATAACTGTGACAGCAACTCATACAGATGAGGATATTGAAAGATTAATCGAAGCACTGAAAAAAGTGAATTAAATAAAATCAGAATAATCACCCACCCCCTAACCCCTCCCGTCAAGGGAGGGGAGTGAATAGAGGGATTCCCATTAAGGGAAGGAAAATATAGTCGTGTTATATCAAGGCAGGAGAACCATAGATAAGTTTCTAAAGGAAGCTAATTATATTATCCCCTCTCCCCTTGAGGGAGAGGGTTAGGGTGAGGGGGTATAAAATTATATGGCAAAAGGTTTTTTTATAACAGGCACTGATACAGGAGTTGGTAAAACAGTTATAACTGTAGCATTGATTAAGGCTATCGGGCTTCTCGGACTCAGGGCATGCGGGATGAAGCCGATAGAGACAGGATGTATTAAAGAAGGTGATATACTTGTTTCATCTGATGGTATGTTTATAAAAACAATTGCTCATATGGACCAGACTGTAAAGTATATTTCACCCTGTTGTTTTGAGAGTCCGCTTGCGCCCATGGCTGCTTCTGAGATAGAAGGGATTCCTGTTAATCTCGAAGAGATAAAAAGGGCATACAGAGAACTTTCAGAAACTTATAAAGCAGTTGTGGTTGAAGGGATTGGCGGGCTGCTTGTCCCCATCAAAAGAGATTATTTTGTACTTGATCTTGCAAAAGACTTTGGATTACCGATTATAGTTGTCTCAAGGCCAGGCCTCGGTACACTCAATCACACAATGCTGACAGTTAATTACGCAATAAAAGAAGGCCTAAACGTTGCAGGAATAATTATTAATTACAACTACCCTCCTAAGGATACGATTGATGAGGAGACTAATCCAGATATTATGAAACAAATAAGTCCTGTACCGATTATAGGCGTTTTCCCTTTTCTTAGAGACCTGGAAAGCCATACTATTGAAAAAGCTGTTGTGAAAAACCTGGATCTTGAAATTATTAAAAAATATCTCTTTTGACCGCCGCTGTCAAAAGTCGCTTCGCTTTCTAACCGGGCTCGTGTGCAATCAATATTAAATCAGCTTTAAATCTGCCAAAACTTTTCTAAGCTTTTCTTTATTCGCCGGTGCCATCTCGCAGAGAGGCAACCTGAATTCCTCCTGTATCTTTCCCATCAGTGCGAGTGCTGTCTTAACAGGTATCGGATTTGTCTCTATGAACATAGATGCATTCAAAGGTTCAAGTTTATAATGTATTGCCCTTGCCTTGTCGTGCTGTCCCTTCATCCAGAAAGAACACATCTGTGAGACTGCTCTTGGTGCAACATTTGCTGAAACAGATATCACACCCTTCCCGCCGAGTGCAAGCAGTGGAAGAGTTGTAAAGTCATCGCCGGAAATAATGGTTATTTTGTCTCCACAGAGTCTTATGACTTCACTCACCTGTTTCATATCCCCTGTTGCCTCTTTTATTGCAACAATATTTTTAATCTCTGCAAGTCGGGCAACAGTAGTTGGAAGTATGTTTACTGCAGTTCGTCCAGGTACATTATATAAAGCTATAGGTATATCGACCTTCTCTGCGACCGTCTTATAGTGCCTGTAAAGACCTTCCTGAGTAGGTTTGTTATAATATGGCGACACAAGCAGGGCAGCGTCTGCACCGGATTTCTTTGCGTACAGTGTTATCTCTACGGTTTCATCGGTTGAATTAGCGCCTGTCCCTGCAATAACAGGAACCCGTTTGTTTACAGTTTTTACTGTAAAATCGATAACCCTGTAATGCTCCTTATAACCGAGAGTTGCAGATTCTCCTGTCGTACCACAAGGGACAATGGCATTGGTTCCCTGAGCTATATGCCACTCTATGAGGTCGCCAAGTGCCTTTTCATCAACCTTCCCCTTTTTAAAAGGCGTAACAATTGCGACTATTGATCCTTTAAACATAGCCCCCTCCCTTTACACAGACTTCTATCCTGTTTATAAGAACTTCAACCCAAACAACATTTATTATAATTATTCTAATCCATTTTACAATAGCAGCCTTTGCTGTGACGACATTTTGCAGACCCTGCATTTGAAAGTCGATCTTTTCTCTAATTTTCGACTACGCCGTTAAACACCTCTACAGCAGGACCTGTCATATAAACATGGTTATCACTTGCCCATTCTATAAAAAGGTTTCCACCAAGGAGATGAACTACTGCCCTTTTCTCGGTAAGTCCCTTAATGTTTGAGGCCACAGCAGCGGCGGACGCACCTGTACCGCATGCCATTGTTTCACCAGAGCCCCTTTCCCACACGCGCATCTTTATCTCTGAGGTATTAAGCACTTCTATAAATTCCACGTTAGTTTTACCGGGAAACAAATGATGGTTTTCTATCAAAGAACCGTAATATGGTACAGGGAAGTTAGAAAGGTCGTCAACTACAATAATTGTATGGGGATTTCCCATGGAAACACAGGTAATGTTAAATTCCCTGTCAGCTATTTTTAGTGGGTAATCAATAATCGCTCCTTGCCTCTCTTTTTTCAAATCCCCCCAGCCCCCCTTTACTAAAGGGGGGTGAGGGTGGATTACTGGTATTTTCTCTGGCTCAAAGATAGGTTCTCCCATGTCAACCTTCACCAGATTACCTGCTTTTTCTGGCTTGATAATGCCTGCGAGGGTTTCGATACTAAGGACATTCTTATCAGAAAGGTTTCTGTCCCATATATATTTTGCAAGACAACGTATACCATTACCGCACATCTCTACTTCACTGCCGTCAGCATTAAAAATCCTCATCTTAAAATCTGCGGTACTTGAGGGATAAAGCAATAAAAGTTGATCAGCACCTATCCCGAATCGCCTATTACAGAGCCGTTTACTTAATTCTCCGAGCTTCGAAAGATATCCCCCCATTTCCCCCCCTTGGCAAGGGGGGAGTTGAGGAGGGGTAATTCTGAACTCTTCTTCCATGCAGTCTATGAGGATAAAATCATTGCCGAGGCCATGCATTTTTGTGAAATGTATCTTCATTTTAAAAAGGCAGGTATCTTCTCTTTTCTTATAAGGTCACTGAATGTTTCACGCTTTCTTATCAAAAAATGCCCTCTGCCTTTAACCAGAACCTCCGCAGCCCTCGGCCGGCTATTGTAGTTTGAGCTCATAGAAAATCCATATGCACCTGCACCCATCACAGCAAGATATTCTCCCTGTTTTACTCTGCTAAGTTCTCTCTCAGTTGCAAGAAAATCGCTCGATTCGCATATCGGGCCAACAACATCACACAGGACTGTATCCCTTTTTTTCCTGACAACAGGAAGCAGATGGTGATATGCACCGTACAATGATGGCCTTATCAGATCATTCATCCCTGCATCCACAATGATAAATTCCTTCTCCTCAGCTTTCTTAAGATAGAGTGTCTTTGTAACTAAAATGCCTGCATTTCCTGCTATAGACCTGCCGGGTTCCATGATCAAAGTAAGTTTTCTGCCATTGAGCAGCGGGATGAGATTCCTTGCAAGGTCTTTTGGAACCGGGGGCTCTTCATCCCTGTAAGAAATCCCAAGCCCACCTCCAACATCAAGATAATCTATTTTCACTCCTTGAATACTAAGCTTATCTATGAGAAGTAGTATCCTTTTTAATGCATCAACGAATGGAGAAACCCTGGTTATCTGTGAGCCTATATGCGTGTGTATGCCAATAACATTGATATTTTTTAGTTTTGATGCAAGTCTATAATACTCTAAAGCTTCCTCTATAGGTATCCCAAATTTATGTCTTCTGAGCCCTGTTGCTATATAAGGATGTGTTTCGGGATCAATATCAGGGTTAATCCTCAATGCAACAGGAGCCCTTCTTTTTATCCTGCCTGCAACTCTATCAATCCCTCTAAGCTCATCTTCAGACTCCACGTTAAACATGAGTATCTTTGACCTCAGGGCAAATCTTATCTCATCCTCTGTCTTCCCAACCCCAGCATATACTATTTTTTCAGGTTTCATTCCTGCCTTTAATGCCACATAAAGTTCTCCTCCTGAAACTATGTCGGCACCGCCGCCGTTTTTTGCAAATAACCTGAGGATTGCAGTATTTGAATTAGACTTAATTGCAAAACAGATTATGTGCGGATGACCATTAAAAGCATCTGTATATGCCTTGAAGTGCCTTAATAAAGTGTTATAGCTGTAAACATATAAAGGTGTGCCATATTTTTCAGCAAGCTTTTTTACAGGTACTTCTTCAGCATATAATTCATCTGCCCGATATTTAAAAAAATGCACAGAAGATCTCCATATGGTTATTAATTTAAGCTATATTTTACACATATTGTGCTGCTTATCTCAAGGGAAGGAATGGCCATGGTGGGTGGGGTTTGGATTTAGTCGTATCAGGTATGTTAAATTTTATATATAAGAGTTTGTTCAATACACACCGGAGGAAAAATTGGGGAAGAACATTGTAGAAAAGATATTTGAAGCACATAAGGTTTACGGTAATCTAAAAACAGATACGCCTGTTGGATTAAAGGTTGACCAGGTATATACGCAGGATGCTACAGGAACAATGGCCTGGTTGCAGTTTGAAGCTATAGGAATCGATAAAGTAAAGGTACCACTTGCTGTCTCTTATGTTGACCACAATATGATTCAGTCTAACTATATGAATCCTGATGACCATCTATTCCTTCAGACCGCAGCGTTAAAATATGGTGCATATTTTTCAATGCCTGGGAATGGAATAAGCCATCAGGTACATCTCGAGAGATTTGCAGCCCCCGGCAAGGTTGCCCTCGGAACAGATAGCCATACCCCAACAGGCGGAGGCATAGGCATGATAGCCATAGGAGTCGGGGGACTCGATGCAGCAACTGTTATGGCTGGTGCGCCCTTTGAACTCAACATACATCAGGTTATGCTTGTAGAACTGACAGGCAAACTAAACAGACCATGGGTTACAGCAATGGATGTTATTCTGGAAATCTTGAGGAGATTAACAGTAAAAGGAGGAGTCGGGAAAATTCTAGAGTATGGCGGTACCGGGGTTAAAGATTTAAGTGTAACAGAAAGGGCTACTATTACAAATATGGGCGCAGAGCTTGGCGCTACAACATCTATATTCCCAAGTGATAAAAGAACAAGATATTTTCTAAAGGCGCAGGGAAGAGAATCAGATTGGATCGAGCTTCATGCTGATAAAGATGCTGAATATAGTAATGTTGTTAAGGTTGACTTAAATTCAATCGAACCGATGACAGCTCAGCCCCATAGCCCTGATAACGTTGTACCCATAAGGGAACTCTCTGGAACAAAAATAGACCAGGTCTGTATTGGAAGCTGTACTAATTCATCATACCAGACTTTAAAATCAGTTGCTTCTATACTTAAAGGCACTTCTGTAGCAAAAGGTGTAAGCCTTCTAATTAATCCTGGCTCCAAGCAGGTATATGAGATGCTTACGCGTAAAGGGCTCATGGCTGATATGATTGCAGCCGGCGCAAGGATACTCGAATGTTCATGCGGACCCTGCATCGGCATGGGAGGCTCGCCTGGAACAGGACAGATATCCACAAGATCATATAACAGAAATTTTAAAGGCAGGAGCGGGAATAAAGATGCATTTGTGTACCTTGCAAGTCCCCTTCCATGTGCAGTCTTTGCTATAAAAGGTGAGATAGTTGACCCGCGTAATTCCGGTCTTCATGTAGGGATATCCCGTGAACCTTCAAGATACGTCATAAATGACAATATGCTTATAAAGCCACAAAAGGATACACATGGCATGAAGGTCATCAAAGGCCCTAATATAAAAGAGGTTCCTGTCAAGGAGCCCATTGGAGATAAGATCGAGGCAGATGTTTTATTGAAATTGGGCGACAGCATTACAACAGATGATATAATGCCGGCTGGCTCGACAATCCTCCCGTTACGTTCAAATATACCTGCAATATCAGAATATGTATTCTCAAATATTGACAATACATTCAGCATACGTGCTAAAGAGTCAAAAGTAACAGGTGGAGGAATTATTGTCGGTGGTGAAAATTATGGCCAGGGCTCTTCAAGGGAACATGCTGCAATTGCACCGATGTATCTTGGTATCCACGCAGTGATTGCAAAGTCTTTTGCACGAATCCACAGATCAAATCTTATAAACTTTGGTATTATCCCGCTGCTTTTTAAAACCACAGATGGTTACGAAAAAATTGGAAAGGGTGACAGGATGATTATAGAAGACATTAAAAAGTCGTTAACAGGAAATCAGTCTTACACTGTACATAACCAGACAAAAAACTATTCATTTGAGGTATCTTCAAATCTCAATGAAAGAGAAAAAGAAATTATTTTGTCAGGTGGACTGCTGCCAAATACAAAGAAGCACATCTATAATATTTGACAAGAAAACCATCCAATAGGTAAATTAAAAGATATTTTCGGGCCGCTAGCTCAGTTGGTAGAGCAACGCCCTTTTAAGGCGTGGGTCGTTGGTTCGAATCCAACGCGGCTCACCAGAACGTCCCTATCGTCTAGCTCGGCTTAGGACATCGCCCTTTCAAGGCGGTAACACGGGTTCAAATCCCGTTGGGGACGCCAATTTTGTTTTCTACCTTACTATCACGTCATATAATCCAACCATTTTTCGATAACAAAATTCTTACAGCTTGAAAAGCCAGGGGATATCCTGCAAAAAATCTTTTATAGAGGATTTTGTCCCAAATTTGTTTCGGTATAATGTGCTGGGGACATCTGGGGCCGGGTAAGAATGGAAGAGAGGATATATGCTTTCAGTTTCACTTCTTTTTTTTCTTAGATTCCTTCAGATCGTTTAATATCTTCGCAATAGCGGGCTCTATAACAGGCAACTCTTTCTTAACAACCGACCAAACAACTTTGTAATTGATCCCGAAGTAGAAATGGGTAATCTTGTCTCTCATCCTTGCCATGTCGGTCCATGGAAGGTCCTTGTATTTTGTCTTTATCTCCTTGGGTATGTTCTTGGATGCTTCGCCGATGTTCTCGATCTTGAATGCAACAGCACTTCTTGTCTTCTCATCGGCAAGGAATTCCTTGCGCTTCATTTCACCGACAAATTCCTTTATATACTGTATCGCGTCATAGATATCCTGAATGAAGAATTTCCATTCCCGCGTCATATATATACAACCTCTTTCAGTATGCCTTTCTTGAGCTCAGGACGAATGCCGCTTTTTATAACCACATCGACCTTTTTTTTGAGAAGCCTTTGAAGATACCTTTCCATCTCGCTCAACATAATAAGTCCCGGGATATTTCTCGGTTCGAATTCAACAAGGATGTCAATATCGCTTCTGTTTTTCTGCTCTCCTCGCACAAAGGACCCGAAAATACCAATCTCGTTCACCCGGTATTTCCGGCTTACCTCTGCCTTGTGCTCTTTGAGGATTTTCTTTACTTCTTCAAGTGTGATGGCGGCTTTTTTCATAGGTATATTGTAGCAATTTTGTGAAGGGTTTTATATAAATTTCTTTCCCAAAGGGAAAAACGTGGCAGAAATTATGGACTTAATTTTAGTTTTCTCTTTCTTCGATAACCCTCTTGGAAAGAGAAACGCCGATACCTGACAGACTCCGTTGTATGTCCTTCAAGGTAACATCTGTGTGGCCCTGTCTCTTCAGATGCCGGTGAAGCTTTGTACTTATACGAGGCTGGCCAGAAACTTTTGCAAGGGCTTTTGACATAATTCCTATACCTCCTTTATAACTCAGTCTATCAAGGATAGAATATTCCGGTCAAGATGTCTACCGATCTCTACTCCCCAAATCCCGATATAGAAATTACGTAAACCTATCCGAATAATATTTAGAGGCAATTTTTTCATTATATGGTATCTGTTTCTGTTAAGTTAGCCTCTAAAATTTCTTCTGCAATGAAGTGTCGCCTCAAATATTGGTTTTTTATCCTTTTTGTGGCGCACCACTCCCTCTTTTTCATTCATCACTACATTCTTTTGTGTCTATGTTTATCCATCAAGAACCAAACTCAATTCAAAAATACTTTTCCTTATCCCTTTGAATAACTCCAATTTCTCAAGGTCTACCGCCAGTTTCAAAAAAATGCTTCCTGAATGTTTTACTATCCGACCCGCTACCTGTATCATCTTCCAGCGAAATGTTGCTATTGTATGTTTTAACCATAACTCAGGACAGGACAATCGTTTGAATCCTATAAAAAGATTGTATGCTATTACTCCTATCCTGAAAAATACTGCATTGGCTTCCGTCTGCCCGCACGGCATGCGCTCCATTCCAAACCCAATCTTCAGTTCCTTGTTAAAGTTCTCTGCCTCTCCCCTCTCATTATGCCATTGAAGCACCTCTTTAGCATCCCTTTCCTGTTCATCCCAATTCGTAGCTACTGCATGATGAAAATATTTGCCCTGCTCAAATAAGCTCTCTTGTTTCCGTAACTCTCTCTTTATTACAAGACGAAAAGCCTTCTTTGTATGATTCATCGTATGAATCGTTTCTGCTATCTCATATCCACAACCTTTTACAGGTTCTATCCATTGCTCATCAGGAATGGATGCTATAACTGTTCTTACCGCCTGATCCATATCCGCCGTTATCGCCCATTTAACCCCATCTGTCTCAAGGTCATTTATAAGTTCAGCCTGATAGGAGGCGCTGTCGGCCCGATAATATCCTATCCTCTTTCCCTTCGGCATCCGGGCCTTGCATTCCCTGTAAAATTCCCTCTGCCCAAATGCAGGCGCTGTGTTGCCTTCTCTGAACTCATCGTATATGCAAAGTTTCAGTTCAAAGAGAAAGCCCGCCATCGGCATGTACCCTTTGTTGCCTTTATAAGTGTAATAAGCATCGGCCTTCTCACCAATAATCTCCATCGCATCCGCATCTAATGTATATGCCTCCCTCTTGTCCCTCTTCATCATCCTGTGATTGAGCGCATCTCTTACTTCCCCTAATCCGTTTAATCCCCTCTGTCCTGTCTGTAAATTGCCCATCCTTCGAGCCCAGTCCCCCGCACTGTCAGGATCAGGGATATTATCAATATCAATTAGTTTCATTAATCCTTCTTCGTATTTCAACTCCCGAATATCCTCAAAACTCCTGCCCCCGCCTTGCAGCATCAACACCAGCGTGTCTACAAAAACTGACGGCTTAAATCCACGGTTGCTGCCGGGCTCCGGCAAATATCTGTCTGTCAGTTCCCTTAATCCAATCCCATGATTGTATTCTGCCATCAATGCTAACCCACCACGTGCCGTTAATTTCTCCCTCGTTATTTCTATCTTGAATGGAAATATCGTTTGTTGTATCATTCTTTTAACCCCCTCTTTGGTTTTTGTTTAACCTGTTGGGTGATATTTTATATCACTCCAATCCCTTTAACCAGAAGGGGTTCTTGATTTTTTTATATTTCTAAATCTGTTTTGGGGATGCACGGATCTCTGTACTTTTTACCATACCCTTAGGATTCGCTACTGGTATGCTTGCGGCAACAATTGCAGTAGGAGGTTTTATTGGGGTCCCGGCGATGATTTATGTTCTCGGGGCACCCGCTATAATGGGATCAGCAACAGAGCTGGTAATAGCATTTGTTATGGGAATGGGTGGTTCTTTCAAATATGCACTGCATGGGCTTGTTGATATTCGTCTATCCCTAATAATCCTTGCTGGTTCTCTCTTTGGTGTTCAACTTGGTGCAATAGGCACAACATATGTCAAAGGTTATGTGATCAAATTAGTGATGGGTGTTATAATGATTATAGTTCTCTTCAGCCGTGGTCTGATGGTTCCTGTATACTCGTCGCAATTGGGACTGATAAATCCTCTTGCTGAAGGCACAGTAAAGATATTAAAGAGCACAAGCTTTGGTCTAATGATTATCGCCCTGTTAATTGGTGCGTTCATAGTTTTAAAGGCAATGTGGCAGGGGATTAGGGCAGAACGTAAAACGGCAACCCAGGAAGTTCTGGATCATGGGAGGGTGTAGAAATGGAAAAATATAGAAAAATACTTGTTGCGATCGACGGCTCAAAATCCAGCATGAATGCATTAAGGGAATCATTCAAACTTGCTACAAACGAGCAGAGCTGGATAACTGTGGTATCTGTTGCCCCTCCTTATGAAGGGGACTTAGCAATGACAGCTATAGGGAACATCCAAAAAGCAATTAAAGAGCCCTGTGAAAAAGCCCTTTTAGAGGCTGAAAAGATAGCAAAGGCAGAAAGGGCATTGATAAAGACAGCATGTGAAGAGGGTGAGCCATACGAGAGGATTATTGACCTTGCTGAGGCTGAAAACTGTGACCTTATAGTTTTAGGCAGAAAGGGTATGAGCCGTATTGAAAGGGTTCTTATGGGCAGTGTAACAGCAAGGGTTATAGGCCATAGCCAGAGGGATGTGCTTGTTGTACCAGAGGATACAAAGATTGGGTGGAAGAGCATTTTTCTTTCTACAGACGGCTCAAAATATAGCGAGGCTGCCACAAATAAGGCGATAGACTTTGCAAGATCTTATGGTGGTGAGATAAAGGCAGTCTCTGTTGTTGATGTGACAGAAGAATTTATGGCTCAGGCGCCGGGTGCAGTTGAGAGCCTCGTTAAAAAGGCAAAGGGATTCGTAGAGGATGTAAAGAAAAAGGCAGAGGCACAGGGCGTAAAAACAGAGACATTTGTGAGGGAAGGAGAGCCTTATAAAGTTGTTACCAATCTCGCGAAAGAATACGATTCTAATGTTATAGTGGTAGGGAGCCATGGAAGGAGTGGTCTCAGAAGGCTTATGATGGGTAGCGTTGCCGAAAGGATAATTGGGTATGCCCCATGCCCTGTACTCGTAGCCAAAACATAGCAAAAAATATAATAGGCCTTCTTATATGAGTCATAGATTGTATAAGAAGGCCTTATGTTATTTTTCTGCCAGATGGTTTAATTCTTATCAATGATACAATAATCGCCCCTGCAATCATTCCAGCAAGCACAGAAAGAAATATAACTATTGCAAGGGATGCCTCAAACTTCCAGAAAAGAAAGGTTATAGCCACAGGCATGGCATTCTGCACAGAAAATATTGCCACTATAGCAACTATAATTAATAACAGGATAACCGTTACCATGGTTGTGCTTCCATATATAATTTTATACGTGTAACTCTTTTTGAACCTTTGTCTTGAGTTCAAAAATCTTAAGTCTTTTTTCCCCTTCTTCGGTAAGTTCTTCTGCTTTAACTCTTGCAATAGTAGCACCTTCCTTAACAAAATCGATGCCCTCTTTGATTCCCTTTTGTAAATCATTCTTAACCTTTTCCCAAAAATTCATTACCTTTCCTCCTTTCAGGTGTTTTTTCTTTGCTTACAATAAGGAACCTTTTGCTTTATAGTCTTTGTCTGAATCATTTGCTCAAAGTTTACCAGATTATAAAATGCGAGTAAACTAAAAATACAAACGCATAAAATTCTGTTACGCTGTCATTGCGAGCGACCGAAGGGAGCGTGGCAATCTCGTTGAAAAATCTGAGATTGCTTCGTCGCTATGCTCCTCGCAATGACACAACAGCAATTGCGTTTGTATTAATTATTCTCAAATCCAGCGATAAGAATTGTCATTGCGAGTGTCTGTGCATTTTAGCAGAAGGTGACAGCCTGCGCGTCTATTATCAAAGTCCTATAAGCCTTTTGAATTCATTATATGATTTCTTCTCTATCCCCTCATGTAGACTTCTACCATGCGCATCCATTGTTACTATTGCCGGGAAATTTTCTACCTCAAACATCCACATCGCCTCAGTCACACCAAACTCCTCAAGCTTCCATACATCAACGATCCTCTTAACCCTATCTGCAAGATAAACACCGGCACCGCCTATAGTATGAAGGTATACACAGCCGTTTTCTTTTAGTGCATTTAAAGTCTGCTCGCCCATACCTCCTTTACCCATCACGCCCCTTATCCCGTATTCTGAGATTATCTGATGCTCATACATCTCAACCCTTATGCTCGTTGTAGGACCTCCTGCAATAAGCTTGAAGTCTTTGCCGGTCTTTCTTATTATGGGACCGCAATGGTATAGGATTGTACCTTCAAGATTGAACGGTATCTGTTTCTTTGATGGTTTTTTATTAAATAAAAAATTATGTACCCTATCCCTGCCTGTTACGATAAGTCCATTGATTAGAACAATATCACCTGCATGCAATGAAAGGACGTCTTCCTTTGTTAATGGAAGATTTATTCTTTGGATATTTTTCACATTCATAAAATCTCCCCTAACCCCTCTTTACTAAAGAGGGGCAAATATTCCCCCTTTGGCAAAGGGGGATAGAGGGGGATTTTCTCATCAATCCTGTATCTTGAATCTTATATTTTACATCTTCCATGTTAACCTTGCCCTTCTATCCGCCCAACAGCAGACTGATACGTCAACAAAATATGATGCAGGGTGTCTATGATTTACTCCGACCTTCACACCGATAGCTGTTGTTTTACCTCCGAGGCCGAGTGGGCCTATTCCAAGCTGATTTATATCTCTAAGGAGTCTCTTTTCAAGCTCTGATAAAACTTCATGTTTATTCTTATCTTCAATCCTTCTTAAAAGCTGCTCCTTAGCGAGCTTTGTTACCTGATCCTTTGAAGCCCCTATTCCCACCCCGATAATATATGGCGGGCATCCTTTACCCTGGGCTTTGTATATAGTATCAAGCACGCATTTTCTCACACCCTCCAAATCCCTCTCTGCCTTAAGTTCCTCAACCGGTAGCTTGTATAACTGGCCTGCGTTTTCGCATCCTGAACCCTTCAACATGAGGTCTATTGTAATTTTTTTACCTTTGGTTTCTTCAAAGTATAATACAGGGAAACCTATACCTGTATTATCTCCAGAATTTTTATCTGTAAGTATATCAACTGCATTAGCCCTTAAAGGGATCTTTTCAGTAGCAATCCGTGTTGCCCCGATGATGGCACTTTTCAATTCGAGGTGGCTAATACCAACGGGTACCTTTATAAAAAAAACAGGTACGCCTGTATCCTGGCACATAGGTCTTTGGGTCTCTTTAGCAATTCTTATATTCTCAAGTATTGCTGATAATGCAACTCTCGCATTCGATTTTTTTTCTTCTTTGGGGTATGCATACCTTAAAGCAGCCTCAATATCTGAAGGCAATGATGTTGCAGCCTTTTTATAAAGCTCGACTATTGCGTCACGAAGGTTCATCATTTAATATTATTTCATATTTCTTCAGCCAAAGGGAAGTGAGCTTTACATCAAGAAAATATCCTGAACAGAAGAAATGTAACTGATACTCCCATCAAACTGCCGAGAATAACCTCCCATGGGCTGTGAGCCTTTGTTATAACCCTGCTCTGTGCAATTATTACAGCGAGCATAAAAGAAAACAGTGATATAATAAAATTTTCTGTCATATACGTTATTGCCATCCATACTGAAAATGCGAGTGCAGAATGCCCACTTGGCATACCTCCTCGTAATGGCAGACCTTTACCGAAATATGCCTTTGTTATCACAACAAGGATGAGCACAATTATAAATGCTATGAGAGAAATTTCTTCCTTAGAGTGTTTTGTTATATAGAGTCCTTTATGGAAAGAATCACGTAAATATGGGAATAAGATTATATAGCCTATAACCGCAACACCAAAGGCAGTTATTAACACAGCACCAGCAGCTATGTCTTTTGCTATACGTGCCTTCTCGCTATGCTCTGGTAATATTATGTCAACTATTGTTTCTATTGCAGTATTGAACATCTCTGCGAGAAGCACGGCTATTACAGAAAGTGCAATGATGAGAAACTCTGTACGTGAAACACCAAGGATATAACTTAAAATAAGTACAGCAGCTGCACTAAAAAAATGATACCGTAAATGTCGCTGAGTCTTTGCAGCATGAAGTATTCCTTCTATTGCAAAATTAGCACTCCTTAACCATTGCCTGAACGGCATATTAACCTAACCTTTTCACCCCCCCTATTCCCCCCCTTGGTAAGGGGAGATTGAGAGGGGTTATAGAATCGATGTAAGCTCTTTTATTAAAATTGTGTTTTCCTTGTGTGATTTAACAGCAACCCTCAAGTATGTATTGTCAAGCCCTCTAAAATTAGAGCAGTCCCTGACAAGTATCCCTTTTCTTTTTAGCTGCTGGAATATCTCATTTGCGCTGCTTATTTTCAAGAGATAGAAATTAACATCGGAATCGAAAAATTCTATCCCTATTTTCTTGAAACTCTTTTCAAGAAATCGTTTCTCTTCCTTTAATAATCTAAATGTCTCGCTTCTATATATCTTGTCTTTAAGTGCCACCACTGCTGCCCTTTGTGCCAGGTTATTTACTGTCCAGGGCTCTTTATACCTTTTTAAACTCCCAATCAGATGCTGAGGAAAGACACCATATCCAATCCTCAAACCTGAAAGGGCATAGAACCCTGTCATAGACCTAAGCACAATTAGAGATGGGTTATCTTCCATATCCTTTATTATTGAGTCTTCAGCACAAAAGTCTATAAATGCCTCATCAACAATGAGATAACATTTAAATTCTTTTGCTGCTGCTGCAATCCTTTTGACCCCCTCTTTTCTGATTAATCTTCCCGTAGGATTATTGGGATTACATAGAAAAGCCATATCCACAGAGCACAGAACTTCACCCCCTCCTTTACCCTCCCCCCTCAAGGGGGAGGAAATATTAGGTGTGTCCCCCGCCCCTTGCGGGAGGGGGTAAGGGGGCGGGGGGGCTGTGTTTTGTGTTCTGTATTCCGTGTTCTGACTCCTGTCTCTCATCGCAGCTATAAATTCATCAGGGTCTATAGTAAAATTGTTTTTATTATCGAGCATAAAATACTTGATAAATCCCGAATTCCATAGTCCGAAGGTCTGACTTTCACCCCCTCCCTTGCCCTCCCCCCTCGAGGGGGAGGGATGGGTGAGGGGGGCTGTGTTCTGTAATATTATCGCCCTTTCATATTCTGAAAATGTCGGTGCCGGAATAAGAACCTTTTGAGGCTTTAAGACCCTTGTTATCAGATAAATGAGTTCCGTGCTTCCATTCCCGCAGAGAATTGTCTCAGGGTCGATTCCGTGGTATTGTGCAAGCCGCTTTCTCAATCTTTTTGCTTCATGGTCAGGATAGTTATGAAGATATTTCAGATGTCTCCGCATTTCTGTCTTTATCTTTTTAGATACGCCGAGTGGATTTACAGATGCACTGAAATCCATTATCTTTCGTTCCTGCATCTTCAGTTCTTCCGCAAGCCTGTAGATATTTCCACCATGTTCGAATGAGTCGCAAGTATTAAATATCGCTTCTATCATTAGTTACCCTAAATTCTTCTTAATAGTTTTAGTATACTGTATTTGTCTCATGTTACACTAACAATAATGGAATTAGATAAACATACTATCAATCAAATAAAAAAAATATACAGCATTAAAAAAGGGGAAATACTTTCCCGTTTGAAGGAATTTAAAAAGCTCTGGTCGGATGGAAATGATGAAGAAATTTTTACCGAATTAGCCTTCTGCATCCTTACCCCGCAATCTAAGGCAAAATCCTGCTGGGACGCCATAGTGAAGCTCAGAAGCGAAAACGTACTGTTTAGAGGCGATGCAGAAAAAATCAAAGAAGGATTACAATGCGTTAGATTCAAGAACAAAAAAGCGCAGTATGTCGTAAAAGCAAGAAAATTATTTTTTAAACAAACATGTCCCACAGTAACACAAAAGACAATGAAAATAATCCCCCCTCACCCCCCTTTAGTAAAGGGGGGAAGGGGGGATTGTCAGGTTAATAAAGGAAGAGTTTGTATAAAACCTGCATTAAACATGTTTGATGATATATATGAATGCAGGGAATGGTTAGTTCATAACATAGACGGTCTCGGTTATAAAGAAGCAAGTCATTTTCTAAGAAATATAGGATTGGGAGAAAAGATTGCCATTCTTGACAGGCATATACTCAGAAATTTAAACCAGCTTGGGATAATAGAGGAGATACCAAAGTCTATAAGCCAGGCAAAATACATGCAGATAGAGAAAAATATGATGGAGTTCGCAAAACAAATAAATATCCCACTCTCCCACCTTGATCTACTGTTCTGGTATAAAGGAACAGGGGAGATATTCAAATAATTTATAAACTACACAAAAAATAATGAAAATTAATAATTGACCAGTGGATTCGCTCGTTAGAATATAGACAAAATAAGACATACAAAAATGACATTTTTTGGCTCCTGGGAAGGGATTCGAACCCCCGACCAAGTGGTTAACAGCCACCCGCTCTGCCGACTGAGCTACCCAGGAATAGATTTTGTTTATATCAAATAACTCGATGCTTTGTCAATCTCATTGCGAGTCGATTCCGACAAGGCTAAGTTCATTCACAAGCTTTGCAACAAGGTCGCCAATCTCGGTTGTACTATAACCCATCTGCCCTGCGGAAAGGCTTTTGAGATATTTACCTGTAACCTCCATAACACCCTTTTCAATAAGCTGTGCTGGTTTATTCTCACCAATATGTTCAAGCATCATTCCTCCGGCACAGATTGCAGCCAAAGGGTTAATCACATTCTTTCCTGTATATTTTGGTGCAGAGCCTCCTATAGGCTCGAACATCGAGACACCTTGAGGGTTAATGTTTCCACCTGCGGCTATGCCCATTCCCCCTTGTATCATCGCTCCTAAATCGGTAATAATATCTCCAAACATATTATCTGTTACGATGACATCAAACCATTCAGGATTCTTAACAAACCACATTGTTACAGCATCAACATGTGCATAATCAATCTTTATCTCGTGATATTCCTTTGCTACTTCATGGAATGTCCTCTCCCATAGGTCAAATGCAAATGTGAGGACATTTGTCTTACCACATAGTGTAAGCTTGTTAATCTTGTTTCTCCTCCTGCAGTATTCAAAGGCAAATCGTATACACCGCTCCACGCCTTTCCTTGTATTAATAGACTCCTGTACTGCAACTTCATCAGGCGTGCCTTTCTTCAGAACACCGCCTGCTCCAGCATACAGCCCCTCTGTATTCTCCCTTACAACAACAAAGTCTATATCCTCTGGTCTCTTATTCTTCAATGGACAATCAACACCGGGATATAACTTGACAGGTCTCAAATTTATATACTGGTCAAGCTCAAATCTCAGCCTTAAGAGAATTCCCCCCTCGAGTATGCCAGACTTTACATCAGGATGCCCTACTGCACCGAAATAGATTGAATCATATTTTTTTAGCTCGGCTATTGCACTATCTGGAAGTGTTTCACCAGTCCTTAAATACCGATCACCCCCAAAATCATAATGGTTAAAGTTAAGTTTGAATCCAAACCTCTGAGAGACAGCTTCTAAGACCTTAATGCCCTCTCTAATAACCTCTGGGCCTGTACCATCTCCAGGAATAACGGCTATGTTATAAGATTTCATAAATTATTCTCCCGTATCCTGAGCTTTTAATCTCTTCTTTGTCCACTCAACCAGTCCCCCTGCAGAAATTAACTCCTGCATGAACGGAGGTATAGGATTGGCTTTATATTCTTCGTTTTTCGTTAAATTCTTTACTATCCCATTGATCGCATCTACCTCTACCTCATCAGCCTCTTTAATCTTCTCGGAAGCTTCTTCAGATTCAAAGATGGGAAGCCCTATATTAAAGGCATTCCGGTAGAAAATCCTTGCAAAACTCTTTGCTATTACCGCCTGGATGCCTGCTGCCTTTATCGCAATTGGCGCATGTTCCCTCGATGACCCGCATCCAAAGTTTTTCCCGGCAACAATAATATCACCCGCCCTTACCTTGCTGGAAAAATCCTTGTCAACACCTTCCATCACATGCTTCGCAAGTTCATGCGGATCAGATGTATTAAGATACCTCGCAGGTATAATCACATCTGTGTCTATATCATTGCCAAATCTCCATGCCCTGCCCCTGATAAGCATGTTTCCTCCGTACTTTTCAGTTATAAGCTGTAAATTCAGTAGTTATTATAGGCAATTTACCTATTTATAAACAAGTCGAAATAGCATTAAAATAGATATTGAGCCATTATAATGTGGTATAGCCAGTAGGGTAGATAGAAAAAATTGGGAAGATTTCATATATAATTTTTGTTATGGTAATCGCTAATCATTCCATATTTAAAATTTATCATAAGTTATATCAGGCATTTGGCCCTCAGCGCTGGTGGCCTGGTGATACCCCTTTTGAGATTGCTGTTGGCGCAATCCTAACACAAAATACAAACTGGGGAAATGTGGAGAAAGCGATAAATAATCTAAAAAAACAGAATACCCTCTCAGCAAAGGCTATACACGAAATGCCGGGCAAGAAACTCTCTGAACTTATAAGACCCGCAGGATATTACAACATAAAGGCTAAGAGGCTTAAGTCTTTTATAGATTTTCTTATGAATGATTACCATGGAAGAATGAAGAGGATGAAAAACGAGGATATGCATTCTTTGAGAAAAAAGCTTCTCAGCATAAACGGTATAGGGCCTGAGACAGCAGATTCAATCATCCTTTATGCTCTTGAAAAACCTATTTTTGTCATAGACGCATATACAAAACGGGTTCTATCAAGACACGGTATCATGGAACATGAAAAGTCTTATGATGAATTTCAGGAGCTTTTCCACTCATCTCTGAAAAAAGATATGAAGCTGTTTAATGAATATCACGCCCTTTTTGTAAGAGTCGGCAAAACATTTTGTAAGCTAAAAAAACCTCTTTGTGATAAATGCCCTTTAAATGATTTATGAATTTAAAGCCTGACAATTTCAAACTAATTACTACCTTTTCTCCAAAAGGCGACCAGCCAAAGGCTATAAAAGAGCTTGCAACAGGCTTAGAAAAGGGTCTGAAGCACCAGGTACTTTTAGGCGTTACAGGTTCTGGAAAGACATTCACAATCGCAAATGTTATTGCGAATATAAATAAGCCAACCCTCGTGATTGCCCATAATAAGACCCTTGCAGCCCAGCTTTATGAAGAATTTAAAGAACTGTTTCCGGAGAATGCTGTTGAGTTTTTTGTCAGCTACTATGATTACTACCAGCCAGAGGCTTACATCCCCACAACTGATACGTATATAGATAAAGACGCACTCATTAATGATGACATAGACAGGTTGAGGCACTCTGCGACAAGGGCAGTGCTCGAAAGAAATGATACAATTGTTGTGGCTTCTGTCTCATGCATCTACGGCTTAGGCTCCCCACAGGACTACATGGATATGCATCTAATTATAGAAGAAGGGATGCATACAGAGCGTGATGAAATCCTGAGAAGATTAATCGAAATGCAGTATGCACGTTCTGATATCGAATTTAGAAGGGGGACTTTCAGGGTAAGGGGCGATATTGTAGAGGTTCACCCATCTTTCTCTCTTGATAAGGGAATTTGTATAGAATTCTTTGGAGACGATATTGATGCTCTCTATGAATTTGACCCCCTCACAGGTAAAAGAATAAGAAGGCTCGATAAGATTGCACTTTTCCCGAACAGCCACTGGATAACACCGAGGGAACGACTTGATCCAGCACTAAAGAATATAGAAAAAGAGATGGAGGAAAGAATCGAGTACTTTTTTAAAGAGGGAAAAAACCTTGAGGCACAGAGAATTGAACAGAGGACAAGATTTGATTTGGAAATGTTGAGGGAATTCGGTTATTGCCACGGTATAGAAAACTATTCGCGCCATCTTAGTGGCAGGGCTACCGGAGAGCCTCCATATACATTACTAGATTATTTCGAGGATGATTTCCTGATAGTTATTGATGAGTCTCATGCAACTATTCCTCAGATTGGAGGTATGTATGAGGGTGACCGTTCAAGAAAACAAACCCTTGTAAATTATGGTTTCAGACTGCCTTCTGCACTTGATAACAGGCCGCTAACATTCACTGAATTTGAGCACAGGGTTAATCAGGCAATTTATGTATCTGCAACTCCAGGACATTATGAATTCGAAAAATCAAGGGACCGTGTAGTTGAGCAGATAATCAGGCCGACCGGTCTTATAGATCCAGAAATGTTTGTGCGGCCGGTTTCAGGACAAGTGGATGACCTTTTAGGTGAGATAAGAAAGCGTGCAGAAAAAGGTGAGAGGGTTCTTGTAACCACGCTTACGAAGAAGATGGCAGAAGATCTAACCGACCACTATATAGACCTCGGGGTAAAGGCAAGATACTTACATTCTGACATTGACACCCTTAAGCGGGTTGAGATATTAAGGGATCTAAGGCTCGGGAATTTTGATGCATTGATTGGAGTCAATCTTTTAAGGGAGGGGCTTGACCTCCCTGAGGTCTCACTCGTTGCAATCCTTGACGCTGACAGAGAAGGTTTCCTTCGGTCAGAACGTTCATTGATTCAGACAGCAGGCCGTGCTGCAAGAAATATAAACGGAAATGTAATTCTATACGCAGATACCATAACCGGCTCAATGAAGAGAGCCCTTGACGAGACGAAACGAAGGAGAAGGATACAGGAAGAGTATAACAAAAAAATGGGGATTACCCCTGAGACTGTAAAATCCAACATCAAGGACATACTTAGTTCTATCTATGAGGCAGATTACTGGACAGTACCTGCTGTAGCAGAGGAGAAGGCTGAATACGGCAATGACGGAGAGACATTAAAAAGGCTTGAGTCTGAGATGAAAGAGGCTGCAAAAAAGCTCGAATTCGAACATGCTGCAAAGATAAGGGATAAGATTAAGGAGATTAAAAACAGGATGATCGAGATTGGGATAAAAGATTAAATGAGATGCTATAATTATTTAAGCAATTTTATCACAGGGGGTAAGAGATGATTGTTATTGCAGAGAATCTTAATACGAGGAACAAGGTTTATATGGATGCAGTAAAAAACAGAGATAAAAAGACATTAACAGAGCTTATGGAAAAACTTAAGGAATCAGGTGCTGAAATTATCAATATACAATGTTCTCTTGACAGCGCTGGCGATGAAGACACTCTACCATGGGTAACAGAAATCCTCGGTGATGCAGCAGACAGCAGCATATCTCTTGACTCAAGAAATACTCAGGCCCTAAAAAAGGCCATACCACTTTGCAAAAAGCCACCCCTCATTAATTTTATCTCAGAGACCGAACCTGAAGATCAGAAAACAATGCTTTCACTTGTATCAAACACCGGAGCTTCTCTGGTCATCAGGGCCTCAGGTGGCACTATACCCACATCCTTAGAAGCAAAACTCCAGATAATCGAGAGACTTCTCGAAATGGCAAATACAGCAGACATACCCAATGAGAGGCTGTTTGCAGACCCTTCGATAGTACACATAGGCAGGGGAATGGGACAGAAACACCTTTTAAATTCCCATGAATGTATCAGAGTACTCAAAGAACTTGTAGAGCCTCCTGTAAATACTATCGCATGGATTGCCAATGTCTCTACTGGATTGCCAAAGGCATTAAGAAAACCTCTTGAGGCCACATTCCTCAGCTATGTGGCTGGTGCCGGACTCGATGCCGCAATGGTAGATATCCTTGATGAAAATATCAGGAAGACTATATACCTTATAAAATCCTTCAGGGATGAAATAGTATTTGCGCAAGCAGATATAAGTTAGCATGAGTAATGTCTGGCGTTTTATTGATACGGGACCATGCAGCGCAGCTTATAATATGGCTCTGGATGAGGCGATTGCGATTGATGTCAGAAAAGATAATATACCTCCAACATTAAGGCTCTACGGATGGGATGTGCCATCCGTAAGCATAGGATGTTTTCAGAAGATCAGTGATGTTGATATTGAATATTGCATCAAAAAACATATCCCGATTGTCAGAAGGCCTACAGGAGGCCGTGCAATCCTGCACAACCATGAGTTCACATATAGCTTCTCTGTAAAAACAACACACAGGCTATTCTCAAAGGGACTGCTCGACAGCTATAAAAAAATAAGTATAGCCTTTGGCTCTGCACTATCAAAAATTGGACTATCGCCGGAATTAAAACTAATTAAAGAAAATCATCGCCCGAGAAACCCTTTATGTTTTCATTCAGCATCATATGGAGAGATTACTATAAATAATAAGAAGATTATTGGCTCCGCACAGAAGCGCTGGACCGATGGCCTGCTTCAGCAGGGTTCTATCCCATTTACTATTGATAAGGATGAGATGAATAAGGTATCCAGACTTAAATCCACTCACGGGATAAGAGAGGCATTTATTGGGTTAAAAGAGATACTTTCTGAGTTAAACACTGACGACCTTAAAAACGCTATCAGGACTTCCTTTGAAGAGACTTTTGACACAAGTCTTGTCCCTTCTTCTCCCTCACAGGAGGAGGTATCTCTTGCACACGAGCTTGAGGCTCAAAAGTATCTGTCTCATAAATGGAACTTCAAGAGATAATCTTGACAATAGAGCCTGTTTCACACCTAACCCCTCTTTGCCAAGGAGGGGAAGTATTGCAAGTCCCCCCTTTAGCAAAGGGGGATGGAGGGGGATTTATAGATCAATACTATACAAACATTAACAAAGAGGAAGACATTCTATTACTAATGCCACCTTTCACTGAATGCTTACCTAATGAGTGAGCAGGTATCGAGAAATATGAATTTCTGAATAATGCAGGATAGTGATATAATTAAATATGTATGTCTATTTAAACGGGAAGATTGTACCGTCAAAAGAAGCGGTAGTTTCTGTCTTTGACCATGGGTTCCTATATGGAGACGGGGTATATGAGACAATGAGGGTCTATGATGGTGTCATTTTCATGATAGATGAGCACATCAGAAGGCTTTATCGCTCTGCATCAATGATAGGACTTACGATTCCTCTTGAGACGGATCTTCTGAAAATTTCAATTTATGAAACCCTTATCGCCAACCGTCTCAAGAATGCCTATGTAAGGTTAACTGTTTCGAGAGGTCATGGTGACATCGGCCTTGACCCTGAACTTTGTACAAAGCCGACTATTGTAATAATCGTGCAGAAACTGAAAGAATACCCAAGGGCATTCTATAAAAATGGTATAAGCCTTATTATCCCGGAAACGAGAAAAAACCTCAGAGAGGCAATAAATCCACGTATAAAATCCCTCAACTTTCTAAATAATATACTTGCCAAGATTGAGGCAAAAAAAAGAGACGCCTATGAGGCTGTAATGCTAAATGTATATGGAAAACTCACTGAAGGCACCATCAGCAATGTATTCTTCTATGAGAATGGCATCCTATGCACACCTTCTCCTGCATGTGGAATACTTGACGGTATAACAAGGGGGATAGTCATAGACCTTGCCCGGAGAGAAGGGTTTAAGGTAGAAGAAGGTGAATTTACAAAGGATGATATTTATTCCGCAGTTGAGGTCTTCATCACTAATACTACCCTTGAGGTTATGCCGGTATCAAAGGTTGACGATCAGGGGTATGCTGTGGGTAAAATAACAAAACTACTCCACAAAACATACAGACAGGAAGTAAATGCCTATATGGCAAATGTCAGGGCAGGCTTGTTTCAGCATCTAAGAAAATCAATGTGTTAAGAGACCCTATTTCTTATTTCTCAACTCGACAGCCTTTTCCATAGGTAACCCCAAACTCATCTTTTTACATAAATCTATTAATATACAAAATTGTAAAATAATAATCCTAAATATTCACGTATTGCAAAAGATGTGTTTCCAAGTTCTGAAGCAGCCGGCAAGTAATCCTCCCATCCATATTTTTTATTCTCCCATGTTTTAAAATTAGCTGGAAATGGTGTAACATTCATATGCATCCTTTTAAAGCTGAGAACAGAACGGCTCATATGATAGGCAGATGTCACCAATATCGGTTTTTTAAAGCCCAGTTTTTCACAGATCTTCTTAGTATATCTTGCATTTTCAATGGTGTCCCTGCTTTTGTCCTCTGTGATAATTTTATTTGAAGGAACCCCAAGATCCATGAGGAATCGCCTTACAATAGGTGCTTCGGATGGCTTATATTTGAAGACCTGTCCACTTGATACAATAATAGGGACATTAAGCCTCTTTTGAAGTCTCACAGCAGTAACAATCCTGCTAATCGTATCACCAGCAGGAGAACCAATACCTGATAAATCTGCAACCCCTATATGTGAACCACCACCCAAAAGGACTATTACATCTCCCTGTGGATTTATAGGTATCTTAAAGTCAGATTCAAGACCCCTGAGGATTGCATCTGAGACAGGGGCTATGGAAAGCAACCATATAAAACTACCGATTAAGCAGTTTACAATCCCTGATCTCCAGTGTTTTTTGAATAAAAACCACACGCCAGAGAATATTAAAAAAATGATGAATATTCCAGGTGGTATAAAGAAAGGAGTTAAAATCTTTTTAAGTATAAACATTTATCATATTTCAAGACCTGACACCTTACTTGAGACCTTATGAGACAGTTAATACATCTCATATTCCGAGATGCCGATGAAAATGCCGAACTTATTCAGAAAATCTCTTATGTCCTGCAGATGGGTCTGGAGTATACGATAAATCTCTTTATCATCAACTTCCCAGTAGATATGAACCAGCCGGTTTCTAAATCGGGCCATCTGTATCAAACAGCCAGCATATTCTTCATCAAAAGCGCCCCTTTCAGTCAGCACTCTGAAAGTATCGGCATAATCTTCGGGCGTTCTGTAACCGTTTTTTTTGCGATAATGTGATTACAGAGATCAATTATTCCTTCAATAGCCGCAATAAAATTGTACTTAGCGCTCCCTACCTTATGCAGGTCAGATGTAAAATCATCCAACGAGAGTTTCCTTAAGTCATTAAGTCTTTCAAGAGATGCCAGTATTTCTGAAGTGATTTTCCTTATTTTATCCTGGTTAAACCTCAACACCGAGAGTCTCCTTAATGTACATGTTGTAATAGGGCAAAAAATCCATGTAAGGAGTTATAGTTGCTTCCTGAAAGTCTGTCATCGCATCATCATTTTTCGCAAACAATATAATACCGTCCTTTATCACATTGTATCTGAAGGAAAGAGGAGCGATATTCAGTACTTTAACATCAATAATATATCTTTCTATAGCCCCTATCAGTTCAGCCTCCATCTGAAGCTCGTATTCCAAAACAAATTCAGGCGGTACTTCCAGATAAACAGCCACATCAATATCCCTGAAGCTATTTCCTGTAACAAAAGAGCCGTGAAGATAGGCAAACAAAATATCTGTGTGTTTCTCGAGTGCCTGCCTCAGTACTTCCCTGATGGACTCTCTCTCAATTCTTTGCAGGTTATTTAGACTCTTGTCCATGTAAGGATATTAACAAACAACAATTAAATTGGCAAGGCGCAGCCATCTCCCTATTCCCAATGTCAAGATTCAAGACCTGACCCCTCCTGGAGTTTCTCTAATATCTCCACGATATTCTGGTTAACCCTTCCATTTGAGATTACCATATTGATTTTTGGATGGGACGTCTTTCCTATCATTTCGTCAGCATTGAATAGTTCCTCATGTATTTTTTCGCCAGGCCTCAAACCTATAAAGATTATGTCTATATCAATCCCTGGTCTGTAACCATAAAGGCTTATCATCCTTTTTGCCAAATCCAGAATCTTTACAGGCCTTCCCATATCAAGGACAAAAACCTCTCCACCGTTTCCCATAGTTGCTGCCTGAAGGACGAGACTCACTGCCTCAGGTATTATCATAAAGTACCTTGTTATATCAGGATGGGTAACTGTTACAGGACCACCTCTTTTAATCTGTTCTTTGAAGAGAGGAACAACGCTACCACTACTTCCCAGGACATTCCCGAATTGCCTCATCAAAAATCTATATGAAACCGAATCGTTGCCTCATTTAAAAATCTATACGAAAAGTTAGACAATTGTCTCCTGAAAAAAATATAAAACAGGAGGCAGAAATGGGGTTAATGATGAAAGAGAAGAAGTCAGTAGTCAAAGAAACTGCATCAAGATATCAGAAAGCAAAGAAGAAACTAAAAGGAATTATACTTAATGAAATTGTGGCACTGACAGGTTATGTTCGTTGTTATGCGTCTTACATCTTACGGAATCATGGAAGGAAGGCAGCTGTCAATTACAACACAGTAATAATATGGGATGCCAGTAAGAAACATAAAAGGCAAAGGCAGAAGATATACGACCAGAAGGTATTCATAGCACTTAAAAAGATATGGCAAATAATGGACTATATTTGCGGCAAGAGGCTTGCCCCGGTATTAAAGGAACTCATTTTCAAGTTAGAACAGCATAAAGAAATTGCAATTGACAGAGAGACAAGGGAAAAACTTCTGAGGATTAGTCCTGCTACAATAGACAGGCTCTTAGCAAAGGAAAGGAAAAAGCAGCAAATAAAAGGCAGATCAAATACAAAACCTGGGACACTACTTAAGAACCAGATACCGATAAGGACATATTCAGAGTGGGATGAACAAAGACCTGGATTTATGGAGATAGACCTTGTGGGGCATGATGGAGGGGATCCGAGGGGCGAATTTATCCAGACACTGGATGTTACAGATGTATGCACGAGCTGGACAGAGACGCAGGCAGTCAGGAACAAGGCACAGGTATGGGTATTTGAAGCATTGGAAGGGATAACACAGCGGTTACCGTTTGAGATAAAGGGAATAGATTCAGACAATGGTTCTGAATTCATCAATGGACATCTATTTCGGTTTTGTGAGGAAAAGCAAATTACTTTCACACGTTCACGTCCTTACAGAAAGAATGACAATTGTTTTGTAGAACAAAAAAACTATTCTGTCGTAAGGAGAGCAGTGGGCTATATGAGATACGATACAGAGCAGGAATTGAATGTGCTGAACGAGCTGTATGGGCACTTAAGGCTTTATACGAACTTTTTCCAGCCGGTTATGAAGATAGTTGAAAAAACGAGGGTCGGCAGTAGAGTGAAAAAGAGGTATGACCTTGCAAGGACACCTTATAAGAGGGCTCTGGAATCTCCTTATGTCTTAGAGGGAGAGAAGAGACAATTGAAAAGGCTTTATGCTAGGCTGAACCCTGCGGAACTAAAGAGGCAGATAACAGGACTTCAGAACAAGTTATTGAGACTTGTCTCTATGAAAGAGGCTTTAAAAAAACAGAAGGATTCATTTTCAAGGGGGCACTCAGATATGGGTTGGTCTTCAAAAATTGATTATGGGGCAAATGGTGAAGTTGAATTTCCGGCTTTAACACAAAGATCTGTACTTTCAACCGATATAGACTTTAAAAGAGGTAAAAAAGTAAAATTATTTGGAGTAGATTTTATGTGAGGCAACGAATATCATTTCGTGTAGATTTTTATGTGAGGCAACAGGTACGGCTTGACATATTGTTGCAATCTTAGAATAGCGCTATTCTCATTTCCTCTCAGGTAGTCAATCATTACTGATGTGTCAACAATGACCAAATCAATTACCCTTTCTTAATTTTTTGTAATCGTAATCCGACCTGTATCCTATTTCTCCTCTCAGTTCTCTAAGGTCTAACCTCTGTTTCGCAGCTATTAACTCCTTAAAAGCTTCATGAATGAGTTCCTTCTTGGTTTCCGCCTTTGAATATAGGTTCTCACCATTCAAAGAGAAGAATGCAGGGGTTATCAGGAGTTTCAATCCTTGTTTTAATGGAACTCTCTCTGAGACATTAATACCTAAATTGAGCGATTCTTAATAATATAATCATGGAACTTATTGAATTTATTATCAAACACCCCCACCCTAACCCTCCCCCGTCAAGGGGGAGGGAATATCTATATAAATCCCCTCTTGAGAGGGGTGTAGGGGTGTGTTATCCCCCCTCCCCTGGCGGGAGGGGTGAGGGAAGGGGGATTAAAATCGCTCAATTTAGGTAATAAATATAACTTCTTTGGGGTTGAGAAAATTTAGTTTCAATCCTTGTTTTAATGGAAGTATCTCTGAGACTACTCGGAACCCTCG
>Ga0210042_1000355_pt1 | contig 43252 bp, 37 predicted proteins | sample CryGeymeta201518_FD_183982 | JGI IMG/M metagenome (GOLD analysis project Ga0210042, IMG submission 183982) | Groundwater microbial communities from Crystal Geyser aquifers in Utah, USA - Crystal Geyser metaG 2015-18 (SPAdes) (version 2) | ecosystem: Environmental > Aquatic > Deep subsurface >... | reverse complement strand
AAACAGGGTGGGCTCAAACTGATTTACATCGACCCGCCCTTTGACGTGGGCGCGGATTTTTCAATGGATATCGAGATCGGCGGCGACACCTTCACCAAGAAGCCCAACATTCTGGAAGAGATCGCCTACCGCGACACCTGGGGCAAGGGCGCGGATTCCTTCATCGCCATGATTTACGAGCGGCTGGTGCTGATGCGCGATTTGCTGGCAGAGGATGGGAGTATTTATGTGCATTGTGAGTGGCGGGTGAATGGGTATGTCAGGTTGGTATTAGATGAAGTATTCGGCAAGGAACATTTTAGAAATAACATTTCGTGGCAAAGGAACACTTCTCACAACGATGGGAATAAGTTTGGCTGTGTCCACGATACTCTTCTTTTCTATGTAAAATCAGAAAGTTATACATACAATAGGCAAGATATACCAAGAACAGAAAAAGAGATTGAAACAAGGTTTCCTTTAATTGAAAAGGAAACAGGAAGAAGATATGTATCAGATAATTTGGCAGCGGCAGGGCAAGGTCCACCAAGAAGATTCGGCGATAAAATTATTGCCCCACCTTCCGGCAACCATTGGCGTTTTTCTCAAGAAAATATTGATAAAAATCTTGCGGAAGGAAGAATAATTTTTTCAAGTAGCGGTATTCCCCGGTTCAAACGTTATGCTGACGATATTGCAGGGAAACCAGTTCAAGATATTTGGACTGATTTTATGGCGGTATCTTCTCAGTCATCAGAGTTGCTGGGATACCCCACCCAAAAACCTGAAGCCCTCCTCGACCGCATCATCAAAGCATCCTCCAACGAAGGCGACCTGGTGGCCGACTTCTTCTGCGGCTCCGGTACCACCGCCGCTGTTGCAGAAAAGCTGGGCCGCAAATGGATTGTCAGCGACCTGGGCAAGTTCGCCATCCACACCACCCGCAAGCGTTTGATCGGCGTCCAGCGGGAGTTGAAAGCCGAAGGCAAGGACTACCGCGCCTTTGAAATCCTCAACCTGGGCAAGTACGAGCGCCAGCACTACATCGGCGTCAACCCCAACCTGCGCGAAGCGGAACAGCAAAAGCAACTGGCGGAAAAGGAAGCCGCCTTCGTTGACCTGATCCTGCGCGCCTACCGTGCCGAAAAGACTGATGGCTTTGCCACCTTCCACGGCAAAAAGGCTGGACGGCTGGTGGCAGTGGGGCCGGTGAACCTTCCGGTAACGCGCCTGTTTGTGGAAGAGGTCATTCTGGAATGCCGCAAAAAACATATCACCAAGGTGGACATCCTGGGCTTTGAGTTCGAGATGGGGCTGTTCCCCAACGTGCTGGACGAAGCCCGCGCCAAAGGCATTGACATCGCCCCCAAGTACATCCCCGCCGAGGTCTTCGACAAGCGGGCGGTGGAGAAGAACCAGGTGGTCTTCCATGACGTGGCGGCCATCGAGGTCAAGCCGCATGTCAAGAAGAATAGTGTGGCGATGGAGCTGACCGACTTTTCGGTCTTTTACTCGCAGGATTCCATCGCCAACGCGGAGGCGACGCTCAAGGACAAAGCCAGCAAGATCGTGGTCGAGAAGGGGCAGATCGTCAAGGTGAGCAAGGACGCGAAGGGCATCGTCAGCCGCGAGGTGCTCACAAAAAAGTGGACGGACTGGATTGATTACTGGGCGGTGGACTTCAACTTCGAGAGCAAGCGCGAAATCGTGCGCGTGAAGAGCAACAAGGTAAAACAGGCCCATATTCCCGGGATGGAGCAGCCCGAACAGTTAGACCTGCCGGAATATGAGGAAGTCTGGACGGGGGATTACATCTTCGAGAACGAGTGGCAATCCTTCCGCACCAAGAAAGACCGCTCGCTGGAACTGACCAGTGTCTTTCACGAATGCGAGCCCGGGCGGCGCAAGCTGGCCGTCAAGGTGGTGGACATCTTCGGCAACGACACGATGACGATTGTGGAGGTGAGCGTGGGGAAGAGCGGAGGGAAAAAGTAATGGCGAAGTTCAAGGTGTTGAGCGACCCTGGTTTTAATTCCCCCGAATTCGAGGGAATTAAAAATCAGGCTGGTCTCAACAGCTTCATTCTGACCGCAAAACAATGGATCGAAAAAACCAATGCCATCGGCATCAAGGCAACGGCCAGCAGATACGGAGGAACTTATGCACACTCACTGTCATTTCGACCGGAGGGAGAAATCTCATGCCCAGAGTGCATCGCTACTACGTATACCTATTGACGAACAAGAACGACAAGGTCATGTACATCGGCGTAACCAATAATCTTGAGCGGCGGGTGCATGAGCACAAGACGAAGATGGTTCCGGGTTTTACGGAAAAGTACAACGTGACCAAGCTGGTCTACTTCGAGGAAACGCATGATGTCCGCGCCGCGATAGCAAGGGAAAAAGAAATCAAGAAATGGCGTCGAGAGAAGAAGAACAATCTGGTTGTCGCCGTCAATCCTGAGTGGAAGGATCTGAGTGATGGGTGGTTTGAGATCTCTCCCTTCGGTCGAGATGACAAAAGAAATGACGATAAAGGTAACAATAGCGCAATACGAGAGAGAGGTGACTAATGGCGCTGCATTCCAACTTCCCCGAATCGCCCTACGCCATCCTTGACCCGGCCATCCGCTGGTTTCCGGCGGATGAAGCCCTTCGGGAGTCCAGTTCTGAAAAGCTGATGCCGCCCTTAGTGCCGCAACTGCGCCGCAAGGTGAAGGAGTGGCGGGACAACGGCTACACGGGGGCGACGAACACGAGCAAGAGCCTGCTCAACTACTGGTTCAACACGCCGCACCTGTTGCCCCAGACCGACGGCACAATGGCCGAGTTCCAGTATTACTTTGCCCAGCGCGAGGCGCTGGAAACGATTATCTACCTCTATGACGTGGTGGGCGTGCAGGACAAGTATGACCTGATGCGCTTCGACAGTAGCGGAGCGGTCTCCACCGGCATGTTTGACGAGACCTGGCGGCGGTTCGTGGTGAAGATGGCGACGGGCAGCGGCAAGACCAAGGTCTTGAGCCTGGCGCTGGCGTGGAGTTTTTATCACAAGCTGTACGAGCCGGAGTCGCAGCTTGCGCGCAACTTTCTGGTGATTGCCCCCAACATCATCGTGCTGGACCGCATCTACAAGGATTTTCAGGGCCTGCGCATCTTCTTTGAAGACCCGGTATTGCCCGACAACGGCGTGGACGGGCGCAACTGGCGCGACGATTTCCAGCTTACCCTGCATAAACAGGATGAAGTACGCATTACCCGACCCACCGGCAACATCTTCCTGACCAACATCCACCGCGTCTATGCCGGCGACGATATCCCCGCATCGCCCGACGACGAGAACACGATGGACTATTTCCTGGGCAAGCGGCCCAGCGGCGCGACCACCGACTCCAAAGTAGACTTGGGCATGATCGTGCGCGACATTGACGAACTGATGGTGCTCAACGACGAGGCGCACCATATTCACGACCCGCGCATGGCCTGGTTCAAATCCATCGAGGACATCCACAACCGCCTCAAGCAAAAAGGGTCCGCGCTCGCCCTGCAAATCGACGTGACCGCTACGCCCAAGCACAACAACGGTGCGATTTTCGTGCAGACGGTCGCCGACTACCCGTTGGTGGAAGCCATCTCGCAAAACGTGGTCAAGCATCCGGTGCTGCCCGACGCCGCCAGCCGGGCCAAACTGGTAGAGCGCCAGAGCGCCAAGTACACCGAGAAATACACCGACTACATTAACCTGGGCGTGATCGAGTGGCGCAAGGCGTATGCCGAACATGAAAAGATGGGCAAGAAAGCCATCCTGTTTGTGATGACTGACGACACCCGCAACTGCGATGACGTGGCCGAATACCTCGAAGATCACTATCCCGACTTGAAGGACGCGGTGCTGGTGATTCACACCAAGAACAACGGAGAGATATCCGAATCAACGTCGGGCAAGAGCAAAGAAGAGTTGAATAAGCTGCGCGAACGAGCCAATGCGATTGACGGGATGGACAGCCCCTACAAGGCCATCATCTCGGTGATGGTGCTCAAAGAGGGCTGGGATGTGCGCAACGTGACCACCATTGTGGGACTGCGCGCCTATTCCGCGAAAAGCAACATTCTGCCCGAACAAACCCTGGGGCGCGGCTTGCGCAAGATGTATCCCGGCGGCCTAGAAGAATATGTCAGCGTGGTTGGCACGAATGCCTTTATGGATTTTGTGGAATCCATCCAGGCGGAAGGCGTGGTGTTGGAGCGCAAGCCGATGGGCGAAGGCACGCAAGCTAAAACGCCGCTGGTGGTGGAGATTGACAAGGAGAACGAGAAGAAAGACATCGACGCGCTGGACATTGAAATACCGGTGTTGACGCCGCGTGTCTACCGGGAATATAAGAACCTTGGCGCGCTGGACGTTGGCGTGCTGGAGTATCAGCGTGTGCCCTACCGGCAGTTCAGCGAGGAAGAACAAAGGGAGATTGTCTTCAAGGACATCACCACCGGCGAGGTGACGCATACCACCATCCTCGACACGGCGGGCATTGCCGATTACCGCAGCGTCATCGGCTACTTCGCGCAGACCATCATGAAAGACCTGCGCTTGGAATACCGCAAGGGATCTGCTCCCCGTGGTTATGACGTGCTGTATGGCAAGGTCAAGGCGTTTATTCAGGACCGGTTGTTTGACCGGCCGGTAGACCTGGAAAGCCCGAACACCCTGCGCAACCTGTCGGAACTGGCTGCTACCAAAACCCTGCTCGAAACCTTCAAAAAGGCGATCAATGCGTTGACGGTGCAGGATAAGGGCGACGCCGAAATCCGCGACACCATCAAGCTGCGGCAAACGCGCCCCTTTGTGGCCAAGGATCAGGGCTACCTTGTCCCGAAGAAGAGTGTCTTTAACCGTATCATCGGGGACAGCCGGTTTGAACTCACTTTCGCCCGCTTCCTGGAAGACTGCGACGATGTGGTTTCCTACGCAAAAAACTACCTGGCGGTGCATTTCAAACTGGACTATGTGAACGCGCACGGCGACATCTCCAACTACTACCCGGACTTTCTGGTCAAGCTATCCGGCGCACGAATTGTCATTGTCGAGACCAAGGGGCGGGAAGACCTGGACGTGCCGCTCAAGACGGAACGGCTGCGGCAATGGTGCGAGGACATCAACCTGGTGCAGTCGAATGTGACCTATGACTTTGTTTATGTGGACGAAGAGAGCTTTGAGAAGTACAAACCCACCTCTTTCCGGCAACTGGTTGATGGCTTCAGGAAATACAAAGAGAAAATATAACAAGGCGCTGCCGCCATTGCTGGGGGCGCCAGGCACGGGCTTTGGGTATCCCGTCCATTTAAAGGTATCGGAACCTATTATATATTATGGTTCGTCCACGTATATTCGACGGTTTCAACCCTGTTTCAGCGTGCCTCAGCCCCTATCCGGGCTGGGGCAATGGTTTTGTGTTTGGCCTGGTAGCGGCGCGACCGTAGCAATATCGCTGAATATAGCTTTGCCTCTTTTAGCGGGACGTGTCTGGTTTGCCCGCTTTTCGCACCAGTGCCTCTAACTGTTAGTATGGCGCGGTTAAAATCAACGTCGTCCCATTTAAGGTTAAATAGCTCACCGCGCCGTAACCCGGTGTTGAGATCCAAGATCACTACTGTCCGGTTAAAATTTATATTAATCGTAATCTAGAAAAAAGCCAATTGACCAACGTTGATTTTCTGTTTTTGGAAATGTCGATCGTGTTATAATGTTTTAAAGATAAAGGGGTCGGGTGTTTTGTGAGAGAAGAAGCCCAGCTATGGCTCGATGACGCAATCTATGATCTGGAAAGCGCGCAGATCATGTTCAAAGGCGCACGATATAATTATGCTGTTTGGCTAGCAAGGCAAGCCACGGAAAAAGCATTAAAAGCGGCACATCTTGTTGTCCTCAAGAAAGCATTTCCTAAATCCCATAACTTGACCGAGTTGGCACGCGAGCTTGGTTGGGCTATTCCTAAATCAATTAACGAACACCTGCAATTCTTGAATCCTCATTATACCGTTACCCGATATGTTGATGCGGCTGTCGGAAAACCGTCCGACATTTATGATGCAGAGATTGCAGATCAAGCCATCGCGAAGTCTAAGGAGGTTTTGGATTGGATAAACAGCAATCTCAAGATCTCATAGAACAGATAAAAGAATTCCTTAAGGCTATCGATGCTCAGGAGGCGATTCTGTTTGGGTCGAGGGCAAGAGGCGATGCAATTGAAACAAGTGATGTCGACCTGATTATTATCGATGATAAGTTTGCAGATATACCGTTTCCTCGCCGCCTTATTTTTTTAAGCGAGCATTGGAACCTTAGCTATTTCCTCGAAGCGCTCCCGTACACGCGAAAGGAATTTGAGAAGTTGGCGAAAACACGCGGCGTGATCAACGATGCAATAAAGCACGGCATACGTATTAAGGCCGCTTAGACCCACAAGTGTATTACCTGATAGATGGGTCGTTCTTAATGGAGGACGGCTCTTTTTTTGAGAGGCTTTGGCTGGACATGCGGGCGAATTTACGTTATAGTAATGGACCATACAGTCCTTCGGCCAAGCGGTAGGAGGGCTTACATAACGAGAAAAGGTCAGAAGTAGCACGATATAAACCTCCACTCGCCGCAGCACTAAACCTAATCCAAGACCACATGATCTAACAGAACAAGAATACTGCATGTTTACGATGCCATCATGCATAAAAGAAGCTGATGGACGTAAGTTCCTTATTACCAAAAAGTTAGGTGGGGTGCTTAGTGAAGAATAGCAAAAGTTTGTCAATTCTCGGTTTTGCAATGCTCCTTACAGTTGTGATGTTGCACGTATCTGCGGCCGGGTCGCAGCATCGTGAGGCCATCGCACAGGTAAGATCAAATAGCGCCGTCGTCACGGCTGGCGTTTCAAGCGGTACAAATAGCGCACATAGCGCAAGTGATGTAAGCAATAGAGTCGTCAGGTTTGCCAGTTTAAATACCGTTGCTGACGGCGCGAGCGTGTCTGCGTCAACAGGGCTGGCGAAACCATATCTGGTAAGCTCTAATAAGAGCAGTAAGAAAGCTAGCCATAAGTATAAGAAGAAAAAACATAAGAAGAAAAAGCGTAGGCATAAAAAACGCAAACACAGCCATAGAGTGAGACGCGTTACCGTCTCCAGGGGCGCTATGAGGTCGTGCGATGTCGAAGTGGCAGTCAGGCGCGTCGGTGCGACCTATTGGCCTTCCAAAGCCGACCAGGATGCGCTTGTGTGGATATATAAGCATGAATGTGTGACACCCGGAGTCATCAGTTCGGCAGGATACTATGGATTGTTCCAGCTTGGAAATCCGCCGGGTTGGATGGTATTAGGGGATCCGGCCAGCGAGGCCAAGGCCGGCTGCGAGTATATCAAGCGCCGCTACGGCAACCCATCTAAAGCGATGTCATTTAAGAAAAAACGCGGGTGGTATTAGAAACACATTTCTACACTTACGCCCTGGATTCGAATTGCCAGTTGCCCGCCTGGACTAATGCGACACCGTTGAACTCGTCCGGAGCCAGATCAAAATCGTCTGAGACTTCAAATGGCATCATATAGCACAGCACCAGCATCAGTTGGTTTCTGTCTTGCAGCCGGACTACTCTGGGCTCGTAGTCGAACTCGTAGCCGATGATATTGAGGTCCTTGAGCATCTTCTCGATTTTGATGACGCTCCATGTGCCCGAGCTTTTTACCGCCGGAACACCGATTCTATCCAGAAATCCCCTTAAAATAGCCGTCCTTGCCATAAGTCTCACCCCCTGATTACAATCCCAATGTTTTCCAATGTTTTCACCGAGAACCGCCATTGCAATCGATACGCTAAAGTCATTTAGCTCATTTAAGTCATTTAAGTACATTTATAAGCAGTACATTTATAAACGAATCTATATCTGCTGTAGCTCTGCTGTAGCGTATCGCCTTAATTACACTATACAAGCCGATCTTGAAACCGATAATAAAAACCTGGTAAACGACCTGCTACGGGGTCTAGTGGCAACTTTTCGGGTGTGGGTGGCGTACGAAAATCGGTTGACCGCACACAGTACCGCTCGCCTGGAATTAAAGGGAGGGTGAGCGGTGGAATTATGGCCGTAAGCAAGTGCCGGCAGTGGTTTGAAATGTCGATAAATGGTTATTATTAAAGTACTCCTACTGCGCGAGAGCAAAGACAATGGTGATTAATGAACGGAGCCAGGCTTCTCTTTCAGATATTTGTCAGAGCTTTATGGGTTTTTGTGAGCATGCTTACCATGCTCACTTTGGCGTTTTTTACCACGCTTTACTTTAACGACCCGAAGCTGGCGCACGATTTTGGAAAGTCTTGCGTATCGTGCAAGAAACCGAGCATTACGGTGTCCACGCTAAAGAATCCTAAGGGCGGCGGTTTGGATTTGAGGGATTGGCGGGTCGTTATTTCACCCGCGACGACCGAGCCCAAGGTGATGCCGGAGCTTAACCCCACAGAGCAGCAAAGCGCGGCCTTGAGCAGGGTTAATCATTACCGCAGCGTTGTTGGGCTTAAAGCCGTCACACTTAATAAAACCATCAACAAGGCGTCAACGGCCCATGCAACGTATAACGTTAGCCATAACTTGTCCGGCCATATCGAGAGCAATAGCGATACCGGTTTTACCGGCGCCTGGCCGTGGGATAGGATGCGCCACTTTGGCTACGATGAGTTTACCTATGCTACCGAGGTCTGTAGCATGCGCTGGTCGTCTGCACAGTATCTCTTGCGGATCGACCCGCAGTGGGCTATCGACGGCTGGGTCGATACGGTGTATCACCGGTTGCCGATTATAAATCCCAATGTCTACGAGACGGGTTTTGGGGCGGCAAAGGCGGGGGATCGAGTGGCTTATGTTATGGATTTTGCCAACCCCGGGTTCCCGATCTCAAAAAAAATTATCTACTATCCTGCCGATGCCCAGACAAACGTTCCGGTGAAGTTCACCGGTGACGAGACGCCGGACCCCTTGCCGGGTGCAAAGTACCCGGTTGGATATCCGATTACGATTACGTTTAACGGCTATAAAGATATCAAGATAATCGATGTTAAACTTACCGACAGTAATGGGGTTGATGTTAAGTTTTATAAAATAATGCCGTTTTCTGATAAGTACATCAGGGACTCGATCGCGATCATCCCTAAGCGTCCGCTGGAGTACGGGATGGACTATCGCGTGAGCATTAACGCCAACGCCGACGATGATTCCATCTATCTCGACTGGCGTTTTAAAACGAAGACCTCCGATTAATTTCGTATCGCTCGGGAGTAAGTAATGCTATGCTTGTGATGTCGGCGCAAACAGCTTTTCTGAAAGCTTGTTTGCCGCTACAATAAAGGGAGTTATTCACCGAGCATGTTACGCGCTCGCGGACTTGGGGGTATGGTATGCGGCTTATTCCGGCTATACTAAGCGATACGCTTGATGATTATCGGCGTAAACTGATGCTGGCAGAGTTGTTGTCGGGTACGGCTCAGGTTGATTTTGCGGATGGCCGATTCGTGCCCATGAACAGCATTTCACCGGTCGAGGCGGCTTCGATAACGACCAGTTTGCGGCTTGACGCCCATCTTATGGTAAGCGATCCCGTTTCGTACCTAAAACCGCTTAAAGATGCCGTTTTTAAAAGGGTGTTCTTTCATTATGAAGCGGTCTCCGACCACCGGGAGACTATCAATAAAATCAGAGAGCTGGGGTTTGAGGTGGGTTTGGCGGTAAATCCCGGTACATCGGTCGGCAAGCTTCTGGGGTTGGCGAAAGATGTGGACTCGGTCCTCTTCCTTGCCGTCAACCCACAAGTTAACGGATCGCCGTTCGAGCTGTCGGTTCTCGAAAAGCTCAAGGGCTTAAGAATGCTGCAGCCGGGCATTGAGTCCGGCATAGACGGCGGGGTCAGGCTTGAGTTGCTTAATGACATAATCGATGCCAAGCCCGACTTTATCTGCGTCGGACGCGCCGTTTTTGATGTGGCGAACCCCGAGGACGCATTTAAAGAATTCGAGACGCGTCTGCAGCCGTTCGGCCTATCGCAATTACCTAGATTATTTGGCGGAATTGAGGGAATAAGAGAGCGCAAAAGCGGTGGTGAGGGCGCTGACGATATCCGACCTTGAGATTTTAGAGCTGGAGTTGCTAGCAAATACTATCCGCCAGGATATAATCCGCATGCTGATCGAAGCCGAAAGCGGGCATGCCGGGGGGCCGCTGGGAATGGCCGACGTTTTTACCGCGCTCTACTTCAACGTTTTAAAACACGATCCACGCAACCCATTCTGGGATGAGCGCGATAGGTTGATTTTATCCAACGGTCATATCTGCGCGGTACGCTATGCCGCTATGGCCCGTTCGGGATACTTTCCCGTAAATGAGCTGCTAACATTTCGCAAGCTCGGCTCGCGGCTGCAGGGACACCCGCATAACCTTTCGCTGCCGGGGGTCGAAAACACGGGCGGTCCGCTTGGGCAGGGGCTTTCGCAGGCTATCGGCAGAAGTCTTGCCGGGCGCATGGATGGCAAGAAGTACCACGTGTACTGTGTGCTAAGCGATGGCGAGCACGATGAGGGCCAGACATGGGAGGCGCTGCTTTTCGCGGGCAATCATGCATTAAGAAATTTAACGGTTCTGTTAGACAGGAATAATATCCAGATCGACGGCCACACCGAGGACATATTCCCGCTAGAGCCGCTCAAGGATAAATACAGGGCGCTCAACTGGTACGTGATAGAGGTGGATGGGCACAACATCCGCCAAATCATCGCGGCGTGCAAAGAAGCCAAAGCAATTTACGAAAAACCGACGGCGATTATTTGCCATACGATTCCGGGCAAGGGCGTAAGCTACATGGAAAACAACTACGAATGGCATGGCAAGGCCCCGACTAAAGAGCAGGGCGATGTTGCGCTCAGGCAGCTTAAAGCCGAGCAAAACCGCATAAAAGAGGAGATCGCAAATTATTAATCCACGCGCTCATCTTGTTGAGCCGTTATTTGGTAAAGACATAAAAAAGGCCGCGACCAGGGATGGCTATGGCCAGGGGTTGATGGAGCTGGGCGAGTACAATCAGGATGTCGTCGTGCTCAGCGCCGATTTGACCGAGTCGACCAGGACGCTTGAGTTCTCGAAAAAGTATCCCGGGCGGTTTATCGAGGCGGGGGTTGCCGAGCAGAATATGGCCGGGATGGCGGCCGGGCTCGCGTTTGAGGGGAAAATCCCGTTTGCCGGCTCGTTTTCGGTGTTTTCGCCCGGCAGGAACTGGGACCAGATACGGGTGAGCATTTGTTATAGCAACGCGAATGTTAAAATAGCCGGCTCTCATGCAGGGCTGGTTACCGGTGAGGACGGCGCCACCCATCAGGCGCTCGAAGATATCGCGATAACCCGGTGCCTGCCGAATATGGTGGTTCTGGTCCCATGCGACGCGCTTGAGGCAAAAAAAGCGACTGTCGCCGCCGCGCTTTATAAGGGCCCGGTCTATCTTCGCTTGGCCCGCGAGAAAACGGCGGTTGTAACCACCTTTGAAACCCCGTTTGAAATAGGAAAAGCACTGGTCCTGCGCGAAGGAGACGATGCCGCGATTATTGCGTGCGGCACCATGGTCTATCCCGCGCTTGAGGCCGCTGAGAGCCTCGCTGCCGAGGGATATTCGGTCTGCGTGATAAACAACCCGTCGATTAAACCGCTGGATACTGAAACTATAGTTGCCGCCGCCGTGCAAACGGGGGCCATCGTTACTGCCGAGGAACACCAGATCAACGGCGGTTTGGGCGGGGCGGTGGCCGAAGTCTTAGCGAGGAATGCGCCGGTACCGCAGGAGATGGTTGCGGTCAACGACACGTTTGGCGAATCGGGCCGGCCAAAGGAACTACTGGCAAAGTATGGTCTCACGCCTTGGCACATCGTCGATGCCGTTAAGCGGGCCGTCGGAAGAAAGCAAGAACAGTCATGAATCGCCAAAAGCTCTACGACGTATCGGTTTCAATTAGACCGAAGATGCCCACCTGGCCGGGCGACCCCGGATTTGAACGCTCCATCGTGCACGCAATCGCCGAAGGGGCGTCCTCGGATGTTTCAACGCTCAGGATGGGGAGTCATACCGGCACGCATGTCGACGCCCCCGCTCATTTTCTACCGGGAGGGGCCACCGTTGACCAACTTGCGCTTGATGTTTTAGTCGGTCCGACAACCGTATTTGAGCTTAGCGTTGAAAACGAGATCACCGGGGCCGATCTTGAACCGCTCAACCTCGAAGAATGCGAGCGTGCCCTCTTTAAAACCCGAAACTCACGCCTCTGGGAGCGTGATGAGTTTACTACCGATTTTGTCTATTTCACCTCCGAAGCCGCCCGATTACTCGTTGAAAAAGGCGTGCGGCTTGTCGGAATCGACTACCTCTCCGTTGCCGAGTACAAACACGGTACGGATGTGCATCGCATATTCTTGCAGCACGGTGTTGTTATAGTCGAAGGCCTTGACCTATCAAAAATAGAGGCAGGCGCATATCAGGTAATGTGCCTGCCTCTAAAGGTTCTCGGGGCTGAAGGCGCCCCCGCGAGAGTGCTGCTGGCTAAATCTTAGCTGTAATTCGCCATATACATGATGTTTCTTACGTAGTGTATGGTCTCCCTGTATGGCGGGATACCGCCGTATCTGCTGACGGCTCCGCCGCCCGCGTTATACGCCGCTAGAGCGTAGTCCCAGCGGCCAAAGCGATCGAACTCGGCCCGCAGCATCTTCACGCCGCATTCAAGCTGGGCGACGGGTGAGGTCTTAAACCTACTGAGCCTGTAACCCATAGCCTTTACATTAAAAGGCATAATCTGGGTGAGCCCGACGGCGCCCACATATGATGTCGCCTTGTAGTCCCACCCCGATTCTTGCCGGATAAGAGCGAAGAACAACTTGGGCGGAACACGATACTTTTCGGCTGCGATGCGGGCTTTCTGCTGAAGAGAGAGAGGCTTGGCCGGTGCCGGTTTCGTTGCAAGACCTGTTGTTGGGTTTGCCGGGGCGGTTTCGACTGTTGCGGGTTGTGCCGGTTGCTGCGGTTGGGCTTGCAGCAGGGGATTGAAGCCGGACCAGATAATCAGGCTTAAACATAAGCCGAGAACCGGTTTTGAGAACGTTGTTACTAACTGATTAATAATGAACCCTCCTTATTTCCCGGAAGACTGCCTTAAAAACTTGGGCAGCCCTCAGGTTTGCTTCTTGGCCAGCTTTGTGTTTTGCCCGACAGCCGTTGAGCGATCACCAACAGCGCTCAACAGAGCTACCGATTTAAAACACAGTTTTTGTAAATTAGCCCGATTTGCAAGGAGATTCAAGCGTCAACGCACAGGGGTACAAGCGGTCACGGGGTGTGAATTATTTTTTGCCTTTTTGGATGGCGAGGGTCAAACATGCTGGATAACGGTATAATACGCAAAATAAATGGAGTGGCTAAGTTGCTAACAGAATAAGACGGGTGGTGAAAATCGATCCAGATTTGAGCAGTTATCAAGAGCGCATATTAGTGGGTGGTGCCGTTGGTTTTGCGTGAAAACGGCTCGATTATCTCACCGGACGCCCGGTCGCTGGGTTGGGCAAGCGGCTAGGCGCGGGTTCTTTTTTCATACTTGTTCCTGAGCCACACCGAAACCGCGTTCATTGACAGCAGCACTGCAAGCAGGACCATAATCGCTGCCGCCGCCAGGTGGCTGAAGTCTTCCTGGGGTTTTGATATCCAGCTAAATATTTGAATCGGCAATACGGTAAAGCCGTCCATGGGGGTTCTCGGAGTGAACGCGACAAAAGATAGCGCGCCGATGAGGATAAGCGGGGCGGTTTCGCCGATGGCCCTCGAAATTGTAAGGATCGCACCGGTAAAAATACTCGGGAGTGATGCCGGGATGACAATATGCCAAATCGTCTGCCATTTTGTCGCCCCCATTGCCAAGAACGCCGTCCTGAGCGAACTTGGCACGCTTCGTATCGCCTCGCGTGCGGCGATGATCATTACCGGAAGAACGAGCAGCGTCATAGTAAGAGCCCCGGCCAGGATGCTGCGGCCCAACGCCATCGCCCGCACAAACGCGGCCAAACCGAGAATGCCGTACACGATTGACGGCACGCCGGCCAGGTTTGCAATGTTGATGTCGATAACATTCATCAACCGGTTTTTGGGGGCGTATTCTTCCAGGAAGATAGCGGTAGCGACGCCGATTGGGAAAGCAAAAAGGGCCGTTAATGCGGTAACCCACAGAGTTCCCGACAACGCGGAGAGAATTCCCGCGTTTTTAGGCATGAACGACGGGAAGCTGGTCATAAAGTGCCAGCTAAGCCAGGGCAGGCCTTTTCTCACAATGTCTACGAGAAGCACGACAAGGGCGCCTACTGCGATAATGCAGGCGAGGAGCATCAATTTATGGAATATAAAGTCTTTTGCAGCGCGCTTTTTCAAGTGCCTTTGATATGCGGCGGTATCCATGCTCATTTACTCGTACACCTCCCTGAACCGGCGGGTTATCATTTGTCCTACGATGTTGATCAGTAGGGTAATCACGAAGAGTAAGGTCCCAACGGCGAAGATGGTCTTGTACTCGATCGTCCCCTGCGGCGTGTCGCCCATGCTGATTTGGACGATGCTTGCGGTCATCGTCTGGATGCTCTCCAGCGGATTGAGCGTAAATTTTGGCGTCGACCCCGCTGCAAGCATTACGATCATCGTCTCACCTACCGCCCTCGAAATCGCCAGTATAAACGAGGCGATTACCCCGGAAAGCCCGGCTGGCAGTACGATCTTTGTCGCAACTTCGTAGCGGGTCGCCCCAAGCGCGAAACCGGCCTCCTTCAGCGTTTTAGGCACGGAAATAAGTGCGTCCTCACTGAGGGAAGAGACCATCGGGATGATCATGATACCTACCACGATACTGGCGCTGAGCGCGTTGAACGTGGGCAGGCCGGGCAGGAAGTTTTTTAATAGCGGGGTAACAAAAGTCAGCGCGAAATATCCGTATACAACTGTGGGGATTCCCGCGAGAATCTCAAGCAGCGGTTTTACGATTCTTCTGACGGTCGGGCTCGCATACATGCTCAGATATATCGCGCTTGCCAAGCCGAGCGGCAGCGCAACGATACTCGACCCGATGAGGATTATCGTTGTGCCGGCGACAAGCGGCAGGACACCGAAATGTTTATCGAGAAAGAGCGGGGTCCATTGGGTGTCGGTTAAAAACTTGCTTATCGGGACTTCTTTAAAAAAGGAGAATGTTTCAGTAAACAACGATAAGATAATCCCGATCGTCGTTAACACTGAGATCAAGACCGAACCAAAAAGAAGAGCATAAATCAGTTTCTCTTTTATATCACGCCATTTGAACTTTTTCTCTGCGACCCCGAGAACTAATTCTGTTGCGTCGTCGGGGACGATTTCGGGAGCGAGGCTACTTGTTTCTTCTGTCATGTTCAATCCCATCACCCTTTATAAAATCAACGGCGATAGCATCAGCGCCGGATTACCGGCTACTGATGCTATCCACATGGATTCTATTTATTCGACTTTGTGCACAACTCCCAATTACTCGACGAGCTTAAGGCTTTTATCGTAATCAGCTGAGTTTAGCGGTATGTATCCTACATCTGAGACGAGCTTAGTTCCGTCAGTCAGGTAGTATTGAATAAACGCTTTGACTTCGGGACGCTCGAGTGCCTTCTTGCTCACATAGATGAAAATCGGACGAGCGAGCGGCTTGTACGAGCCGTCTTTAATGCTTTCTTCGGTCGGTTCAACCGGCCCTGTGCCACCATCAACCGCAAGAATGTTTAACTTGTTTTCATTCTGCTTATAGTAGGCATATCCAAGGAACGCAAGGCCACCCTTGTCGCCCTCGACACCCTGAACCATTACATTGTAGTCTTCACTGACCTGATAATCGGTGCGGATTGCTCCTTCCCCACCATTGATCTCATCGGTAAAGTAATCAAACGTTCCATGTGCGCTGCTCGGACCATAGAGGGAGAGCTTGGTATCTGGCCATGCGGGATTAACCTGTTTCCAGGTCGAAATCTTGCTACCCGGCTCCCATATCTTCTTAAGCTCGGCAGTCGTGATTGATTTCGCCCAGGTGTTGTCCTTATTGGTAACTAGTGAGATACCATCATAAGCGACAGGAATTTCGATGTACTCAAGACCGTTTTTCTTTGCATCGGCCTTTTCCTTGTCTTTAATCGGCCTTGAAGCATCGCTTATGTCGGTCTCGCCTGCTATGAACTTTTTAAATCCGCCGCCTGTTCCAGACGACCCGACGGTAACGTTAACGCCAGGGTTTGCTTTCATGAAATTCTCTGCCATGGCCTCGCTGATTGGAAACACCGTGCTTGAACCGTCGATTTTGACGTTTCCGGAAAGACTTGCATTGGAGCCCTTCTCTGAACTACCAGTGTTGCTGTTGCTTGTATCGCCGCTCGAACCGCATCCAACTATCGCAATAGCGACTACGAGGGCAAAAGCTGCGATTACTACCAACTTTGTTTTCTTAGAGAAACGGGAAAATAATACCATTTAAACCTCCTAAAGGATATGTGGCTCACTTTGATTTGGGCCCGTGTCCTCAAAATGGCCTATCCTAAGGATAGAATGAAGGAGACTGCTCGTGGTGAAAAAGATGTAACCATTTTGTAAAATAATTGTTAACTCGACCCGTATGTCTGGAAACGAAAGAGGCCTAGACATAAGTCTGGTTTTCGTTTGCCCAGGAAGCAACACAGTCTAGCATAGGGGGGTTAACTATGTTTGGAAGATTCTTTATCTAGCGGAAAGTTAACTATGAATGTGCTGCCGATGCCAAGAGAACTGTCGACTTCGATTGTCGCGTTATGGTTTTCGGCGATATGCTTGACAATCGAAAGACCCAGGCCGGTCCCGCCGGTCTCCCGGCTTCTCGCTTTATCCGCACGGTAGAAGCGCTCGAAAATCCTGGAGATCTCGCGTTTTGCAAGACCGATACCATTATCCTGAACGATGAGGTCGATATGCGAACCAACCGGCTCGAGTTTTACGTCGATCTTACCGCCAGACATAGTGTACCTGATCGCGTTGTCCACCAGATTTCGTATAAGCGTTAGTAACTGTTCGTTGTCGCCTGTGACCAACGGCACGTTCTCGGGGATGCTCAGGTTGAGGGAAAGCCCTTTGCTCGCGGCAAGCTGGGAGAAGCTTAAGCCGACCTCATTGACAAGCTCTCCAAGATCGGTCGGCACTGTTTCGATCGCCTCCTGCTGCGTTTCGAGCTTTGATAGATCGATGAGTTCCAATACCATGTTGATCAGAGTGCTAAGCTCTTTATCCAGCCGCTTGATAAATATTCTGCTCGAAGCCGGGTCGGTATCGATACTGCGCAGCAGCGTTTCAGAGAGGAGTTTTAAGCCCGTTAACGGTGTTTTTAGCTCGTGAGAAATGTTGGCGACAAAGTCTTTTCTCAGTTTCTCGACCTGTTTCTGTCTGGTGATATCCCTGATTACGGCAAGGGTTTGCCTCTCGCCGGTGCTGCTTTTAATCGGCATGACGCGGATTCGAAGCCGTCGAAACGGCGCCTGCAGGTCGATCTCGTCCACGACTTCCTTGCCGGATACCACGGATTCCTGAACGGCGCGGTCGAGATCAAAGCTTCTAACTGAATGAAGTACCGGATAGCCGACAATGTTGTCGGTTCTGACTTGAAAAATTCGTTCAATAGTGGGGTTGGTCAGGATAACCTCGCTATTGCCGTTGATGAGAAGGATGCCTTCGGCCATATTATCCAAGATGAGATCGGCTTTGGTTTTTTCAGAGCGCAGCTCATCGATCCTTCCCTTAAGATTTGCCGCAAGGTCGTTAAGCGACTTTGATAACTCACCGATCTCGTCGCTTCTTTCAACGGGGAGCCTGTGTTCGAGATCGTCGCTCGCCATGCGCTCTGCCATAATCGTCATCCGGCTTAAGGGGCTGGTTAAGGAGCGCGAGAGCCAGTAGCTCATCAAGACCACCAGGAGCGCCACGCCGACTACGATTACAAGAATCTCCGCGTTGCCGATCAAGGCCCGCAATATAAAGCCGGTGATCAGAGCGGTAAGTACTGCAAGCAACCCATAACTAATGGCAAGTTTTTTTCCTATGCGCATGGGATTTTCTCCTCGGCCTGGAATTTATAGCCGAGGCCGTGGACTGTTTGGATATAGGAGAAGCGGGAGTGCTCTTCTATTTTATTGCGGATGCGCCGTATGTGTACGTCAATCGTGCGGCTTGACGCATAAAACTCGTATCCCCACACGCGCTCGGCAAGGTCCTGGCGGGTGAATAAGACACCGGGCCCGGATGCAAGAACGGTTAAAAGCTGGAACTCTTTCAGGCGCAGTTTGACCTCTTTGCCGCCGACCTCAATGGTATGTTTTACCATATCAAGCGTGAGATCCCCTATTTCGATGACGGATGATTCGGTGGTTTTCTTAAGGGTCCGCTTCAAATTTGCGCGTATGCGGGCGACCAGCTCTTCGATGCTAAACGGTTTGGTGATGTAATCGTCGGCCCCGACGCTGAACCCTTTAAGTTTGCTGCGCTGGTCTTCGAGGGCGGTGATCATAATAATCGGCACGTTCTCGTCGGATTCACGAATTTTTTTGCAGATCTCAAAGCCGTCCATGCCGGGCAGCAGCAGGTCGAGCAGGACGAGGTCGGGCGTATGCTCGCTCATCTCTTCAAGGCCCTGGACCCCGTTTTCAGCGGTCGCCACAGTGAAGCCGGCGCCTTTCAGGCTGTACTCCACGGTTTCTCTGATTAACAAATCGTCCTCGATAACGAGAATCTGGGCCATAAATTAATTCACATCCCCCTCTTGATACTAAAGTAAGGCACTTCGCGCTGTTCTGCAACATTTACCAAATACTTAACAGCGTTGTTACAAAACTTTCACCACTTTTGCGTTAGGACTATAATTAAATATAGTTGATAAAGAGTGTTCGCAGTTAGTAACTCTTAAGGCCCAAGCAATAGCAATATGCGGGATAGTTGCTTACAATGTTGAAATCAATGTAGAAATAACTGATAATGAGTCATAATTTAGGCGCGCAGATGTCGGAGTAGTAGAGCATGCGCGAGGGTGACCAAGAATATGCAAGAAAAAACCAAAGTCGAGTTTAAAAACGTTTCGTTTTTCTATGGCTCGTTTAAAGCAATTGATAACGTGTCGTTTAAACTGCCGAAAAATCGGGTGACGGCGTTCATCGGCCCGTCCGGTTGCGGTAAATCGACGGTTCTTCGTATCATAAACAGGACGAACGAGATAACGATGAGCACCCGCGTAGAGGGCGAAGTGCTCATCGACGGCATCGATATTTACAAAAACGGCACCGACCCGGTGCAGCTTCGCAAGCGCGTCGGCATGGTGTTCCAGAAGCCGAACCCGTTTCCGAAAAGCATTTATGAAAACCTGGCGCTCGGCCCGAAAATACACGGTACGAAGAGAAAAAACCAGCTCGATGATATCGTTGAGGAAAGCCTCAAGAAAGCGGCGCTTTGGGACGAGGTAAAAACAACGCTGCATAAATCGGCGTTTCAGCTCTCGGGCGGGCAGCAGCAGCGCCTCTGCATCGCAAGGGCGCTCACAATTAAGCCCGAGCTTCTTCTTATGGACGAGCCATGCTCGGCCCTCGACCCAATATCAACGCAAAAGATTGAAGATCTTATCGATACCCTGAAATTAGATTACACAATTGTGATGGTAACCCATAACATGCAACAGGCTGCGCGCGTTTCCGATTATACGGCCTTTTTCCTGGTTGAAGAGACCGGCGCACCGGGCAAGCTTGTTGAATTCGGCGACACGTCCACCATATTCACCCGTCCTACAAATAAAAAAACGGAGGACTATATTACGGGACGCTTTGGCTAAAAGGGAGTACTTGGGCAGTGAGAAGAACCTTTCACGAGGAGCTAGAAGTCTTACATAAATCAGTGTTACAGATGGGATGTCTCGTCGAGGACGCGGTCAAGGGCGCTATCGTGACGATTACCGATACCGACCCGTCCCTCGTAACTAAGGTAATTGTCGGTGATGATAAAGTCGATCAGATATTCAATGAAATCGAGACCAATTGCTTTATGATGCTCGCCACCCAGCAGCCCGTAGCACGTGATCTACGGCTTATAGCCTGCAGTATCAGGATCATCAGTGACCTCGAGCGAATGGGAGATTTGGCACTAAACATCGCTAAAGCCTCTCCGGCGGTAAACGAAGGCAAGCCCTTGGTGGCCTCGGATGTCCTAACCAGGATGGGTAATGCCGTCTCACTCATGATCGATGACGCCCTGCAAGCGTTTACGAAATACGACGTAAGTCTCGCCGAGAGCGTGGAAGATCAGGACGACAAGATAGACGACATGTATATAGAGCTTTTCGGGAAGCTTTTTGATTACGGCGGCGACCACGAAATCAGTTGCGCCATAAAATCGGCCTTTGTCGGCCGCTACCTTGAGCGGATTGCAGACCACTGCGTTACCATCGCCGAGCGCGTAAACTTCCTCGTTAAAGGTATGGGATAAAGTATCCTAATCTTAAGTTTATCCTAATTCAATTACGCGGTGCAGAATTACGCCGTTTGTCTATGAAACATCGGGTTTAATGCCCTCTGGCAGCTGCAACACAATGAATCTTCAGGTTCTCTATAGAGGGACAACCTGCATCCACAGCGCTGACAAAACGCCAACTCCGTGACGCGTTTTGGTCCAGCGAGGACTTCTTCTAAAGTTTTTCCGTTGTTGCCGCTGAATGATATGCCGCGAACGATAGAACCTTTCATCTCTGGATCAATCCTTTCTATGTCTGGTTGGGTATTGCCAATAGTTAATTTAGTTTTATGGTTCCGCCGTATTTTTTCCCGAAAATAATCCTTCTAAACCTAGTAACGAAGAGATTTTTAAATAATTCTTCAATCAGTTGTTACTTAGGGGTGGGGTAGCTCGGCCGGCAAGCAGGCATCGAGAGGATGTATGTGCTATTCGTCCTGCATAAAGAGCTTATCAAGCCCGGTAATTTCGAAGATTCTTCGTATGTTGGGATGTGCGTTTTCAACTTTAACCGACGACACCCCGCCCAGGCGTTTTCTCAGCACGATGAGAAGCCTCAGAAAGTAGCTATCGGCAAACTCGAGTTCGCTTAAATCGAAGACCACTTTGTCGACCCCATTGAGCCTCCGCGATAACGCGCGCCTGAGTTTTGAGCTTCCCGACAGGTCGGCTTCACCGGCCAGGCGCACGGTGAGCGTGGTGTCGTCTCGCTCAAACTCGTACGCGACGGTGAGATCCGTCGGGCTCGGTCTCTTATGTGATTGTTGTCTTGAGTTTTTCTTTTCCATAGTAGAAGCTAATCCTTAATTCCTGATGCTTAACCACGTGTCGTGAACGTTCGCGAAGATCGCCGTTTATTGCAGATAACCCGCCCTATTATTGTTATGCGACTAAATACGCTCCGGCAAACTTAAGCTTAGAGATATTTTTTCATAAAAATAGCTGATACGGGCCCATATGGCCTGCCTGCCGGGCGACCCATTGCATCTTGTCGGTGTCCGGATATGCAGCTATACTTGAGAACAGCGTGTTTTTTTTAAACGATAGGTGAGATTATTGAGTAATATAAGGGTCGGCGGCCAGGCGTTTGGCGATGGCGTTTTAATGAGGACAAAAAAATACTGGGCACTTGTAAGAGAGGACGGCTCATCAGAGTTTGGCTCGGTTACCTCGTGGCTCGACCACCATCCGCGCTGGAACGTGTTCTTTATCCGATCGGTGGTTTCGTTCATCGAGATGGTAAAGTTCGGCTTCCAGACCTACCGGAAAAACCCGGCGGCCGCAAACCGCCGTCTGCTTCTCTGGGTAGGAATCTACATCGCCATTACACTACCCCTTTCGATGGTGGTCAGGGCATATGTCGGGTCGAGCTTACTGGTGAACGCTCTGTCTCAGTTTTTCTACCTGACGATAGCACTCTGGACGATCAGTAAGGGGATGACGGGCAGGATTTGGACATATCACGGCGCTGAGCACAAGGCTGTTAACGCATTCGAGCAGGATAAAGACCTGAACGATGCGGCACAGATCCAGAGCTGTTCCAGGATACATCCGAGGTGCGGCACGAACCTCGTGTTCATCATCATGGTCCTGACATCGCTCTACTTTCCATCGCCGGAAAGCAACGTCAATCTGGTGTTCTCCGGGGTGTACTCGATATTTGCGCTGACGATGTCGCTCGAGCTGTTCCGCCAGTTGATGAGATGGCCCAAGTTCATCTTGACCAAGATCATGCTTTTCGGCGGCCAGACGTTGCAGAAATTCGTCACCACAAAAGAGCCGGACGACGGCCAGGTCATGGTCGCAGCCAAAGCCCTGCAGCTGGTCTTGGCCCTCGAGTCCATGGACAGCAACCGCGAGGCACAAGTAACAACTGGTGCGGCTAATTAAAGATTGAGACTGGGACGTTAAAGGATTAAAACCGACGGAGGCCGAGCCAATCGGCCTCCTTAATTTTGTCGGCCACCGCCCGCCCTTAGGTGGACATTTCCCGCCCATTATGATATATTTTTCATCGCGCGAAGCACCAAGCGAAGTCGACTTGGCCTGCAAATCGCGAGAACCATCCATAAAAGCGATAGCTACCGGCGTAGCTATTATTTTTATGATGCAGAACTCAGACTTAACGACCGACGATAATAAAAATAGTGGGGCGTAGCCAAGCGGTAAGGCACGGGTCTTTGGCACCCGCATTCGAAGGTTCGAATCCTTCCGCCCCAGCCAAACGTCTTATTCGAACTCGAAGATAAAACAACACGACCTGGTCAAAAAAACTTTCTCGGCTCTAGAATCCTTTGCGTCAAGGTTTGCTAGCTTGTCTTCAGCGTCAGCTATCTCTTTGGCAATTCGTTCTTGCTCTTTTTTGTAAAGCGTAAAAGGCGTTCATATCTTTAGTCCTTTTGCTCCATAAGATATGTTAGATATTTTGGCTTTTGAATAGGGATATTTTCATATGCTTTAAGCCTTAAAAGGTGATTATCACCGGATATAATTATGTGCGCGTTCCCGGCAACAGCACATTCAAGCAATCGGTTATCAGGTTCGTCCTTCACAACTGAAAGCTTTACCTTTGGGTTATAGAGCTCGGCTAATCTGCTTGTTTGCCGCACGAATTGCTGAATTTTATGTTCAGGCCAGGAAAACTTCTCTCGAAGCTTGCTAGCCGTTTCATTGATGATGTCATTGGATGTAATCAAAATGACCTTATGCTTCTCAGCCAGCGCTAAAATCTGCCTGGGAGGGCCATCAAAAAGAAGCGCCGATATGTAGACGTTGGAATCAAAGACTACTCTTAGCATTATGCGGTCCCGTTAAGAATCTTGAACAGCTCATCCTCGTTTTTGATGCCAAAGCGTTTTGCTGTCTTTTCTCCAAACGCAAATAAATCCTGCCATTCCTCTTCGGCCTGGCGCTCTTTATAGACATGAACCATTTCACGCAAAAGTTCGCTCTTTGAGCGGCGCTCTTTTTTTGCTAAAACTTCAATTTCTTCCGCCATCTCGGGGGAGAGGGAAAAGGATAAAACTTTTGTTGTTCTACCCACCATAATCACCTCCATGTGTTAATACTTAGTAATACTGATATTATTTTACCTCATAATCGACTTTAATCAACAGGATTCTTACAAAAATGAACAATCTTGCTGTTCTTCGTTTCTCTCTATTGTTTAAACGCTTCCAAAAGCTTTAAGCGAAAATTCGCGAACTTTTCCGTTACCGAGAATCTATTTACAATCTCCTGAACACTAGAATTATTCATCCTTGGCATCAAAAGGTAAGCCGCAAAAACATCGGCCTGGCGTTCTTGAAACTTATCCCAAGGGTAGCTGCCGGATAAACTTGTTGTTTTCAACCGGACAAATACCGTCCACTTAGGACAGCCAAGATTCTTTAGCCGAAATTTTGAACCCTCCCAGGATTCTAACTTCTTAATCTGCTTGGTGTTGTTTTGCAACTCAGAGTAATTTCATAAATAAATCTACTTGATGTATGCATCTATAAGATGCATAATGATGCATATTATTATGAATACTAGGAGCAGGGTTATGAGAACTACACTAAACATTGATGATGAACTACTGGCAAAAGCAGAAGAAATAACCGGCATTAAGGAAAAAACGTCCTTAGTCAAACTGGGACTAGAAGCATTAATTGCGAGGGAAAGCAGCAAAAGGCTCGCAAAGTTAGGTGGGACTGAAAAAAACTTAAATATGGTACCGCGCAGACGATTAGCGAGCAAATAAAATGGTTTTAGTTGACACTTCAGTTTGGGTAGCGCATTTGCGCCAGGGAAATTCTGACCTTGAGATATTGCTGAACAACAGTGAGGTCATTTGTCATAAGTTTATTATTGGTGAACTTGCTTGCGGAAATATTAAGAATAGAGCAGAAATTCTGTCGCTTCTCAATGCACTTCCTAAGGCAACGCAAGCAAAACATGATGAAGTAATGCGTTTTATCGAAAATTATCGTCTTATGGGCGTAGGTTTAGGGTATATAGACGTGCATTTGCTTGCATCGACGCTCTTAACAAAAACTCCCATCTGGACATTTGACAAGAAATTGAATTCAATCGCAACAAAACTTAAGCTTGCGTTTTGATTATAGAATTACAGATGATTAGGAACACGAAATCTATGAAGAACACGGTCAACTTCCACCGAAAATTTGCCTCGCTATGTGATAAAATGCTTAAAGCCTTGGAAGGGGGATTTATGAAAAAGAGCGATATCTACACGATGATCGAGCAATGGGTTGATGTATGGAATGCCAGAGATATAGACCGCTTGAAATCCATGTATGCTCAAGATGCCATCCTATATCAGGGGCCGGTCAAAAAAGCTCTTAAAGGATGGGAATACATCCAGGCCAGGTTAGAAGACCTTACCGATGGATTTCCCGACGCTCAGATGAAGATTAATAATCTTCATGTTGATGGCAATATCGCTATCCTTGAATTTAATGAAACCGGAACGCATGAGGGGCGTTTTCTGGATTATGAGCCTACCGGCAACAAAATTGATTTTGATTCCTGCCTTGTTTTTAGAGTCAGCAATGGAAAGATCGTCAATCATACGACGTATGTTGATACGGCAACGATACTGCGATCCCTGGGGTTAATTAAGGTTGCCGGTGCTCGTCCCGAGGCAGCTTAGCGGTTTAGTTGAAAGACGAGGGACGAAGACGAGGGGACGATTGTAGAGAATACGCCGTGTTCATTGGTTGTCCCTGAATCATGCCAGGCAGTAAAACGCCTCGTATTAAAGCTAATATTTGTGCTGATAGCAACCGGGCTATTAGGCTTAGCTTTAACAACTACGCGGGCGCCTTTAACTATTTCATATAGCAGGAGCGGAGGTTTTTCTGAATCATAGTAGCTTATATAAAGCAGCCTAAAATGGTGCAAGGGGGATGTTACTCCAGATGATGCCAGGCGCGCGCTACTCCATACCATCCTGGCCGCCATGAGTTGCCCCACTTTGTTGGCGGGCAATTCGTCGCCTTTTAGTACCCTCACCGTTTTATCCGGGTTTGCCCCCGATATGCCTATCTTAGAAATATCGCCATGCCATACCGTAAGCCGACCACCCGCCACCACATATTTAACGTCGAGGCTTCTTAGCATGGCAAGCGCTTCATCCTCGCTTGTCGCCTGATAAAACCGTTCAGAGGCGATGATGCCCTTGATGCCGATCTCCTGGTTCGCCGAAGAGACCATAGCCCTCTGGCTCAAGTACTGAAGCTTACAGGCATCGGCCCAACTACACATAACGCTATAGCTTGGTTTCTTGGCGTAATCGTAAAAATCCCCCGGCACATCCGTGGAAGTTCTCATATATTGGGCCAGACCTGCCAGGTTGGCGTTAGATGCTGTGGGCGGCGTGTCTTTAATCGTAAACACCATAACAACAATCGCTGCAACTGCGCCGATCGCTGTTAGGAGGTTCCTGCCCATGAACGATGCGCGTGTGCTTTTTAGCCTCTCGCACACGAAATCTGCGCTTACCGAGATACCGAGCCCATATGCAATAACTGCGAAAATCGAGAAGTACGGGCTGTAATAATGAAGCGCTTGCAAGGTATAAAACCCTAATGCGAAGAGCATCGTGTAAAAGAAAATATGTTCAAAACTTGTCTTACGCTCTATTCGCTCTATTCGCTTTTTTATATCTTTAACAGCCAGGTAAACGATGGTTATTGGAATGACGACCACAAAATAGGAATAGTAAAAGAAAAGCCAATCTATACCTCTGTCAAAGACGGAGGCCAACTCAATGGTATTTTTGCCGAGAGGGTAGCTGCCGATGCTTCTGTAGTACCCGCTGACAACAATCTCGCGGAAATTAGGAACGCCAACGACGAGAGCTAGTACTGCAATGATGGCACACCCCATAACCGACCGGTAAGTAATCTGCTTGGCGTTTGTTCTTAGCGCAAGGTAGCTGATTCCGCCAAACATCGCGATAGCGGCAAACACGGCTATATGCAGATAAGAGAGCGCTTCAAATGTGAACGAGCTTGAAAACCATGGCGTTATCACGGCAAGCAAACCGAGAACCAGGGTGGCGGTTGCAAACTGCACTCCTATTGCGGCAAGTACGGGTTTAATCTTTTCTTTTGAGAGCAGAAAAAGCGCGGGCACTACAGGGAGCAGCGTCATCGAAAGAACAAGGATGAGCGTAAGCGACATCATGATCGAGAGAGCTACGCACGCGCCTCCAAGGACGGCCAGGATCGCAAATTTCCAATTACGGCCCTCAGAATAATATCTTTTGGAGACGAGAAATAAGGCGAGAGCCGATGGTACAAGGAAGATATCTGCGGTGATATGGTCGATTGCCGCACTGCTTAAGAGTATGAAGAACGGATGAACCAGCGCAACAGCAGCCGTTGTTAACCCGACCTTTTTCCCGAACAGTTCTTTGGCGAGAAAATAGATGGGGATCGCCGCAGCCGTACCGAGGAGCACCACCAGCAACCCGGCCACTTCCTGGGGATTCAGGCTCAGGATTTTAGATACCGGCAGCGAGATAACCGCAAGTAAATAGGGCCAGATAGGTGGAATGTCGGGCTTAAAACCCCAGGGATAGTTAGAATAGAAATCCATGCCGGTCGGCATCTTCGGAAAGTTATGGATAATCAGATCGAACAACCTGAGGTAGCTCGATGAGTCGGAATCTGCAGTCAACGTGAGGGTGGGATCGCCCGTCAAAATGGGCAAAATCTTGAATCGTAAAAACAGTGAAATAAGCGTCAAAGCTACAAAAGCTAAGATCAGATAGACGTTGTTTCGCGGACAGGCGGTACCACTCCGTTTTGAAGAATTCTTATTAACTTTGTCTTGAGTTGAATCCTCGAACTCCAAGGCCAGTCCCCGCATCTTAAGTGGCCAAAAATCTCTCTCTACAATACCATTGCGTCTAGACAATAGAAAGGCTTAGTAACTTCAAAGCCACGGATAGTGAATGTATTCAAAAAAACCTTTGTCAATAGTGGCGGGGATTCGTTTTTTTATCTAGAGTAGAGAGATAGATATGTTGCTAAGGGTTTTGGCTTATGTTAACCGGTATGTTTCGCGGGCGTTAGACATGATTCAGGAGGTTCAAGAATTGAAAAGTATTAAAAGAGGGCTGCCCGTCGAGTCCGCCCGCGCCAAACAACTTCTTGATAACGAAAAAACAATGCAGATTATCGATGTGAGGGAGCCGGATGAGTTTGCGGCCGGTCATATCGAAGGGGCCCGGACAAGTGGCCGTATCCGCTGGTCAAGTAACCCTCAAAAGTTGATTCGGTTTTATTATTACGGAGGTTTTTATGGGTAAGATTTTTAAACAAGCCGTTATCTTTTTTGCCATTTTTGCAGTCATTGTCGTTGCGCTTATCTACTTCAACAAGGCAAGGGATACATCCACGCAAGATTATGGGGTTAGTGAGACCACTACATCCGAGGCGGCTCAGCAAAAAGATGCGTCTTCAGCAAACGCGCCTTCGACCGGCATAACCGTTGCCGGCACGGTTCCGGTAACCGCTAAGGCACAAGCGGTTATCGAAACAAATAAGGGAAGAATCGTTTTTAGCTTCTACACAGATAAAGCACCGAACACAGTGCAGAACTTCATAAAGCTCGCAAATTCCGGTTTCTACAACGGAATTAAATGGCACAGGGTCGAGCCGGGCTTTGTTATCCAGGGCGGAGACCCCTTAAGCAAAGACGGTGATCCGAATAACGATGGGCAAGGTGGGCCGGGCTACACGATTAAAGCGGAGTTTAATGACTTACACCACGCGGAGGGCACCGTGGCCATGGCCCGCTCCGACGACCCCGATAGCGCCGGCAGCCAGTTCTACATTTGCCTGGGCACCCTGCCCGATCTTGACGGCAAATACACTATATTCGGCCGGGTAACAGAGGGTATGGACGTCGTGAAAAGCATCCAGGTGGGCGATATCATGAAGCGGGTTTATATCGAGGACAAGAAATAAAGGGCCGCCGGAGCCATAAGCGACAGTCCTAGTAAAGCAGCCATTAAAACTCTAACCAATATAAGGGCACTAAATGGTTAAACCTGGTAAAACCTGGGTAGATATATAATGTAGGAGGTGAAGATAATGGCAATGAAGAAGATCGCTCCGCTGTGGACCATCATCTATGCTGTGCTTGTTGTAGCAATTATCTTGGCCTTGTTTCAAATTGTAGGAGTATTCGCACTTACTCCTGTTCTTGCAAATATCATTTACCTGTTAGCGATTTTTGCTGCTATCGTAACCGTTATTCACTTGGCCAGGCTGATATAGCCTAATGCGACTAACGCGTCTACCGCGGAGAAATAGGAGAGGGGGTTACGGCCTCCTCTCCTATAGTTTTAGCGATGATAGCGTTTCCAACCTATAACCCTGTTTATGACCCTGGCTGTCCTAAGAAAAGGCTCGACGCCTAAAATCTGCGTGGTTTGGAATAAATATAAAAGAGGATATCAAGGAGGATTATGATTAAGGTTGTCATTTTTGACGTTGACGGTACGCTTAGAGCCCCGGATCAACCGGTTGAGCTGGGTGTAGTCGCGAGGATGCACGGGCTTGTCGAATACGACGTGCAGGTTTCGCTCGTATCCGGCAAGGGCGCTGTATACCTTTTTGGCCTCGCCGAGGGCTTAGGCATCCCAAATCCGCTGGTCGGAGGCGAAAACGGTGCGGTTATATTTCGTCCCCAGGAAAAGATCGAAATCGTTTATCCCGTCTCCGAGGAGGCCCGCAAAAGCCTTGATTATATTAAAAGCGGCCTCTGGCATATGTTCAGGGACAATGTCTGGTTTCCACCGAATCAAACCGGTGTTACCGCGTTTGTAAAACCGGGCTTATCGGTTGAAGATGTGTACCGGCAGGCGGTCCGGTTTGTCGAAGACCACAGGCTTTTTGACCTCTATGTGCTCCCGCACTGGGACGCGGTCGATGTTATGCCGAGAGGCCTGGATAAAGCGGTGTTCGTAAGGTACCTAAACAGCATCGGCTACACAAGCGAGGAAATCGTGGCGGTAGGGGATGCGCTTAACGATATCCCGATGTTGCAAATCGCCGGCTCCTCAATCACGTTTGAAAGCTCCCTTCAACAGGTAAAAGACTCGGCGGATATCGCCGTTAAGGACATCTACGATGCGTTTGACCTGATAGAGGGCCTTATTGGTACGAAGCGCCGGAAAGCTGCATTGTAAACCGGATGTGTCCTACGCACTCTCATTTTCTCTGGGAGAGCGGAGGGGCGCACTACGCATTATTCCTGGCTTTCTTGCGTGAGTTCTCGTCCAGTAGTTTCTTGCGAATGCGAATCGCTTTGGGAGTAATCTCGACGAGTTCGTCGTCCTCGATAAATTCCAGCGCCTGCTCAAGGGTTAGCTCCTTATGAGGCGTAAGTCTCAGCGCGTCATCGGCTCCCGATGAACGCATGTTGGTAAGCTTCTTTTCTTTGATGGCATTAACCGTCAGATCGACGCCCTTGTTATTCTCACCGATAATCATGCCCTCGTAGACATCGATGTTTGGCGGGATAAAGATTTGACCGCGGTCCTGGAGGCCGTTGAGCGCATACTTTACCGCTTTACCGCCTTCATGGCAAATCAGCACGCCCTTATCGCGCGTCGGTATTTCGCCCTTGAAGTACTCATACTCGTAGAAGTTGCTATAAAGGGTGCCGGTGCCGCGCGTCATGGTCAGAAACTCGCTTCTAAACCCAATGAGCGAGCGGGAGGGGATAACGAACTCCATCCGCACGCTGCCCGAATCGGTCTCCTCAAAGTTTTTCATCTCGGCCTTGCGTTTGCCCATCTCCTCGATGACGTACCCATGGAAGTCCTTATCGACATCGATAACCAGATATTCTATCGGCTCGAGAAGCTTGCCGTCTACTTCTTTAAAGATAACCTTAGGTTTCGATACCTCGAGTTCATGACCCTCACGGCGCATGGTCTCGACCAGGATGGAGAGGTGCAGCTCGCCGCGACCTGAGACTTTCAGCATATCCTCGTTATCGATTTCCTCAACGCGAAGCCCGACGTTTACCTTGGCTTCCCGTAAAAGACGCTCGCGTATATGGCGGCTCGTTAAGAACTTACCGCCGTCTTTTCCGATGAATGGGCTGGTATTTGGGCCGATCATAACAGATATGGTCGGTTCGTCGATATTTACAAAAGGCAACGCCTCGGGTGATTCGAACGAGGCGATGGTCTCGCCGACATTTATCTCGTCGATCCCGGCGACACAGACGATGTCGCCCGCCTTAGCCGTATCTGTGGGGGTGCGCTTCATGCCGCGATAGGTAAACAACCCGGATATTTTTTCGGCATGCTTCGTTCCGTCACGCCGCATCATGTATATCTGGTCGCCGACGCTCATCTCACCGTGAACGATACGCCCAAGCCCTAAGCTGCCGATGTAATTGTCATAATCAAGCATAGTGATAAGCATCTGCAGCGGTTTGTCCGGGTTGGCTATCGGGGGCAGAACCCGGCGGATGATCGTCTCAAACAGCGGTTTTAGACTGTCGCTCTCTTCATCGATCTCATACCAGGCCACACCATCCTTGGCCGAGCAATAAACAACGGCAAAATCAAGCTGCTCATCGGTTGCGTTCAGCTCGCAGAAGAGGTCAAATGTCTCGTCTACAACCTCATGCGACCTGGCATCGGGCCTGTCGACCTTGTTGATTACCAGGATGGGTTTAAGGTGCAGGTCAAGCGCTTTTCTCAGGACGAACTTGGTCTGCGGCATCGGGCCTTCAAAGGCATCTACCAGCAGTAATACCCCATCGACCGTTTGCAGGATGCGCTCGACTTCCGACCCAAAATCGCTATGTCCGGGCGTATCGACGATGTTGATCTTGGTGTTCTTATAGGTGACGGAGGCATTTTTTGAGAAGATGGTAATGCCGCGCTCGCGCTCGAGATCGTTCGAATCCATAACGCGATCGGCAACCTCCTCGTTTTGCCTGAAAACGCCCGTCTGCTTCAGCATTGCATCGACAAGCGTCGTCTTGCCATGGTCGACATGCGCGATGATTGCGATGTTTCTTATATCTTTTCTCCTCAACTGGTTAGGCATACGTTCAAAAACCTCTTTTTCCTGGTAACAACCGATATTTTGCAAATAATTTACAACCTTGTAACTATAACATATTTTTAGCTGCAAGATAATGGAAACCCAGGAAGACTAATTCTCTATCCGGTTATTAGTTCTTGTTATTAAGTATTCCGACCATCATCTTGGCCGCTTCCGCTCTGGTCGCGCTGTTGTTGGGCTTGAAGGTGTTATCGGCGTAGCCCGAGATGATACCCGTTTTTGCACAGGCGCCGATATAATCCTTTGCCCAGGATGATTTAATATCCTTGAGCGTACTGCTCCCGGAAGAAAGGTTGAGCGTGCGTGCTACGATTTTTGCAATCTCCGCACGGGTGATGTTTTTGCCGGGCTTGAACCCACCGTCCTCGTACCCTGCAATTACCCCATAGGTTTTTGCGGTCTCGATGTATGCGTGGGCCCAATCATCGGTGGGCACGTCCTTAAAGGATGACGCGCTCGCCGTCTCAAGCTTCCAACCCATAGCAAGGCAGATCATTTTTGAAAACTCCGCCCTTGATACGGCCTTGTTTGGTTTAAACAAGCCGCCCGGATATCCGCCGGCGATCCCCGCGCCCGCGAGCTTCGAGACAGATTCCTTGTACCAAGCGTCGGCCGGCACATCCGAGAACCCCGAGGTTCCCGGGGCTTTACTTCCTGTCAGCGTGACCTCTACTTCTGTTGAGCCCTTGCTCTCATTGCCGAGCTTATCTGCTGCGGTTACGTAATAGACGTAGGTTTTGGCGGCTTCGGCTGTTTTGTCCTGGTATTGGGTTGCGGTTAACGTAGTAGAGTTAAGCTTGGTTGGCGTAAGGCCGCCCTTTATCTTTCTGTAAACGTTATAGCCCGCGAGGTTTGTTTCTTTATTCGCGCTCCACGACAACTGGGCCGTATCCGTGGTCGACGTTGATTTTAGACCCTGCGGCACAGCCGGAGGCACGGTATCATCCTGCGTGGAGAAGCTAAACGTGTATTGCGCGACAAGGTTGTTGTTTGCCATATCCTTAACAGCTGCAGTCGGCATCGTTACTGTATAGACGCTTGAGTAGGCCAAGTCCGCCGTTGGATCAAGTGTTAGCACTTTGTCGCTTATGCTTTTGGCCAAACCGACTACCGCATTTTTAGCGTCCTTTACCGTAATGCTATTATATGCCGTGCCGGCCTGAATGGTTTCGCTGAATGTGATCGTCATGGATGCTTCCTTGGCGATACCGGTTGCGTTATTTATAGGGCCGGTGCTTGAAACCGTGGGGGGCACCAGATCCGCCAGCGAAGTAAAGCTAAAGGTATATTGGGCGGCAAGCGGGTTATTTGAAAAATCCTTCACCGCGCCCGCCGGGATAGTTACCGTGTACATGGTTCCCGAGGCGGTATCGGTCGTCGGGTCAAGCGTGAGTACGTTGCCGTTAATGCTTTTAGTAAAAGGCAGCGCGGTATTCTTGGAATCTTTTACGGTAATACTTTCATAGGCCGTGCCGCCCTGAATGTTTTTACTAAACGTAACGGTAATCATGGAATCCCGTGCCACGCCGGTTGCGCTGTTTAACGGATCGGTGGCGGTTACCGCCGGCACGGTATTATCCAATACGGTAAAGCCGAAGGTATATTGGGCTGCGAACGAGTTATTTGCGGTATCCTTCACCGCGCCCGCCGGGATAATCACCGTGTAAGAGCCCCCGTACGCAAAGTCGCTCACAGGATCGAGCGTAAGGACCCTGCCGCTGATGCTTTTGTTTAACGATATCGAGGCGTTGTTTGCATCCCTAACCGTGATAATGTTATAAGCAATACCGGCCTGTACGTTTTCGCTAAATGTAACCGAGATGGTTTTTTCCTTGGGTACCGCAGCCGCACTGTTTACCGGATCGGTAATGGTTACGATCGGTGCGACGGCATCGACCAGCGTGGGACAGCCGTATACGCCGCTTCCCCACGTCCCGGCGAACACGATGCTATCCTGTGCGAAGTTGGATGAGACCGCGAGAGATGGGATATCCGCGCTTGCGAGGTCGCTGCCGACCTGCGCCCAGTTCTGCCCGGAATCCGTTGACTTATAGACGCCATGGCTGTAGCTACCGGCAAATACCGTATGGTCTGAAGCGTATGCCGGTGACGTGGCGATGGAGAAGATGTCGATACCCACCGGCCCGATAGGGGTCCAGTTCTGCCCGGAATCCGTTGACTTAAAGCCATCGGTAAAAACGGTGTGGTCTGTAGTATAAGCGGGTGAGACCGCTACTGATTTTATATAAGGGTTCGAAAGCCCGCTATTTATCTGGGTCCAGTTCGACCCGCCGTTGGTTGACTTATAGACGCCGGTACCATCGCTTGTCCCGGCGAACACGACGGCATCCGAGCCAAAGTCGGGCGAAAGCGCGATCACGCTCACATAAGCGCTGGAAAGCCCGCTTGCATTCCAGCTTTGGCCCTCGTCAGTCGACTTATAGACACCATGACCGTAGGTGCCTGCAAAAAGCGTATGGTCTGCAGTATAACCGGGCGAGACCGCGATAGAACTTACATCGTTGCCCGTAAGCCCACTTACCGACCAGCTTTGCCCTCCGTCGGTGGACTTATAGATGCCGCCGTATGTTCCGGCATACACGATATGGTCGGTCGCATAATTAGGGGATATGGCCAGTGAGAGGATATAGGACCCGGAAAGCCCGCTCGACGACCAGCTTTGCCCTCCGTCTGTCGATTTATAGACTCCCGAGCCGTTTGTGCCCGCGAACAGGGTTTTATCTGTTGTATATCCGGGGGAAACTACGAGCGCGTTAACTATCGCGCCACTGGGGCCATTGCCGATCCACTCGTTGACCCCGGCGTTTGCAACCGGTAAGGAGGCTAAAAGGAGCCACAACAGCGCGGCAAGCACTATGGCCGTCTTAATAATACAATGTATAGCTGGTTTTCTTGTTATTGGTTCTGCTTCCACAATTGACATCTAGTTACCTCGAGCACGCATGGTTTTCTGCCTTAATAAGGCTTTTAGATGCAAAAACTGTATATAAGAGGTTATCGGACTGGAAGCAGATTCTTTAAGCCCCGGTTTTAAATGAAACTACCTTTTACAAACTACCTTTTATGTCTTGGGCGGCTATTGAGGTTATGGTAATATATTGGGTAGTCACGCCCAAAGAAGTTGCAGAAAGTTGTAGCACGTCTAATCCTAATTGTCGCAGAAAGAAAGGAAGCTCAGATGGAGCCTTACAAAAAAGCACGTCTCGTTTATTGCCTCTCCATGGGTATGGTCGAATCAAACAGCACCGACCAAGAAGCATCAAGATCCCGGCACGACCGCTTTAACGTACTGCTTGCAGAGCAAATCAAAACCCACTCCGAAGGACTTGGGCTCACCGATGTCTTGTTGAAATTCAATGGCGACGCTTGGCTGTTTATGACGGATAAGGCGGAGAAGGTACCGGCTTTTAGTTGTCTCGCGACGATTATGGCGGAGAGTTTCCAAGCTCAGACGGCGCGGGCCACCGGTATCGCTGTTGAAAATGTACCGTCGCTTCGCCTCTCGATCTGCTCGGGTCGCGATAGGTTTATCGAGCTACCCGATGGGCGTAAGGATTGGGTGGGAGATAGCGCGCGAAGGGCGCTTAACGCATCCGCATACTGCCATCCCAATGAGGTTCTCTTGGACGATCCGGCCCGCTATCAGGTGCTAAACGTTTTTGAGAGTACGCCGGTCGATATCCAGAGCCGTATCCTTGAGGAAAGGATAGGCCGACTAGAAGAAGGGTTCGCCGCTTATACGCTTGGTGCAATCAGGGCCGAACGGGCCGCCGAATCGGATGCACCGGAGAATTTCGTCTACACGTTTGGCGCCGTCGGCAAGACGGATGAGGCTACAAGAGTGGCCCAGCGTGTTGCAGAGCGCCTGGTCGATGAGGCTAGGGGTGCAAGTACGGCGGCGGATATGCCGGGCTGGAATCGCCTTATCGCAAGCCTTCTGGATTATGCGAGCGCGGTTAAAGTGTTGCCGAGTATCCAGGTTGCGGGGCTGACCCCCGATCTGGCGACCTATAATGCGCTTATAGCTAAGGCCGATTTCGGCGAAGGCAGATCCCTGCTGGATGCGGTGCAGAAAGAGGGGATCAAGCCGAATTGCGCCACCTACAACGCGCTTATCTCTAAAGCCGACTTTGATACGGCGGTGTCCCTCTTTGAGGCAATGCAAAAAGAGGGAATCAAGCCCGACCTTGCCACATACAACGGGATTATCCCGAAAGTCCCCGATTTTGATACGATTCAACCCTGGCTTGAGAAGATGCTCGCCGAGAACATCCGGCCGGGTGTTGTGATATATAACACGTTGATTACCAAATCCCCCCATCACGACACGGCGGGTTTCTGGTTCAAGAAGATGCTTGATGAGGGCATACAGCCGAATATCATTACCTACAACGCTCTTATCGCCAAGGCCCCGAATTACAGCACGGCCAGCTACTGGTTGGAGGCAATCCTTGAGGACAGCATCCAATCCAATCTTGCCACCTATAATCGCCTTATTGCAAAAGCCCCCGACTACAACACGGTCAAAGGGTTGCTTGAGGCGATGCTTAAAGAAGGTATAAAACCCAATGTGATCACCTACAACGCGCTCATCTCAAAATCGCCCGATTACGATAAAGCGCTGTTGTTGCTTGAGACCATGCGCAAGGACGGCGTTGCGCCGAACGTGGACAGCTTTAGCAGGCTGTTCAGCAAGAACCTGTCCGGCAAATCAGCTGAAGAGGTGCTTGCGCTTTATCAATCACGGGGGATTGCCTCTGAGGAGCCGATTCAGACCGCCATCTCCACGTATCGCAAAGCCGGTCGTGTCGACCAGGCGCTGCTTATCGCGCTCGAGTACCCGCACCTCCTGGTCGCCAAGAAGCTCATCAGGGAAATCATGGATGATGTGTTCGCATATCTTGAGACTATCCGCGAAGAAGGCCCGGCGGATGTTGAAAGCTACAATACACTCATCTCAAAAGCCCCAAATTACGATGCGGCCAAAAGCTGGGTGGATACGATGCGCAAGAAAGATATCCGGCCCGACCTTACTACATATAACGCGCTTATTGCTAAATCGATCGACTTCGATACGGCAAGGTCCTGGCTGCAGGCGATGCAGGCCAAAGGGATTGTGCCCGATATTGAAAGCTATAACGGCTTATTCAGCAAAGACCTCTTTGGCACAAGCGCGGATGAGCTACTGAGCTGGTATCTCGCCCAGGAATACCATCCGGATGAGCCGATGCAGGTCGCCATTGCCTCGTATCGCAGGACGGGCCACGTTAACCGGGCATTACGCCTTGCGCTGGAGTTTCCACAATTGCAATCCGCAAAATCCCTGGTAAGAGAGATTATGAACGATATGTTCGACTACCTTGCGACTATTCGCGAGGAGGGCGTACAGCCGAATATCGCCACGTACAGCGCCCTGATCTCCAAGGCCCCCTACTATAGCATCGCAGAATCATGGCTTGCGACGATGCGCAATAAAGGAATCGAGCCAAATACTGTTACCTATAACGCACTGATCTCGAAAGCCCCGGATTACGAAACCGCCAAGTCATGGCTGGACGTAATGAAAAAGGAAGACGTAAAGCCAAGTGTGGTTACCTATAGTACGCTTATCTCCAAGGCCGATTTCGGGGTGGGCGCCTCTTTGTTGGATGAGATGAAGCGCGAAGGCATTGCGCCAAACGTTATCACTTACAACGCACTTGTTCTTAAGGCGCCGGATTATCCGACGGTCCAATCGCTGCTTGCGACGATGCGGCAGGATCACATCGAGCCGGATGTCGTAACCTACAACACGCTCATGCTTGCCGCACCCGATTACGATACCGCCAAGGTGTGGTTGGATGAGATGCGCAAAGACGGTATCCAGCCTAACATCGTGACGTATAACAGGCTCTTCAGTAAGAACCTCTCGGCCAAGCCCGCAGACGAGATTGTGATCTGGTATTTATCCCAGAAGTATCACCCGGACGAACCGGTACAGGCGGCAATCGCCGCATACCAGAAGAGCGGTCATATCGACCAGGCGCTCCGTCTTGTTCTCGAGTATCCCCATCTGCAAGTTGCCCGCAAGCTGATCCGCCAGCATACCGAGCAAGCACTCGCATACCTTAAAAATGTCTCAGGCTATAATCCAAGGCATTCCAACATCGATTATGCCCTCGGTATCGCCTTTATGGAAAAAGGCAAACGCCGTGAAGCAGAACCGCACCTGAAAAAGGCCCTCGCTACTTCTAAGCCTGGGCCAAGAAGGGCTCTACTCGAAGAGTACCTGCGCCAAATCGAGCGCGAACTTACGAAGATGGCATAACAGCGCCTAACCGTTGCGCGCATGAAAATCCAAATCGTGGTAGAATAATTTAAGACACATGAATTATTCTAATGAACTAATTCAATGATTTACTTCAGGTGGGGAAACGACCCGTCGCTGGCCTTATGGCTAGAGGAAACATCCCACACCCCGTTGAAAGTTTTGCTTTCAACGTAAAAGACCGCCTTCCGTGAGGGAGGGCAGTTCCTTTTTAAGGGGCTGACGACCAGTGCCACAGAGACGAGCCGCTTTAAAGCGGGTGAAACGAGGTAAACTCCGGTCGGGTGCAACTCAAATAGGGGGGCGCTTTTGCGCAGTCCCGGGTAGAGGCAGCCGCCCACAAGCGGCACCGGCCCAAACCGGTAGATAGATGACGGGATAAAACAGAATGGGAGTTACGGTTTCCCCACCTCTTTTTGTTTGCTGCACAAATAATAAGTCTATTACCAGCAGAAATAAAAAACACTCGGCGCAAAATCCGAGTGTTTTTTCAATTTTTCTAACAAACTTCTAACAGAATCTTAAAAAAGCTTCTAACATCTGTTACCCATTTATCGCTCTTTTGTGCATATATTATCTTAAAGCAGAATGCCGTCTATGCGCTTCGTGTACGGACAACTTAAGGTTACTGGCCTATAATACAATCTAGTGCTTATAATATAAACAAGCTAAGGTAGTGTGCAGGGTAGCGTAAGAGAGGGCTGGTGATATGAGACAAGTAGTGATTGAGAACCCTATTATCAACGCCCCATTCGACGAGCCGACCCGCCACTTCAGGTTTGCCGACGAGGGGATTACCAATGAGGTGGTTGATGGCCGCCGGACCAGTTCGTACTTCGTGCCCATCGCCAAGCCAAAGAAGAAAGGGTCTAAGCAGCTTCAGTTCGACACCGAATGGACGCAAGATCGCATCGAGGAGAACAAGCTTGTCAACGATATTCGTCGCCGCATCGCCCTGTGGCGCAAGGGTGGCTATGTCGGTGTAACGCCGACAACCGCACGCTTGATTGCTTATTGGACCGATACTAACCGCGAGAAGAAACTCTTCTTTTGCCAGAACGAAGCCCTTGAAACCGCCATCTACATCACTGAGGTAGCCAAGAAGTACGGCGATACCTGGATAGAGAACGCCATTCGCGAGGCGAACGATACATCGAACCCAGGTCTGCCGCGCACGGCGTTCAAGATGGCCACTGGCTCCGGCAAGACTGTCGTCATGGCCATGCTCATAGCGTGGCACACGTTAAACAAGCGTGCTAATCCGCAGGATGCACGCTTCACCGATACCTTTTTAATTGTCACGCCCGGTATAACCATCCGCGACCGGCTGCGTGTGCTGTTACCGAACGACCCGGAGAACTATTATCGTCAGCGGGATATTATCCCCGCACACGATATGGAAAAGCTGGGCCAGGCAAAAATCGTCATCACCAACTTCCACGCATTCCAACTACGCGAAAAGGTTGCTGCCGGCAAGCTTACGAAGTCCATTTTGGCAGATGGGGAGACAAGCGCGTTCACCGAAACGCCCGACCAAATGGTACGGCGTGTTTGCCGCGAGTTGGGTACAAAAAAGAACATTGTTGTCCTCAACGACGAAGCCCACCACTGCTACCGGCGCAAGCCCGACGGCGAGCACGAAAAGCTCGCGGGAGACGATCGCGTCGAAGCTAAGAACCGCGAGGCGGAGGCACGCATCTGGATCTCCGGCATCGAGGCCGTGAAGGCCAAAATCGGTGTAAAGGCTATCTACGATCTTTCGGCCACACCATTTTTCCTACGCGGTTCAGGTTACCCCGAAGGCACGCTTTTCCCGTGGGTGGTCTCAGACTTTTCCCTGATCGATGCCATCGAAGCAGGCATCGTCAAGGTGCCTCGCGTGCCGGTTGCCGATGATTCGATGACCGGTGAGCAGCCCACCTATCGCGACCTGTGGCTGCGCATCCGCGAGCACCTTCCCAGGAAGGGGCGCAAAACCGATAAGCTGGGCGGTGAACCGAACCTTCCTGTCGAGCTGCAGGGCGCACTGCTAAGTCTTTACGGCAATTACGAGAAGTATTACCGTCTATGGGAGCAGAACGCCGAGGCCTGCGCCCGTGGTATTACGCCGCCTGTCTTTATCGTCGTTTGCAACAACACCAATGTTTCCAAGCTGGTCTTTGACTTTATCGCCGGCTGGGAAAAACAGATTGGCGAACAAACCATAGTCCAGGCTGGACAACTACAGATATTTCGAAATGATGATGGCAACGGTGCTTGGCTGCACCGCCCGAATACGATTTTGGTGGACAGCCAGCAACTCGAATCCGGCGAATCAATGAGCAATGATTTTAAGAAGATCGCCGCCCGCGAAATCGACGAATTCAAAGCCGACTACCGAACTCGATTTCCCGGCCGTGACGCCGAGAATCTCACCGACGAAGACCTGCTCCGCGAAGTAATGAACACCGTTGGCAAAGCAGGCAAGCTCGGCGAGCATGTCAAATGTGTGGTCAGTGTATCCATGCTCACCGAGGGCTGGGATGCCAACACCGTCACCCATGTTCTCGGCGTGCGCGCCTTCGGCACACAACTGCTATGCGAGCAGGTGGTCGGGCGTGCTCTGCGGCGCAAGAGTTATACTGCCAATGAGCATGGCCATTTTAATCCCGAATATGCCGAGGTTTACGGTGTACCGTTTTCCTTTATACCGTGTAGTGGTGCAACAGTAGACCCAAAACCAGGCCCGCTGCCCACCCGCGTGCGCGCCCTTGAAAGCCGTATCGCCTGCGAAATAACATTTCCCCGATTGCTCGGCTACCGCTACGACGTGGCCGGCGAACGGCTCAACGCGACCTTCACCGACGAATCCAAACTCGTGCTTTCCACTGCCGACATTCCCACTAAAACCGAGAACGCGCCTATTGTTGGTGAGTCCAGCATCCATACCCTTGACGATCTCAAGCGTCGACGCCCTAACGAAGTCGTCTTTCTGCTGGCCAAGCTCACACTGGAGAAGTACTTTCGTGACGACGACGGCAACGACAAGCCCTGGCTTTTCCCGCAATTGCTCGACATCGCCAAACGCTGGCTCGCAGAATGCATGACGCTCAAAGACAACACCTTCCCGCAACTGCTATTGCTGATCGAGTTTGCGCACGACGCCGCCGACCGCATCTACAAGGCCATCGTTGCCTCGACCGACGGTACGGCTGCGCTTAAGCCCATCTTGCGACCATATGACACCCTTGGCTCCACCCGTTATGTGGATTTCGACACCACCCGGCCCGTCTTCGCTACCCGCGAGGACAAGTGCCACATCTCCCACGTCGTTGCGGATACCGATTCATGGGAACAGAAGATGGCTGAAGCCCTCGAAGATATGTCTGAGGTCATTCGCTACGTCAAGAATCACAACCTTGGATTTACCATCCCCTACACGCTGAATGGTGAGGAGAAAGATTATATACCTGACTTTATTGCCTGCATTGACGACGGCCACGGCCCGGATGATTTGCTCAACCTGATCATCGAAGTTACCGGCGAGAAAAGGAAAGACAAGGCTGCCAAAGTCGCTACGGCGCGCACATTGTGGGTACCGGCAATCAACAACCATGGCAGCTTCGGGCGATGGGCGTTCCTTGAGATCGATGATCCGTGGGACGCAAAAAACATCATTCATGTTTTTCTTAAAACAAAGGAGCTGTAAATGAGCGATCAACTGACGCCCGACTCGCAGGGCAAGATTATTGTCTTCGGCGCGAAGCAGATTCGACGAATTTGGCACGATGAGCAGTGGTTTTTCTCAGTCGTAGACATCATTGCCGCGCTGACCGACAGCGATAATCCACGGAATTACTGGAACATGATGAAGGCGCGCGAGCTAAAACAGAGCGAAGTTCAGTTGTCCACATTTTGTGTACAACTGAAATTAACCTCCACTGATGGAAAAAGTTACAAGACTGAGGCGGTCAACGTCGAATCCGCCTTTCGCATCATCCAGTCGATCCCCAGCCCCAAGGCCGAGCCGTTCAAACGCTGGCTTGCCCAGGTCGGCTACGAGCGCGTTCAGGAGATCGAAAACCCCGAACTCGCTCAGCAACGGATGCGGAAACTTTATCAAGACAAAGGCTACCCCGACGATTGGGTCGAAAAGCGTGTCCGTGGCATCGCCGTTCGTGACGAACTGACCGGCGAATGGCAAAAACGCGGGATTCAGGATCAAAGAGACTTCGCCATGCTCGGCGAGGCCGCCACCACGGAAATCGCACGCAACAAAGACGCCCAGGGCCTGTTGAAGAATAAACAGGCTGCCCAGGAAGGCGGCACGGTCGCGGGCGATGCACGTCTCCAGCTTGAAGCCAAGTCGGGCCGTAAGGTCATCACCCGCGACAACTACCTGACCGATAAACCCAAGCCCAAACTTCCATCCAAAACGGAGTGATCATAATTATGGCTAAGAAGAACACAACACCAACGAAAGTCGAATTGATTCGCCACAAGGACAAGCGCGCCAACATCCCAACCGAGGAGCTGCGCGACTTTGTGGCCGATGAAGAACATGCCCCTCAGACTATGCTTTACCCGCGCGACCCCTCTCTCGACCCGCAACTGGTCTGGAAGGGAAAAGACGATCAGGACCGTGAATGCCTCGCCGTCCCCGTGGTGCCGATCTATATCCAGGAGAAGATACACCCGCAGGCGATCATTGGTGACTTGTTGGCTCACGCAAAGCGTGCGGCGGGCGACCATGTCGCTGAGGAAGAGGCGGTTTATCAAGCGCAACTCTTCGGCGACTTTAATGGCGGTCCGGTTGAGTTCGACCAGAAAATCGACTTTTATCACCACGAGCAGAACTGGTCCAACCGCATGATCCTCGGTGATTCGCTGCTGGTGATGACCTCACTGGCCGAGAAGGAAGGGCTTAAGGGTAAGGTGCAGACCATCTACCTCGACCCGCCCTACGGCATCAAGTTCGGTTCCAACTGGCAGGTGAGCACCCGCAAGCGCGATGTGAAGGATGGCAAGGCCGAGGACACCACCCGCCAGCCCGAACAGGTGCGCGCCTTCCGCGACACCTGGAAGCTCGGCATTCATTCGTATTTAAGTTATTTGCGCGACCGGCTGGTGGTGGCCCGCGAACTGCTCACCGAGACGGGCAGTGTGTTTGTGCAGATCGGCGATGAGAATGTGCATCTGGTGCGGAGTGTGATGGATGAGGTGTTTGGGAGTGA
>Ga0210042_1000354_pt1 | contig 43556 bp, 45 predicted proteins | sample CryGeymeta201518_FD_183982 | JGI IMG/M metagenome (GOLD analysis project Ga0210042, IMG submission 183982) | Groundwater microbial communities from Crystal Geyser aquifers in Utah, USA - Crystal Geyser metaG 2015-18 (SPAdes) (version 2) | ecosystem: Environmental > Aquatic > Deep subsurface >... | reverse complement strand
GATTAAAACAACTCTTTCTGGACCTTTTCTTCTTCCATATCGATCCCTTCAATTTTTTTCAGGATGTTCTTGATCCTCTGCCTGATCTGTACCCGCTCCTGGCGTAAAGTCTGAATGTCTTCCAATATGGCTTCATCCCGGTCTTTGATCAGATTTTTATCGGCAATCTCTTTTCCCTTCTCTTGAAGGCCCTTGCGGCATGCTTCAAGTTCTTTTTTCAGAACATCATTTTCTTCCTGAAGATTTAAAATGAGATCAAGGGCCTCTTGAATCTTTCGATCCATTGTATCCAGATTAATCATACTCATCTAAAATCCCCTATTTTACGGTATGTTACAATTATCTTTTATAATATAACCTTTAAAGTAACATGTCAAGCACTTTTACCGGTGCTGCAATAATATCTTGACAACATTTATTTTTTAATGTTAAAAATTTGGTATAAAAAACAATGGAGGAAAAAACATTGGCGAATCATGCATCAGCAATCAAACGGATGAGACAAAGCAGTAAACGGGCCCTTCTAAATAAACAGCACCGTTCCAGAATGAAAACACAGGTCAAGAAGGTTGAGTCTTTAATCACTGAAAAGGATATCGAAGGGGCCAAGACCTCCCTTCCCGGGGCGCTCCGTATTTTGGATAAGTCCGTAACCAAGGGTATTATCCACAAGAATAACGCCGCCAGAAAAAAGTCCGCTCTCACGAAAAAGGTGAACCAGCTCGCCTCCCAGTCTTAGCGGCCCGATTCGTAAATACGGTCGCATTCGAGTGCCGTAGGGCGGCCTCATCTGCGTTCCGCTCCTTGCGGCGTACCAGAGGGTACGCCTCAGTCGCGCGCCTTGACAAGACCGCCCTACGCCCCTCTCGGTACGTTACCATATTTACGAATAGGACCACTTAGCGGCCCGATCTGACTGACGGCGCGGCTGGTGTTTCACCCTATTTACGAACAGGATACATCAGCCGGCCGCCTGCAGATGTGATGGATCATCGTCTCGATCCAGATCTGATGCCGGCCGCTTCCGGATTTAATCGATTCATCGAGGGAAGCGATTTGCAGATAGTGGCGGGCGATTTCTTCCTCCTGAAAACCATGCAATTGCCTTAAAAACCTTTTTTCTTGAAATCGGATATTCAGGCGCCGCAGGATTTCGTGTTCCGTGAGGCCTTGCTTTTCAAGCTCTTTTCCCATCCAGATCTTCCGAAACTTTGATGCCAAGGCCGAAAGGATCAGGAGCGGAGGCGTCCCATCTTCAACCAGCCGCGATAAGATCTTAAGGGCCTTTTCGAGATCCTTGTCACAGGCGGCATCCGCAAGTTCAAAGGAATTGAATTCACGTGAATGTCCTGAAACCTCGGTCACGTCAGAGAGCGCGATCTCACCCGGCGTCCCCTTATAGAGCATCAGCTTTTGAAGTTCGTTCTTCAGGACCTGAAGTTCTCGTCCGTGGGCATCCATTAGAAAATGAACCGCTTCGTCTTCGATCCTGTATCCTTGCTGTCTGAGAAACGAACGGATCCATTTCCCGGTTTGTTCTTCATCGTAGGGATGATAAAACCGGATCGAGGGCCATTGCTTCTGGATCTGAGCAAAAAATCTCTTACGCATATCCGGCTTGGCGCACGTCATGACCAGGCAGGTTTCGCGTACCGGATCCTTGATGTATTTTAGAAAACGCTCCTTCTCGGAATCGGGCATCCGGTCCATCTCTTTGACAATCACCAGTTTCGTCCCTCCGAAAAGCGGAACGGTCCCGGCTGATTGCATGATGGCGGATGCATCGGACTCGGCGCCGTAGAAGACCTCATGCCCCATGGACGGATCGCCGCCCCTGGAGAGCTTATTGCGGATCAGGTCGATCATCTCCCGAATCAGGAGCGTCTCTTCACCGTACAGCAGACAGACAGGAGGAATCCTCCCTTGCTGTATCTCTTTTTTAAATATCTCGGCTTTCATAGAGAATTAAAAAAAGGTTTTACACTGTATGACAGGTCCTGCAATCGTCTGCGGTTTTTTTTACACCGCAGGTTTCCCTCTGGTCCTGTCCGACCCGAAAGATCCCTTCCGAGACCCCCTCGGGTATGACCATGTTTTCAAACTCCGGGGGGTGCAGAACAATCTTGGAGGATTCCCAGAACGTGGTGAGGAGTTTCCTCCTGAATCCGTAGATGGCCAGTGGACTGCTCTCAGGAATATCCACTGCGGAGGTGGAAAGATGGACCCGGGCTGCATAATCCGCATGATACGAAACGACCCCGTTCCCGCGTACATGAAAGAAGGGAAAGGATACACGAACGGGAATGGAGATCTTTTTTGCGCTGAAACGGATCTCAATGATTTTTTTACCCTCACATTGTACGGTCAGGATGTGCCGGTTCCTGTCTTTTTTCCATTCAAAGACCGCCTGCTCCTTTTGCAAACCCCATGCCCCCTGATGCCGGTAAGCCTCTTCATGGGACTCCACCTTGGAACAGGGGACATAAAATCCTTTTTTTTTCTTGTACCGGACCAGAGCGGGAAAGGCGCTGAATTCACTCAAAACCCCGAATGACCCGGTGTTGTAGGACGCTGCGTAAAGACCTGACAGAGTCAGTCCGGGCAGGACATCGGCGACCTCCAGGGGAGAAGGCACAAAAGAGACCATCCTCTTGGATGAGACCAGATAAAAAATCATCATGCAGTACCCCCCCAATGTCCAGGGAGGTTTTACACCCTTCATATACCACTCCAACATGGCGGCGACATTTCTTATCCCGGCGGCCTTTTTCTCGGAATCAGTTCTCTCTTAAGATTTATGACCATACCATGGAATTTACCTTTGTTGTATCCGATCCTTGATCCAGGCAATAATCGGATTGGACAAAAAATAGGCCAGGATGGCCGAGGTCAGCCCGATCACCAGGCCTCCGACACTCATGGGGAAAAGGAGCTTCCAGCTCAGATGCAGAATATCAAGGGGATGGGTGGAGGAAAGCTTCAGGGTCCCCGGACCTCCTCCCAGGATCCAACGCCCGACCTTGTAATCCAAAAAAAAGATAAACGAAAAGGTTAAAGGATTCCCGACCCATGTCCCTAATAGAGCCATGAATTTGTTCCCTTTCAACAGCACGGCCAGCGCGACGGCCAAAATCATATGGATCCCAATGAATGGGGTGATCCCCACGAACACCCCGATCGCAAGCCCCCGTGCAATCTCCTGGGGGCTGCTCCGAATCCGGATGAGGCGAAGATACAGATAACGAACCGTCCGTTGCAGGGTCACAGGAATCTCACGCTCGATGACAGGCCCGGCAGGGACTGATCCAATAGGATCCAGAAGATAGGTCTTGCGCCATCATAAATAAAATACCCTAAGTTGTCAATGCCGTCTTAAGATTTCAGAGCTCATCATACCACCACCCGTTGTCTTAAAGCACGGCATTTTTCGTCACCACCGTGATTCCGGACTCGGTGACATGAAAGTGTTTTGCATCTTCATCGGCGTGATACCCGATGATGGAGTTGGGCGGGATCTTGATCCCCTTTTCGATGATGGTCTTCTTGATTTGCGAATTCCTGCCGATCTCGGCATTTTCCATGATCACCGACTGGTAGATGTTGCAGAAGCTGTTCACCCTCACATTGGGCGACAACACGGAGTTCTGTACCCGTCCGCCGCTGATGATGCACCCGCCGCAGACAACGGAGTCGAGGGCCACGCCCATTCTCCCGCCGGCAAACTCCTGCGCAAAAACGAATTTCGCAGGGGGTTCCAACCCCTGAAAAGTGCGAATCGGCCAATCGGGGTCATAGAGGTTGCAGACCGGGCTTACCGATACCAGGTCCATGTTGGCCTCCCAGTAGGCGTCCAGGGTCCCCACATCCCTCCAGTATGCCGCCCTCCGGGTTTTCTTCTCCTTGAAATTGTAAGCATAAACCGCCAGGTCCTTAGCCATCTTGGGGATGACGTTTTTTCCAAAATCATGTTCCGAGCGTTCGTCATCCGCATCTTTCTTCAACTGTTCGACCAGGGACGGGATATTAAACACATAAACCCCAAGCGAGATCAGACATTTGTCGGGTTCATCAGGGATGGTTTGAGGCTTCTTGGGTTTCTCCTGGAAACCCATGATCCTCCCCTTTTTGTCTACCTGGATCACGCCGAAATGACCGGCCTCATATTTTTCAACCTCCAGGGCTGCGACCGTGACATCCGCTTTTTTCGCTTTGTGGAAACGAATGAGTTCTCCGTAATCCATCTTGTATATATGATCGCCGGAGAGCACAAGAAGAAACCTCGGATCTTCCCTCAGGATGGAATAGAGGTTCTGATAAATGGCATCGGCCGTTCCCCGGTACCAGCTCTCGTCGATCCTCTGCTGAGGAGGCAGGGGAACGACAAACTCGTGCAGCTCATGACTCAGGAATCCCCATCCAAGCCGGATATGTCTTTCCAGGGAATAGGACTTGTACTGGGTCAGGACGAAAACCTTCTTGATCCCGGAATTGATGCAGTTGCTGAGGGTAAAATCAACGATGCGGTACTTGCCGCCGAAAGGAACAGCGGGTTTCGCCCGATCTTCCGTCAATGGATAGAGGCGGCTCCCCTTCCCCCCGGCCATGACGACTGCGAGAACTTCTCTGATGCTCCAGTGCATTTCCCTCCCCTTTTTTTCTTTTCCCCCTGCCTTTAAACAGAGCAGAGCGGATTCCCTTCTCAAAAATCCTCAATTTTGAACTTTACATAAAACAGATCGAATGGTCAAGATCAATTCACGCGGATTCCCTTCTCGACGGATCCGGGCTCATGGTCTTCAACAGAGTCTCCTGAATCTGCTGAAGTTTCTTTGGGTCCAGGATCTTTTGTCCGAAGACGTCCGTGACGTAAAAGGCATCAATGGCCTTGTCGGCCTCGGTGGTGATCTTTGAGGAGTGGATATAAACCCCCTGATCGGCCAGACAAGAGGTGATTTGATAAAGAAGGCCGATACGATCCTCGGCATAGACATCGATTACGGTGTATTTGTCGGAAACCGTATTGTCAAACAGAACACGAGGGGTGATCTTGTGCTTCTTCTTTTTCCTCAAATACCATGGGGGTTGATGCGCCGCCAGGATCTCATGGACCTGGCTGGTCCTCTGTGCGACAGAACGCATGGTCCGTGCGATCTCTTCCCAAAAATCATGATCCATCCGTTTATGTTCTTCGGGGAGCTCCACCTGAATGGAATCGATCACCCTACCCTCCCGGCTTGTAAAAATACTTGCCCCCAGAATATTGAGTCCTCGTGAGGCGAGCACACCTGCAATCCTTGAGAAAAGCCCGGGGGTATCCGTGTCATAGGTGCAGACATTCAGTTCCGTATATCCCCGAGAGGCATAATGGGTCCACTCCGCAATAAACCCATCATCCTCCATTCTCCTCAGCATGGATAGATGCTTCATCACTCTGAAATGAGGGGTAGAGAGAAAATAACGGTCCGGAAGCGTCGCGAGGATATGCTCGATTTCTTCTCCGAAGATCGCTTTCCCTTCCTCACGGATGCGGCTCTTGATTTTCTCAAGGGAAGATACCGCCCCGACCTCCATGGCCCGTTCAGCGCCTGAAAGAAGCTGTTCCCGTGTCCTTTGAAAAAGCTCCTGCAGGAGCGTATCCTTCCAGTCGTTCCAGACCCCGGGACCGACGGCACTGGTGTCGCAATAGGTAACCAGCGTCAGCATCCTGAGATGTTCCTGGTCGCCGACCAGCCGGGAGAGACGGCCGATCAGTTTCGGATCATGGATATCCCGCCGCTGCGAGAGGTGTCCCAAGAGGAGATGATTCCTGACCATGAATTCAATGGCGCCGGCGTCTTCTTCGGAAAGGCCCATCCGGCGGGCTACGGCAGGAATCGCCTGGCTCCCTTTCCGGACGTGACCAGGACCCACGGCCTTGCCGATATCGTGCAGGAGGAGTGAAAGGTACAGGATCTCCGGTTTCCGAACCTCCATGAAGAGCCGGGAATAGAAACGATTGCCGGGATACGGGCTCCCCCGAAGACCTTCGAGTTTCTCCATGGCAAAAAGCGTATGTTCATCCACCGTATAGGTGTGGTAGAGATCATGCTGGACCAGCGCGGTCAGGGCTCCGAACTCCGGGATGTACCTTCCCAGAAAACGCAGTTCATGCATCTGTCGTAGTGTGCTCACGACCCTCTGTTCCCCTCTCAGAATCTTGAGAAATAAATCCCGGACAGGCGCGGAACTGCGGAAGTCATGATTCACCAGGCTGAGTGAAGAGAGGATCATCTGCTGGGTGGCATCCGCCAGCAGAACGCCGAAGCGTTGAGAAAGGGAAAAGATCCGCATCAGCCGTTCCGGTTCCCGGCGGAAATCGTCCTGCCGGCCGTCCGGAACGCAGAGGGTGTTCCCGACCAGGGTCACCCCTTCCGCGATCTCTTTCTTTCGGAAAGAGATCCCTGGAAACATCTTCCGCTTCCTGGAGGATGCACATCGGTTCATCAGGAGGCTTGTGAAATACCGGATATTTCTCGTCTGAAGATAGTATGCCCTCATGAAACGTTCCACGGCCAGATAGTGTTTAAAATCCTTGTACCTAAAAAAGGGAGCCATCTCCTCCTGCATATCCATGGTCAAAAGGTCGTTCCGCCTCCCGCTTATAAAATGGAGATGATTTCTAACTTTCCAGAGGAATTCCAGCGAATGATGAAGAATCCTTTCTTCCCTTTCAGAGATCACCCGCTTTTCTTTCAATTCACTAAAGGAGCCGACGCCGTATTTGACCCTGGCAATCCAGAAAGCCGTATGGATATCACGGAGTCCTCCCACCCCCTCCTTGATGTGAGGCTCTTTCATATAGAGTGAGCCTCCGTACTTCTTGCAGCGTTCATTCACGTCCGACAGCTTGGTCCTCAGGTAGGCCTCGGAATCCCTGTTCAGAATTTTTCCTCGGGACTCCTTCAAAAAAAGACCATAGATATCCGGATTCCCCGCGATGAACCTGGACTCGATCAGGGAGGTCTTCGCCCGGATATCCGATGCCGCCGAGGTCACACAGTCCTGGATGCTCCGCATGCTGTGTCCGATGTCGAGTTTCAAATCCCACATGAGATATAAACAGTTTTCAGACAAGGTCCGGCCGAACGGATCAGGCTCTTTGACGGTCAGAAACATCACATCCAGATCGGAGAAGGGATTTAACTCGCCCCTGCCGTAGCCCCCTATGGCCAGGAGCGAACAGCGGGCATCTTTTATTCCGGAAAGTTTTTTTGCCGAATCAAAAAGCTCTCTTAACAATACATCGGTCCATGCCGTCATCCGGTAGACCACTTCGGTCCCGGCCGCGCCGGAGAGGTGGATCCGCTTGATGCCTTCCCTTCCCTCTTGAAAGATGGACTTCAGACCGGCCACATAGGCGCTTCTGTCCCTTTTCGCAGAATCCATGACCCCTTGCTCACGAAGTTTCTCCTGCAGCTCAAAACTGTAGGCATCCTGATAGTGTTGTAAACCCGCCTTTTCTATGACCGTCACCTATATTTTTTTCTTTCATGTTTATTAAGAAGGGTTCGAGGATTCCAGAGTTCAAGGGGTCAAGTGTTTGTTTTCCAGTGATTTGATCAGTGCCTTGAGCATCCGCTCAACCTCCTCGATATCACTATCTTTCTTCTCCAGGAAATCTTTTTGTTATTTTGTAAATCTCCAATCATAATTGATAAGACTGGGGCCCTTCCTTTAACTCCTTGTAGTGTTTGAGCACTTCACCCCGTTAGAGGACAACCTCTAACGGGGTTCACTTGACCCCTGGAATCCTTGAACCCTTGACCCCTGATGTTTTCACCCTGCGGTCATCAGCCCTTGGTCCACGAAACTGAGATACCTTCCGTCTCCGATCACCAGGTGGTCCAGGACCTTGATCCCGATGAGTTCACCGGCCTGAACGAGTCTCTTGTTCATTTCGATATCCTCGGGGCTCGGAGTCGGGTCCCCGCTCGGATGATTGTGGATCAGGAGGACCGAAGCCGAGGATTCGCGAATGGCCGGCGCAAAAACCTCTCTGGGATGCACGAGACAGGCGGTCAGGCTCCCCTCCGATATGGTCAGGGTGCGTATGACCCTGTTCTTCCCATTCAACAGCACCACCCGAAAAACCTCTTTTTTCAGGTCTCTGAGATAGGGATGACAGGACTCAAAAACGTCACGGCTTCCCCGAATCAGATCTCCCTCTTTCAAGGGAAATGCCTGGATCCTTTTCCCCAGTTCCATGGCCGCAAGAAGGCGGGCGGCCTTGGCCTTGCCGATCCCCGGAACCCTGCAAATCTCCGAAACCCCTGCCGTGCTCATTTCCCTGAGATCCCGGTACCGGCTGAGAAGATCCACGGCCACACCCACAGCGCTTCTGCCGGCATCCCCGGTTCCCAGGAGAATGGCCATGAGCTGGGCATCAGACAAGGATTCCGCTCCATATTGATGCAGTCTTTCCCTTGGGCGTTCCTCTTCAGGCCACTGCTTGATGGGAAGGTTTGTTCTACGGTCATCCATCATTTTTCTCCGGTCACCTTTTTCCAGTTCGGGGTTTTGTCAGGAAGAAAACCATTTTTTCTTGATGGATGAGATTATATAACCGTTAAATAAAACTTCAAGTCTTTTCTATAACTGATGAAAAATCTTTGGATTTTTAAATTTAAGAAAAAATGCCGGACCTCTTTATTTTTCGCTTGATTTGAATATTAGTATAATATAATATTTCGAATAATTTCGGTATCATCTTCATTGTTTTTGTTCATCATCTCTGAGGGGGGATCAATGAATATTTTTAAGGAAAAGATATCTTTGAAGGGGCGCCTGATTATTATTCTTCTGCTCCTGGTCATCTTTGCCGGGGGCGGGACCATAGCCTATCATGTTCACGATTTTACAGAAAATAATCCCAAATTCTGTGTCAGCTGCCACCTGATGCAGACCGCCTACAATGCATGGGAGAAGAGCGTCCACAGCCGCGTCACCTGCCATGAATGCCATTACGCAACACCCCGGGAACAGAACAGGATGCTCCTGATGACCCTCTTGAAGAAACCCACGGCCGTTGAGGCAAGGCACGGGAAGATCATTGTCCCTTGGAAATTCTGTTTCAAGTGTCACTGGGAGACAGAAAAAGGATTTGAAAGCGCGCCGAATATTTCAAAATCCCCTGGACATGCAAAACATGTATTCATTGAACAGATTGAATGCTCCAAATGTCATGGATACCTCAAAGAGAACAAGGCGGGCCTTCATGAGTTCCTTCCCAGCGACAGGTTCTGTTTGAAATGTCATGAAGGCAAGGAGGTCCATGGCCTCGGTATGGAAGGACTGGCCTGCCTGGCCTGCCATACGGACAAAACCAAGGATATCCGGCCGAACAGGGAAAAATGTCTGACCTGCCATGGGGACGCAGAAACCCGATCAAGGATCGCCCTGGCCCCCAAGACCGTGGATACCAAACACTTCATCCCTGATCCGAATATGGTGCAGAAGGCCTCGACGTTAGGGATCAAATTCCCTCAAGGGGCCCCGATGTCTTTTGAATGCTATACCTGTCATAAACCTCATACCCAGGTCAAGCCCGAGCAGTCCGACTGCTTCAAGTGCCACCGGGAGATCCAGAAAGTCGGCAAACACGACCTCCATATCAATATGGTCGGTATGGAATGCATCATCTGTCATAAGCCGCATGAGTGGAAGGTCGGGAAGGATGCTGCAAAAACCACGTGCAAAACGTGCCATGAATACAGAGAACCGGAGACATTCCTCCATTAGGATCATTCACAAACAAATTAACAAAAAAAGAGACCCGGAGGTTCAATTTCGGGTCTCTTTTTTTTTATTACGATCAGTTGAATGTTTCTTATAGAAATCTCTGAGGATCAATACTCTTTTTAAGTCACCTCATAAAATTAAGTATGGTTTAGATACAAAAAACATAAAAAAAGACTTGACAGTACAATAACGTTAATGTATATATGCATCTATGGTAGCACTTATGGACACTAAGAAACGCCTTCAAATAGGAAACGTTGCACGTAGAGCGGGGACAACTATTAGAACCGTGAGATATTATCTTGAGGAGGGTTTTATTCAAGCATGCGAAAGAAGTCTTGGTGGTTTTTATCTCTTCAGCCCTGATGTGGTCGACAAGGTCTCGTTTATTCAAAAACTAACAAGCTTAGGGATGCCTCTCAAAGAGATAAAAACACTCTACCGGATTCGCAAAGAGCATCAAACCGGGAACGATGCCTACGGTTTGGTCTTAGAACAGCTCATGAAAGAAAGGGATCTCATGGACCAAAAGATAAAGGAATATATGCAACTGAGAGACGAGCTCGATCAAGCCATTCTTCTTGTCTCTGAATGCAAGGGATGTTCTCTCCGGCCCACAAGAGAAAATTGTATAGCTTGCGATATTGTGACCAGAAGGAGCCGAATTCCTTTGCCATTCGGGGCTATACTTTAATATTCAGAATTGTTGAACCCGATATTAACTTGAAAGGAGCGCTCAAAGTGAATTTAGCCGACATAATGATTTACCTTGACCATGCTGTTCATCCTGAATACCGGGCTAAACTTGAACAGCAACTCCGGCAGGAGGCCGGAGTGATCGCTCCGAGATTCAATCCAAGTCAAGACAGGCTCCTGCTTGTCGCATACGATCCAGAGAAAACATCCTCTTATCAACTATTAGTCCGCTTGCATGCAATCGGTTTCACAGGCCGTCTTGTAGGGCTCTGATGCATCCGTAGAATTCATGTGCTGGTGGACAGGACTGAGATTGTTCTTAAGAAGGCCAGATTAACTTAACAGCTTGCTCTTATTCCCATTGATGTGAGTGAGTAGGGGGGGGCTCACAATGCAGTCAAGCAAAATAGGATTCTATCGTCAACTCTCTTTTCCTCGTTATCAAACGGCATTATCTCAACCCATATATCGGGTCATTCTATCTGTTTTCTTGTTCGAATCGGCTTTCATTATGGTAACCCGCGTTCCTCAAAGCTTTGTATGGAATCCACAGCTACTTGCATTTAACAAAGGTGCAAATTACGGAAAAGCATCAATTAGTCACCCATGGGATATACAGCGTCATACGACATCCCAGCTACACGGGTTTGATCCTCGGGTTTCTTGGACTCCTTATTTTCTTACAAAGTACTTTTGGAATCCTCGCTTTCATCTTTCTTGCTCTTCCTTTGTACCTTTATCGCATAACAATCGAAGAACGGGCGCTGCTTGAGGCTTTCGGGGAACAATATGTTATCTATCGGAAGAACACGTATCGGCTATTGCCGCTCGTATTTTAAAATGCGTAACGTAGGGGTGTGTCCGTTAGCTTTCCCAAGTGGATCATTTGAAAGGCCCGGAAATGAACTCGCCGCATAAATTACATTCTAAACTCCCTGTTCTTGTTGTGTTATACACTTGGGTGCTTTTGCTGGTGGCAGTGGGCCGGGATAAATTACTTTCATGTTTGTTCGACAATTGGGAAGTAACCATAACAATGGTCTTTGGGTCCATTATAGCCGGCGGAACCGCTGAAGGGGGCGCCGCCGTTTCGTTTCCTGTGTTCACAAAGCTCCTACACATACCGCCTTATGACGCAAAGGTTTTCGCCCTTCTCATCCAGAGCATCGGCATGTCGGCAGCATCGCTTCTTATTTTCATAGGCGGGATACCGGTCGAAAGGCGGGTTCTGCTATGGGCAAGCTCAGGCGGAGTGATCGGGATTACCTGCGGCGCCTTTGCATTTTCCCCTCTCTTGGTTCCTAATATTACAAATGTTGTCCTAATGGCTACAAATGCCATCGTGGGAGTTTTCATATACCAATTTATCCTTCAAGGAGTTACAGACAATGTCCGAGGCTATTGGATAGCTTCTGTTCCGGTCGTGGTGGTGGGAGCCCCCCTTGGAGCGCTTATATGCTCTATTTTATCGAGAGAAGCGATCGTGAAGATGCTATTGGTGCTTATACTCATAGAAGTTGTGACATCTTTGATATTGATACCTTTAAACCTGACTATCATCTGTTACAGCTTGTCGGGCCTCATGCTGTTCTTACTTGTGTTTTATTGGATGTACCAAAACAAAACCTATCAAAGAGAGGGATGGATTTACTAACAGGGCTGATGAAAACCGTTTCAGCCCACAGGAAAGGAGTAGAGTTATGGGAACAAAAATGACAATCATATCAACAAAAGGAACGTTGGACTGGGCCTACCCCCCCTTTATCCTCGCGTCTACGGCCGCCGCTCTCGACTACGAGGTCAGCATCTTCTTTACCTTTTATGGTCTGACCCTGCTCAAGAAAAAGATCACAGCCACTGTCAGCCCCTTGGGCAACCCGGCCATGCCCATGAAGATGCCTATGGGACCAAAGTGGTTCCGGAATATCAGCTGGAACATCCCGAATATTGTTCAGGCCAATATTCCTGGATATGAGAGCTTGGCTACCGTCCTGATGAAAAAGACCATCGCCAACAACGGCGTTGCCACCATCGAACAGCTCAGAAGCCTGTGTATGGAAGCCGGGGTCAAGTTGCTGGCCTGCCAGATGACCATGGAACTCTTCGGTTTTCATCAAAGTGATTTCATCGATGGGTGTGAGTTTGTGGGCGCGGCGAGCTATCTTGATATCGCAAGCGACGCCAAGATCAATCTTTTTGTTTGATGGTCTTCAAGATTGATCTGACTGAACAAATTACGGGGGCGGGCGAATTGGGAATCGAGGGGTTTAGCGCGTTTGTTTACAACTAGGCCGATGCCGAGTAGTCTTGGCGCAAAATCGCTTGAGTCTCAGTAATCCTCTGATGCTGAGCCATTCTGTCCAGCTCCCTATGGAGCGCAGACGGTTGGAAGGGGGTATTGTGCGGTCCGCCTTCTTAAAAGAAGGTTTAAGAAAGCTTTGCTGCAATGTCAGAATTGTGAAGAAGCAGCATCTGTTGATTCCGGAGATTGACCTTGTAGCTCCCTTGATGGCGCCCAAAGCATTTCTTATACGAGCGCTGATAGACCGTATGCCGCCAGGCCGGCTTCTTATTCTACGGAGCAGCGATATCGAGATGCCTTGGGAGATTGAACACATCTGTAACCGCTTGGGCCATGAGGTCATGGATGTGGAGAAAGAAGGACAAACATTTTTCTTCACCATTAGAACACGCGGTGATGACCGGCTGCCGGTTCAAGATCCTTCGCAACTAGTTCTCACACCGCAGAAGCCTATTCGTACAATCGATATAACACAGAACAGGCAACCTGACGAACTCGAAAATCGATCGCCTTCATCACTCGTATCCTTGCTTTGCAGAAAACAGTCGTTTTCAGAGGAGGAGTGCGATATGGAACGTGCGCTGCCAGGGTCGCGCCTACACGGGCTGTTGCCCAAATCATATAGCTCGAAGCGTTGAATCATGCTATTATACTGCACAATTAATCATGACGAGAGGAGTCGAGAGCCATGATGGGAGTGCAGCAACCACCGCAGAGCAGTTTGTTCTATGTTGACATCAACATTGATAAGCGAGTCCGTAAGAACCATCCGCTGAGGAAGGTTGACGAACTGATCGATTTTGACTTTGCCTATGATGAAATTTCCAACGGTTGTAACGGGGTTTAACGGATTTCTACCATCATGACAACGTAACCCGCCATGGTCACACCGCACAAGCAGAGTTTTAAAAAGATATTTAATAGTCTCCCTTTCTTGACCTCGATGGTTTCCGGACTGAATGCCATGTCGTCGTTTAAGATACTGAGTAAGAAAATGCTCATGATCAACAGAATCGAAACCATCAACAAGGCATAGAAAACTATTTTAAAAACGGATAATAACTCATACATGAATTCACCCCCCACCGTAATTCAGTTCCTCTTTTTTTAAACTTTTTATAGCAAATAACCTTTCCCGTGTCAAAACATTTTTTAAATGGGCCGCCCTTTAAAAAAATATTGACATGATGGAAAAACATGCTATGATGCGAATATTTTTAGATGCGTGATTTCCTGGGGGGTGGAAAATCATATTGTTTAAAGAAGGTTCGCCATTGCTTTGATGCCATGGCGGCGCATCCGTCTTCTCAAGCCCTTCCCAAATAAATAATTAAGGTTGCAGCCACTCCAAGGATTATGGATGTCGTTTCATCTCGAAGGAGGAATTTATGCCCGATAAACCCTCTCAGAATGCCTCATCCGGTGATGAGAAGCGGAGGACCCGTTATGCGATGGTGATTGATCTCAGACACTGCGTCGGGTGTCACAGTTGTTCTGTCGCCTGCAAGAGTGAAAACGAGGTCCCGTTGGGGAAGTTCCGTTCCTGGGTCAAGGTCATTGAAAAAGGCCGATACCCGGATGTGAGCCGTCAATTCCTCCCTTCCCTCTGTAACAACTGCGCCAATCCCATCTGTAACCGCAACTGTCCGGTCCGTGCAACCTATATACGCCCGGACGGCATCGTCGGGGTGAATCAGCACCGCTGTATCGGATGTATGTACTGTATGGCCTCCTGCCCTTACGACGTAAGATATATCAATCCTTTGAGGAAGATCGTACAGAAATGCTTCTTCTGCGACCACCGGGTGGATAAGGGTCTGGAGCCTGCCTGTGTGGAGACATGCCTTGGACGGGCCCGTATCTTCGGGGACATCAATGATCCGAACAGCGAAATTGCTCAGATCATGTCAACCAATCCCGTGGTCACCTTGAAACCCGAACTCGGGACAGAACCGCATGTCTTCTATATCGCAGCCGACTATGATGCCATGGATTCGACAAGCGGGGTGGATATCAACTTTATCCTTTTTGAAGAACCTTATTGATCCAATAAGAGACGGAGGAATAACCCATGGATCCCAGCAATGTCAACCTGCTCTATAACTCACCCCACCAGATCCCACTGGGGATCCTTCTCGCCCAGTACTTTTATCTCACGGGGCTCAGCGCCGGATCCTTCGTGGTATCGGTCATCGCCATTCTTGGGGGGAAAACCGAATATAAACCCCTTGGAAAGATCGGAGCCGTGGTCGCGCCGCTTTGTCTGATCCTCGCCCCCATGAACCTTTTGGTTGAAATGGCCCAGCCGCTTCGCGCCTGGCACCTGATGACCTATCTCCCAGGTTACATCAATCCGAAATCTCCCATCACCTACGGTGTGATGCTCCTGACCGCTTATCCCATCTCGGCGATCATTTACGCCTTTTTCGTCTATACCGGGAACATCAAGATGTCCAAGGTTTTTGCTATTATAGGGATTCCTCTGGCCATCTCGGTTCACGGGTATACCGGTTTTATCATCGCCCTCGGCAAAGGCCGGGCGCTCTGGAACACCGCCCTGATGCCGACCCTCTTTATCGTCTCGGCCATGGTCTCCGGTATCGCCCTGATGATCCTGGCGGCCATTATACGCAATGTCTATTTCTCTAAAGGAAAAACAGAGGATGAGGTTGAGGCCGACCGCAAACTGATCTATGGACTGGGCAAGTTCCTCGGCGGGACCATCATCTTCGACCTCTTCCTGATTTTGAATGCCGTGCTGGTCCTCCTCACTTCCAGCAAAGAGGCCTGGCACGCGGCCGAACTCCTGTTATGGGGACGGTATTCCCTGGATTTCCTGGGGATCGAGATCCTGGCCGGGAGCGTCATCCCGCTCTTCATGGTCTTTTATCCGAAAACGGCAAACAGTCTCAAGGGTCTGACTATCGCCTCGGTACTGGTCATGATCGGAATCTATGCCATGCGTTATTCCGTGGTCGTCGGCGGACAAAGCGTCCCGCTCCATTGATCAATCAATTTCTTCGTGTCTTGTCGGCGAATCTGGTTCCGGCTTGTCCGGATTAGGAGGAAGAAATGAAATTCAGCAGGCGAACCTTTCTGCAACTCGGCGCCGTCGGGGCCGCATCCCTTGGTGTGAACAAGCTCCTTCAAACCCAATCCGATGCCATGGAGCTGATCATGGGAGGGTCTGAGGTCTCGAGGACCACGGGAAAGCATTTGAAGCCCATTCCGAGCACCTGCCTGAACTGCTACGCCCGCTGCGGGAATTACGGCTTCAATGCCTACGGAACTCTGATTAAAATCGGCCCCAATCCGGAACACCCCAACAGCCGAGGCAGGATGTGCGCCAAGGGACAGGCAGGCCTCAATCTGGTCTATGACCCGGACCGGATCCTCTATCCCATGAAACGGGTGGGTCCGAGGGGGGAAGGAAAATGGCAGAGGATCACCTGGGAAGAGGCATACCATGAAGTCGCCGACCGTATGAAACCGGTCATGGCTTCCGGACATCAGGAAGAATTCGTATTTCAAAGCGACCGGGACATCACCACGCAAGATTTCACCCGGCGCTTCGTCCATGCCTTCGGTTCACCCAACGCCTTCGTGAATCATCCCTTAGGCGGGCCCAACAAACAGTTGGCACAGCAACTGACCTGGGGCGCCGATTTTGAAATACCGGACGTGGCCAACTCGGAATATATGCTGATCTTCGGCTCCAATCCCTTTGAAGCCCATTACCTGAGGACCAGCTTTGTACAGAGGATGGTGGAGGCCCGCTCCATCCGCCGATTCAGCGCCGACCTTCTCCGCCCCAAAGCCAAAATGGTCACTTTCGACGTGCGTGTCTCCCAGACCTCCGGCAGGAGCGACGAATGGCACCCGATCATTCCCGGAACGGACGGTCTGGTGGCCCTGGCCATGTGCCACGTCATCATGGAAGAAGGGATGGAGGACCGCTCCTTTATCAACACGTGGACCAACTATTCTCCGGATGCGCTCAAGCAGCACCTGAAGGATTACACTCCTGAGCTTGCCGAAAAAATCAGCGGCGTGCCGGCCAAGGAAATCCGCCGTATCGCAAAGGAGTTCGCCTCATCAAAACCGTCCACCACGATTTCCACCGGAGGGGTGACCAAACACTGGAACGGCGTCTACTCTGAAAGGTGCGTGGCCCTGCTGAATATCATCACCGGCAACGTGGACATCAAGGGAGGGTACTGCCTTCCGAAATTTTATACCTTCAAGGAACCCGAACCGGCCCCGCCCGTCCCCAGAATGAAGAGCAAGCTGAACGGATTATCCAATTACCCTCTTGCCATGACTGAACTGCATCACAGGGTACTCCCGATGATCAAAGAAGGACGACAACGCATAAAAATCTATATGACCTACCAGCACAATCCGGTCTATTCCAACCCCGAAGGGAAGATGATGGAGCTGATCCTCAAGGACGAGGATCTGATCCCGTACTATGTCTGCATTGATTCCTTCATGACCGAGTCTGCGGCCCTTGCGGATTTGATTCTGCCCGCAGCGACTTACATAGAGCGGATGGAACTGGAGGCGCCCCCGGCCTTCGAAATGGTCCCTTTCATCTCGCTTCGACAGCCGATGATTCCCCCGCTTGGAGAATCCGTGCCCATCACCGGGATCCTGATCGAGATGGCGCGCCGGATCGGGGGAGGGATGGAGAAATACTTCAAGTTTGATACTGAAGCATACCTCCAAGAGAGGATCTCCGCAATCCAACCTCTTGTGGAAGCCGGAGGGCTGGAATACCTGGAAAAGAACGGGGTATTCTACGACAGTACCGTAAAACCGCAGTATGAAGTGTTCAAGGAGAAAGGGTTCAATACGCCGTCCGGTAAGATTGAGATTTATTCAAAAAGGATGGAGGAACAGGGTTTCAACCCCCTTCCCATCTATGACCCAATCCCGATTCATCAGACCATTAAAGAAGGTGAACTCTATATGGTCATTCATCAATGGATGGTGCACACCCACGACCGGACGGCCAACTGCATGTGGCTTTCTGAAATCGTTCATGACAATCCCGTTTACATCAACTCCATGACAGCAAGAAAATTGGATCTCAAGAACTATGACCGGGTCAAAGTGATCTCCAAAGCCGGAGAAATGGTGAGCAGCGTCCGCGTGGTTGAGGGGATCCATCCGAAAGTCATTGCCGTCGGAGACAGTTGCGGCCATTGGGGGTTTGGACGCATTGCCCAGGCCGAGGCCTTCAAGAGCCAGGACCCGAATACCCGCCTCCTCTGGTGGGGCAAGGAGAAAGGCGGATTCTGGTCCGAAGAAGAGAGGGACAGAGGAAACGGCGTCCACCCCAAACCGATCATCCCTATATTAAGCGATCCGCTCGGCGGAGGCCAATGCTGGATGGATACGAAGGTACGTATCGTCAAGGTGTAAGATATGAAGAAGAAGGAACATCCGAATCATGAGGCTGCAAAGAGAAGCGCTGTTTATGCGCTCCTCTCCCGCCTCTTTCTGAAAGAGCCCGGCCTCGAGATGATCCGTTTTCTCAAAAGCCGGGAGGTCCTGACCCTGTTTGAGAGCCTTGACCTTCCACTTGGGAATGAGATCCTGAAAAAGGACGAGGCCTCTCTGATCCATGAGCTTTCTCTTGAATATGCCCGTCTTTACCTCACCCCCCCGTCGCACCTGCCTCCCTATGAATCCTTTTATGTGGGGGGATTCCGGGATGATATGGAGAATTTTGAGCCCTCTCTCCAGGGCAAGGCGGCGGTAGAGGTCCGGACATTCTACCATGAATACGGCATTCTCATACCCGAAGAGGCTAAGCTTCTCCCCGACCATATCGGAGTTGAACTTGAAGCCTTACGGCTGCTCAGTGAACTCGAATCCCAGGCCGCAGACTCCGGTCATACCGACCGTGTCCGGCAAATCGAGGGTCAGTTTCTTGCCGAACATCCAGGGAGGTGGATTCCCCTCTTCTCAGATCTGATCATAAAAAAAACAGAGAACCCTTTTTATCGAGCGGTTTCACAATTAACCCGTGCCTTTATTGACTCCGAACTGACAGAACTCACACACCGGAATGTGGAGGAGGAAGTCGCTTTATGAACATCAAAAAGATCTCGCCCTGGAAAGTCGCTGCCGGAACACTCATTCTCCTGAGTATTCCTACCCTGTTTGTTTTTTTACTGGAACGTTACACCACGTCGGATGAGCATTTCTGCATGACGTGCCATTATAAAATGTGGGGCGAGGACTTCCTGGTCCACTCGAACATACACCCCGATTCCGTTCGTTGTCCTCAATGCCATGCCAATCACAAGGATTTCATACCCAAGGACTTCTCGGCCCATCCTGAGCGCATCAACCCCAACTGTGTCCGCTGCCACGGAGAGATGTTTAAGAAGACGGACATGAAGGGTTTCAAATATAATGTCATGAATATCTATATGCCCCACAAGTTCCATCTCCAGGACGTAGGCGCCCTGTGCACGGATTGTCACCTCAACATCAAACATGACAAATTACGCCCCATCACCAACCGTCCGAGAATGGAGGCCTGCTTAGAGTGTCACGACCAGGAAACCACCCCCTGCTCCAAATGCCACCAGCGGGGCGCAAGCGAAGTGATCGCCGCATTACCCAAGGCGGATGTCATCAATAGAACGGATTGCGAAAAATGTCATGCGGATTTCGCATCCAAGCCCATTACCTTCTACCAGGTGGAGTTCCCCCATGACCGGCACTTGAAGCAGGGTCTGATCTGCAAAGAATGCCATTCCAATGCAAAGATACACGGGGAGATTGTGAAGTCGAGAGAGATCTGCATGCAGTGCCACCACAAGGATATCAAAAAAGAATGCATCGAATGCCACGCATTTGAGAATCAGTTCCGCAACGGACTGGCCCTGGAGGGGATCAAGGGAGAGGCGGACCCCATGGTTGAAATCGTCACCTGTGACGTCTGCCATGCAAAGATCAGCGAAGGCCACAACAAAAAAGATGTGCTCGCAGCCTGCTCCATGTGCCACAAGGACGCCGGTTTTGAAAAGAGAGTGGATGAGATCCAGAAGAAGACGGACGACTCGATTCAAGAGCTGGAGAAACTTCTGGAAGCCAAAAAGAAAGTGGTCTACGATATCCCCGATGTCTCCCAGAAGGAGATGCAGCCTGTGATCGACCAGGGAGAAAAGATCCTGCAGACACTGAAGAAGGATCGAAGCCGAGGCTTCCATAACGCGGCCTACTCGTCTCTCCTCGTCAAGAATGCGCGGGATATCCTGGAGAAGGCGGCCCTTTCCAAAGGAGATCAGGAAAAATAAAGGGAAGATTTTTTTTGCAAAAAGTAGAAAATCGCCTCCATTCCGGCCGATTTTGCCCTCTGTAAAATCCTTTATTTTCCAATAGATTACATCCGCATACAGACTGATGTGTCAAATCGCCCCATTCCGCCGCCTTTCTCTTTTTCCCCATCAGGATTGCCCTCAAAAATAACCTTTTAAAATGAATGGGTTATACACCAACCGCCGGTTGGGGGAATATGGCATTATATTTGCTATATAGCATCCATGAAACCTGGTTTTGTATTCCGGGTGAAGGGATCGAGGCATCTGCCATACCGACCCCAAGAGGGCTGTCATGCCGCCTTTTGAAAATGGATACGAGCCTACCATGCGTATATTGGTCATTGATGATGATCCGGAAATGGGCCGACTTATCAAGAAGTTTCTAAGCCGAGAAGACTATCGTGTGGAGACGGCCTTAAATGGGTCGGATGGACTTCTTTTGATTCAGCAGAAGGCCTTCGACCTGGTCATCAGCGATCTTAAGATGCCGGGAATGTCGGGTTTTGAATTGATCCGGAGGGCCAAGGCCTTCGCTCCCGAGACGCCCTTCATTCTGATTACGGCTTTCGGCAATGTAAAGACCTATATTGATGCCATGGATGCAGGCGTTTTCGAGTATATCAATAAACCGATCAAGCTAAAAGATCTCAGGCGCATTGTCAGGAAAGCGCTTCAAGTAGACGCCCTGGAATGCAAAATACAGTAAGACGGCGCCAATCCGGTTCATGGGCGGATGATTCAGTAAAGTGAAACGCAGCTTTTCAACCAGTCCTACCCTTCGCTGAAAAAAACTCTTTATTCAGCGGGCAAAAATACATATAATACATATATAAGCAAAGAAAATCTTCCGATCTCCTGAAATGAACAGGTCACGAACCGATCATACTCCATGTAAGGAAGGTCGGATTCATCCTGTTTTCTTAACCGAGAAGGGGCCGTAAAAATGAGCGATCTTCCAAATCAGTCAAAAACCATCTTCTCCGTACCCAAAGAATTTGCCGCCGGGGCAAGAGTCAAGATGGATGACTACAAAAGGATGTATCATGAATCCATCCATAACCCGGAGCATTTCTGGGGAGAGGCGGCAAAACGAATCCATTGGTTTCATCCATGGGACAAGGTCAGGGATACGGACTTTGCAGAGGCAAAGATTGCCTGGTTCACCGGCGGGAAACTGAATGCCAGTTACAACTGCCTGGACCGGCACTTGAGCGGCGCGCGGCGGGACAAGGTCGCCCTGATCTGGGAAGGGAATGAGCCCGGCCGCTCCAGGCGTATCACCTATGCCGAGCTGCACCGCGAGGTCTGCCGTTTCGCGAACGTTCTCAAGAAAAACGGAATCCGCAAGGGGGACCGTGTGACCATCTATCTGCCCATGGTTCCTGAACTGGCCGCGGCCATGCTGGCGTGTTCCCGGGTCGGCGCCATCCACAACGTTATTTTCGGCGGTTTCAGCCCGGACTCCATCCGGGACCGTGTCAACGACTCCGGTTCCGTCATGATGATCACCGCCGACGCGGGTTACCGGGGCATAAAGGAGATCCCCTTGAAACAGAATGTGGATCAGGCCCTGGATGGCTCCCGGCAGATTAAAACCTGCATCGTCTTGAACCGGTCGGGCAGGCGCTCGGCCGACATGCAGCCCGGACGAGATCTCTGGTGGGAAGACGAGATGTCATCTCCCGATATTGCCGACACCTGTGAACCTGAAGAGATGGATGCGGAAGACCCGCTTTTTATTCTCTACACCTCCGGTTCCACCGGCAAGCCCAAAGGGGTCATGCATACAACCGGCGGTTTTCTGGTTTATACCAGCTTCAGCCATGAGATGATTTTCGACCTTCGTGAGGACGACGTCTTCTGGTGCACCGCCGACATCGGATGGATCACGGGGCACAGCTATATCGTCTATGGTCCGCTTTGCAACGGAGCGACAAGCCTGATCTTCGAAGGGGTCCCGAACTATCCGACATGGAGCCGTTTCTGGGACGTGGTGGACCTTCACAAGGTTTCCATCTTTTACACGGCGCCGACGGCCATCCGGGCCATCATCCGCCAAGGGGATCAACATCTCAAAAACAACCGGCTGACCAGCCTCAGGCTTCTCGGCACCGTGGGCGAACCCATCAATCCCGAGGCCTGGCTTTGGTATCACGATAAGGTGGGTAAAGGGAAATGTCCCATTGTGGATACCTGGTGGCAGACGGAAACCGGGGGGATCCTGATCACCCCTCTTCCAGGCGCTATGCCGCTCAAACCCGGATCGGCGTGCAAACCGTTCTTCGGCGTGGAACCGGCGATTTTGGATCAGGATGGAAACGAATTGACCGGTGAAGCGAGCGGTCTGCTGGCCATCAAGAATGATTGGCCGGGCATCATGAGGGGCGTATTCGGAGATCCTGAACGATTCTACAAGACCTACTTTTCAACCTACAGGGGGTACTACCTCACCGGCGACGGCGCCAGAAGGGACGCAGACGGCGACTATTGGATCACAGGACGCGTGGATGACGTGATCAACGTCTCAGGCCATCGGATCGGTACGGCTGAAGTGGAGTCGGCGCTGGTGCTTCATAGTCAGGTCGCCGAGGCCGCAGTCGTGGGATACCCTCATGACATCAAGGGACAGGGGATCTACGCCTACGTCACCCTTAAAAACGGCCTGAAACCTTCTGAAAAACTCAAAGAAGAGCTGATCCGGCAGGTCAGAAAAGAAATCGGGCCTATCGCCGCCCCGGACATCATCCACTGGGCGCCCGGACTTCCCAAAACCCGAAGCGGCAAGATCATGCGCAGAATCCTCCGTAAGATTGCCGGTATGGACTACGATCAACTGGGGGATACGACCACGCTGGCCGAACCGGAGGTCATTGACGTATTGATCCGGGACCGCAAAAACATGACATCCTGATCCGCAGATCCGGCGTTTCCACATAACGGCAGTCCTTTCCTTTCAGACTATGGAATCCCATCTTTCTGCTTGACTTGATATTCTCCGGTCTTATGGTATAGTGGATTTCATCAACGGATGGACCGGCTGTATGGACCTACGAGCATGACCGTAAAAAAGGAGCGCGAAGGATGGATACGGAAAGACTCGTATTTTTCAGAGACATCATCCTTTCAAGCCGGGATAAACTCCTCAGGTCCGTCAAAGGCATCGAAAGTGAAATCAATGCTTATATGGGTCAACAACTGATCGAGTTCAATGAGCGGAGCGGGGAGGAAACCGCGGTCCATCTCCTGAACAAGCTGGACTATCGTCAGAAAAAAGAACTCTCCTTCATCGAAGAGGCCCTTTCGAGAATCCGATCCAAAACCTACGGCATCTGCATCCGTTGCGGAAAGAATATCCCGGAAGACCGCCTTCTGGCCCTCCCCTACACAACCGCCTGCAAGCCCTGCGCAGTCAAAGAAACCTGAAACCTTTCATTTTCAAAAAAGGATGCCTTCGTTGAAAGAGGCCATGCTCTACCGGAAGACCCAGGGAAACGAAGTGATCTGCAATCTTTGCAGCCATCGTTGCCGGATCAAAGACTCAAAACGCGGCATCTGCGGAGTCCGGGAGAACAGGCAGGGGGTCCTCTATTCGCTGGTCTACGGAAAACTCATCGCCAAGGCCGTGGATCCGATCGAAAAGAAACCCCTTTTCCATTTTCTGCCCGGCTCCAGGTCATTATCCATCGCGACCGTAGGATGCAATTTCCGCTGCCGTCACTGTCAGAACGCCGATATCGCCCACATGCCGCACGACTTGAACCGGATCATCGGGGAAGAGGTCCCTCCGGAAGAGATCGTCCGGGAATGCCGATCACAGGATTGCCGGAGCATCTCCTACACCTACACCGAGCCTACGATTTTTTTCGAATATGCCTATGACATCATGAGACCAGCCCACGAGTTGGGGATCAGGAATGTCTTTGTAAGCAATGGATACATGACCGGGGAGGCGGTTGAACGGATCGCCCCCTATCTCGATGCCGCCAATATTGATTTAAAGGGGCTGGATCCCTTCTATAAAAAGATCTGCAGCGCCCGCATGAAGCCCGTGGTGGAGACGATCCGGAAAATGCGTGAACTCAAGATCTGGGTTGAAGTGACGACGCTGGTCATCCCCGGGCTGAACGACAGCGAAGACGAACTGCGGCGCCTGGCCGAAATCCTATCCGATATGGATTGTTCGATCCCATGGCACCTCAGCGCCTTCCACCCTTCCTACCGGCTCATGGACAAACCCAGGACACCCCCGGAGATCATCCGCAAGGCCAGAGAAATCGGCATCCAGGCCGGATTGAAACATGTTTATGTCGGGAACCTCCCCGGGGAACAAGGAGAGAATACCTTTTGTTCGCAGTGCGGCCATCTTCTGATCGAGCGTGCCGGGTACACGATCATGCAAAACCGCATCACCGGGGGAAAGTGTCCTGATTGCGGTCTCCTCATGGACGGCGTGTGGTCCTGATGAACGATAAAGTTCGGCGGATAAAAATGGTCGAGACCCAGCTTATTCCAAGGGGCATCAAGGACCCAAGGGTATTGGATGCCATGCAGGAGATCCCCAGAGAGAACTTCGTCCCGGAAACATCCCGCTCCATGGCCTATGAAGACCGCCCTATCCCGATCGGAGAAGACCAGACCATTTCTCAGCCCTATATGGCGGCCCTGATGACCCAGGCGCTCAGGCTTCGCGGCCGTGAGAAGGTCCTGGAAATCGGCGCCGGTTCCGGATATCAAACCGCCATCCTTTCGAAACTTGCTGAACATGTCTACTCCATCGAACGTATTCCGACCCTGGCCATAAAGGCAAGAGAGACGCTCAAGAGACTCGGATACGCCCATGTGACGATCATGGTCGGTGACGGGACCAAAGGAGATCCGGAACATGCCCCTTTCGATGCCATCATCGTCACAGCCGGCTCACCCGGGATCCCTCCATCGTTAAAGGAAGAATTGGCGGACGGCGGGAGGCTGGTCATTCCCGTAGGAGGACGAGGTTACCAGGAACTTCACAGAATCACCCGGCATGGAGATGATTTTGTCACAGAGAACCTGGGGGGATGCATCTTCGTCCCCCTGATCGGCGTGGAGGGATGGGACAAGGAGACCCCCATGTAGAGTTTGCAGAATTCTCACGATCGGGTATAATTTTGACATCTCCAAAAGAGTGGGTTAAAACATCAGGGTTCAAGGGTTCAAGGGGTCCAGGGTTCGAGTGAAAAGCTTAGCAAGAAGCTGAGGGGTTAACAGATCAAGAGCCCCGGGGGTAGATGAGATGATAGAAGAATACCTAAATTTAAAAAAACAGGACGAACGGGATGAAGCATCATATTAAACCCTATGAGATCATGAATCACACCGCTGATCTGGCCGTTCGGGTCAGGGGGAAGACCCTGGCGAATCTCTTTGAGAATGCAGCCTTCACCCTCTTTGACAACATGGCGGCGATGCAGAATGTTCAAGAGAAATGCGAAGAGAAGATCCTGGTAGAAGGAATGGATATCCAGGAACTCATGGTGAACTGGCTGAATCATTTCCTTTATATTCGGGATACAAGGTATATGATCTTCAAAAGGTTTGAAATTCAGGACATGAGCCGGACCTTCCTTGAAGCCGCTGCATGGGGAGAGGCGTATCAACCCGGCAGGCATGAATGGCTCACGGACATCAAGGCGGCAACCTATCACAATCTGCGGATAGAAGAGCATGCCGGGGTCTGGACCGCCGAGATTCTGCTGGATATTTAAAAGAGGATCTTACAGATGGAGTTCAAAGATCTCAAAAAAATCCATGACAACCTCTATGAGATCCCGATACAGGGGGCGATGAGAGTCCCCGGCCGCATCTTTGCAAATGAAAGACTGCTCAAAGATATCCTTGCAGATAAAAGCCCGGAGCAGGTCATGAACGTGGCCGCCCTCCCCGGTATTCTCAAATATTCCCTGGCCATGCCGGACATGCATTGGGGATACGGATTTCCCATCGGCGGGGTGGCTGCAACGGACATGGACCAAGGTGTGATCTCCCCGGGAGGCGTGGGATATGATATCAACTGCGGATGCAGGCTGATCCGCACAAACCTCACTCATGGGGAAATCAAGCATCGTATACGAGACTTGGTCACGGCGCTCTTTCAGAACATCCCCTGCGGTGTGGGTTCCCATGGCGCCATCCCGGAATTGAACCGTTCGGAGGAAGAAAAGGTCATGGTTCAGGGCGCAGCCTGGGCCGTGAAAAACGGCTTTGGAACCCAGGACGACCTCGATCATACCGAGGAATCCGGATGTATGCCCGGCGCTGACCCGGACAAGGTCAGCGAGAAAGCCTGCGAGCGAGGATTGAACCAACTGGGCACGCTCGGTTCCGGGAATCACTTCATTGAGATCCAGGTGGTTGATGAGATCTTTGATGAGGCCGCAGCCGGCACATTCGGCCTTTTTAAACAGGGGATCACCTTGATGATCCATTCAGGATCCAGAGGCTTCGGCTACCAGATCTGCGACGATTACCTCAAGGTCATGTCCCACGCCGCATCCAAATACCATTTTACACTTCCGGACCGTCAATTGGCCTGCGCTCCTCTATCCTCTCCGGAGGGGAAGGATTATATGGCGGCCATGGCCTGCGCTGCCAACTTCGCCTGGGCGAACCGCCAGATCATGATGCATCTCTCCATCCATACCCTTCAGAAGGCCTTGGGCATGGGTCCGAAAGAAATCGGCGCGCGGCTCGTTTATGACGTCTGTCACAATATCGCCAAGATCGAAGAGCACCGTATCAACGGTCATCAACGCAGGGTCTGTGTACATAGAAAGGGGGCCACACGAGCCTTCCCCCCCGGCCATCCCCTCATTCCCAAGGATTACCGCCGGGTCGGCCAGCCGGTCCTGATTCCGGGAGACATGGGACGCGCATCCTATGTATCGGTAGGAACTGAAGAGGCCATGCAGCAGACCTTCGGCTCCACCTGCCACGGCGCCGGTCGTCTCCTCTCGCGGCATGGGGCCGTCAAAGCCGCCAAGGGAAGGGCCATTTACAGGGAACTCGAAGACCAGGGCATTATCGTCATGTCCAGAGGAAAATCCACCCTGGCCGAGGAGATGCCCGAGGCCTATAAAGATATCCATAACGTTGTACAGGTCATGCATGATGCAGGAATCGCGCTTAAAGTAGCGAAAATGAGGCCTTTAGGTGTCATAAAGGGATAAAAGATGGTTTTTCCCGAAATTATTAAACAAAAAATCATTATATTAAATATTATTTTTCAGAGTCCGCCGTACACCGATTGAACTCAAATTGTAAGTTTAAAAAGAAATTGCCGAATAGACACATTTAAGGTAGAATATGGATAACACATGAAGGAGAGGATGAGGGGAAAAATTTTGAAGGGAGGAAAAATCATGGCGGCCATCATCACACCGGATAAGACGTTGGATGTCAGAGGGATCGCATGCTCATTGGTCATGATGAAGACGAAACAGACCTTGGACGGCATGGAAGCGGGGAAAGTACTGGAAGTGATCACCACGGACGAATGCACGGAGTATGATATTCCTGCTTGGGTTTCCAGAACGGGCAAAGAGCTGTTGACGACCAGCAAAGATGGATGAAGGAACGATCAAATTCTATATCAGGAAACGATAAGCTCTTTCCATGTTCTGCCCCGGATTGCGATTGACTGATAGAAATCATTCATGTTTCAGTCAAGGCCTGAAGTTTCATATTCTAAAATTTTTTGATTTTAAAAGATTTTTTCATGGGTGGAAAAAATCTTTTCGATCCCCGTTGGTTCATGGATCACCGTACAGGGAGGAAGGCTCTGCAAGAAGACCTTTCCATACGAGCGGGATTGTATGCGCCTGTCCATGATGGAAAGAACACCCCGGTCCTTTTTGTTCCGGATCAGGCGCCCGAACCCCTGTTTCAAGTTGATCACCGCTTCAGGGAGCTGGTATTCGTAAAAGGGGTTCCCTCCCCTTCTTCGGATCGCATCGATCCGGGAGGCCACCACAGGATCCGAAGGCGAGGCGAACGGGAGTTTATCAATGATCACACAAGAAAGAGATTCTCCCTGGACATCGATCCCCTGCCAGAAGGAACGCGTGGCCAAAAGCACGGACTCGGTCTCCTCTCGGAACCGTGCAAGAAGGGCCTCCCCGGAGTCATCCCCCTGTTTTAATAGAGGATAGTTTATCCTTCCCTCAAGCAGATCGTAGACGGCGTTCATATGCCGGTAGCTTGTAAAAAGAATGAACGCACGGCCCCTGGTCTTCTCCAATATCTCTTGTATATGAAGCGATGCCTCTTCGACAAAGTCCGGACTGTCCGGTTCGCTCTTCATATCCGGGAGATAAAGAATAACCTGCGAGGCATAGTCAAAGGGAGAAGGAAAGGACCTCTCTGCTGCGTCTGCGATCCCCAGCCGTTTCTTGATGAATCCGAAGCTCCCCCCGGCCGTTAATGTGGCCGAAGTCAGCACCGCGCAGGAGACCTTGGAAAAAACTTTCCCGGCCAGATCATTGGAGACATCTATCGGCGATGCATGAAGGAAGACCCCTTTCCCACGGATCTCACGCCAGTAGACCCTATCCGGATCTTTCGCCTCCATGATCCGCTGAAGATCGCCGGATAACTCACCCGTCCTTCCGGCGCATGAGGCAAGCGCCTCGCCGCCGGATACGATTTCCTTGAGTTCTCCTTGCAGCCGGCCAAGGAGAATCATCAACTGCGAGCTCTTCAATAAAAGGCCGGCATCCGTCTTCTCCTTCAGAAGGCGCATTCTTTCCGGCCCGTGCACGAAAGACGAAAAAAAATCCATGGACTTTTCCTCAAGCTCAGAGCAGGTCTTTCCAATCCTGACCGCGCCCTTTTTATTCTTGAGATCATGAAGCCCTTGGCGTGTGTCCCGAATCAGTTCGGAAACCCGGTAATTGCTGACCTGAAAGCCGAAGTAATGGGTTGCGACCTCCTCGATCAGGTGGGCCTCATCGAAGATCACCGCATCATAGGCCGGGATCACCTCGCCATAACCCTTCTCCCTGACGGACAAATCGGCAAAAAAAAGATGATGGTTCACAATCACGATATCTGATTTGACCGCCTCCCTGCGCATCCGCGTGATAAAGCACTTTTCAATATCCGGGCACTGACTCCCCATGCAGGTTTCCGCCCCGGAATTGATCCTGCGCCAGAGCTGGGAGTTCACGTCCACGCCGTAGAGGTCCGCCGCATCCCCGGTTTTTGTCTTCCCAACCCATCTTTGCACCGTGCGGAAAAGCCTGGCCTCAATCGGGGTATCCAATAAGGGGAAGGCGCTGAACTTAAGAAACCGGTTCAGGCAGAGATAATTGGACCGCCCTTTCATGTAACTGGCAAGAAAAGGGATAGATAACGCTTTTCGGATCAGAGGGATGTCTTTGTAAAAGAGCTGTTCCTGAAGGGCTTTGGTCCCGGTAGAAACAATCACCTTCTTTCCCGACAGGACCGCCGGTATAAGGTAGGCCAAGGTTTTCCCGGTCCCGGTGCCTGCCTCCACCAGGACATGCCCCCCTTTCAGCAATGCCCGGTAGATCATGCGGCTCATCTCCGACTGCTGAGGCCTCGATTCATAGTCGGAAAGAATGCCGGAAAGACTTCCGGACCCGCCGAATATCTTCTTAAGATCTTTTTGAGGGTCAGACATTGATAAGATCTTTTTGAGGGTCAGACATTGATAATTTGATATTGGCGCCTCCCTATAAATCCGGCCGCTCTCCCTGCCATCTCTGATACAGTTCATGCTCGATGCCGATCACGTCGAGCACACGGCCCACCACAAAATCGGTCAGTTCCTCGATGGTCTTGGGATGGTGATAGAACGCCGGCATGGGAGGAAGGATCACCACGCCGAGACGGGAGAGCTTCAGCATATTCTCAAGGTGAACGGCCGAGAGCGGGGTCTCCCTCGCAACAAGGATCAAAGGCTTTTTCTGTTTGATCATCACGTCCGCGGCCCTGCGCATCAGGTTGTCGGCAAGACCGCAGGCCACGGCCGCAAGGGTCCCCATGGAACATGGGGCGATGATCATCCCCTCCACGGGATTGGACCCGCTGGCAGCGGGTGTTTCAAAATCATAGTTATTAAAGACCCGTATCGAAGCGGGATTGATGCCGAGCTTCTTCTTCAGGACCTTACGAGGGTCTTCTTTTCCCTTGAGAAGGTCAATGCCCGTCTCTTCCCGGATCACGATCTTCCCGGCATCCGAGAGGATCAGGTCCACGTCGCGGCCCTTCCGGTTCAGGACTTCAAGAAGACGCAGACCGTACACCGCCCCGCTGGCGCCGGAGATGCCGAGGATCCATTTTTTATGATGATTCTTATGACTCATACAAGACTCAGGGGACATGCGTCCGTATTGTTAAACCTGACCAAAAACCGAACCACAGAGTGCACAGAGAAATACTCTGTGTTCTGGTTTATTTCGGACTGTCTGCCCTTAAACAACCTTACAACAGAATATCAAGGAGTGTAAAGGCAAATATGGTAACGCTGATATAGCCGTTCATGTTGAAGAAGGCCACGTTGAGCCGGGAGAGGTCCTTCTCGCTGACCAGCGAATGTTCATAAAAGAGGAGCCCCCCCACAGTCAGGACGCCAATGAGATAATAGACTCCCAGGCCGACAAGAAAAGTGATGATCAGAAGGATCATGAATGTGAAAGCATGGAAGACCCGTGCAAGGAGTAAAGAGGCCCTGACCCCGAGGAAACGTGGAATCGAGTGGAGTCCCGCCTTCCTGTCGAAGTCCACGTCTTGAATGGCATACAGGATATCAAACCCGGCCGCCCAGAAGAGAACGGCGAGGCTGAGGAGGATGACGGGAAGGTCCACGGATCCCCGAACGGCGATCCAGGCGCCGGCCGGCGCAATCCCGAGGGAGAGGCCGAGAACCATGTGGGAATACCGGGTAAACCTTTTGGTGAACGAATACCCCAGAATGATGAAGAGGGCGACCGGGGAAAGAATCAGGCAGAGCCGGTTCAAGGAAAAAGCGGCCCATTCGAAGAGGATGACCGATGCCGCGAGCATCACCATGGCCTGCCTCGTCGTGATGATCCCTTGAGGGATCTCCCGCTCTGCGGTCCTGGGGTTGGCGGCATCGAGATCCCTGTCCACAATCCGGTTGAGGGTCATGGCGGCTGTTCTTGCGCCGGCCATGGCCAGAAGAATCCAGAGGAGCTTGTCAACCGGGGGGATTCTCTTCTCGGCAAGCAAGGCCCCCATCAGGGCAAACGGAAGGGCAAAAACCGTATGGGGAAACTTGATCATCCTGAGAAGATTTCTGAGCGTCTGCATCATAGGCTGGAAGAATGGTCTCTTTCGTGTCTAAAACGTACCGACCGTATTTACGAATAAGGCCGCTAAGTTGAACCGCACGGAAAGCGGGGCTGCTATTGACTCAACATCCGGGTCAGATAACGGTTGAGATTTCTATGATCCTTGGGTTTCATCCCGGTGATCTCCACCCCGCAGAGATACCGCCAGCCTGGATAGGCTTTGGAGTTCTGGATATGCCTGACCACGGCCGTTCCCTGCACCAGGCTGAGTTCAGGGAGGGCAATCTTCAGATCACTGATAAATTCCTCTTTCTCGAATATCCGGTTGCAGGTGATGAGCAGCCCATGAAGACCGATATCCACTGCCACACCCCGCTCTTTTCCCAGATCGACCTGGATCGGTTCTCGCAGGATATTTTTGAAACGGTAGGCATGAATATCCTGTACGGTCTCGATCTCGGACGGATAGCCCGCCCTGAACTCACCGGATGCCATGTCCATCTCCGACAGGAGAAAGGATTGAAAATGAAAGCGGGTCCCGCGCCTTGAGTCATATTCCAGGGTAAGGGATCCTTTACCGTTCAGGATGGATTTCACTTCCTGAGGGATCTCCGCCCGAAGCAGAATATAGGCGTTGAGCGGGGAATGATCAACCCCGGACACCTTGGCATGAAAGGAGCGCGGAAAGGATCCCGCAGAGAGCCTGACTTCAACCTGGCTTCCAAGCGCCCATTCGAGGTTCCTCCGCACCTCTTGGCCGGAGGTGATCACCTCCTGTATGGTCTTCTTCCTGCCGAAAAAATTCCGCACCATGGTCAGACGGTTCCCTTCCGGGGTTTCTACTGAATGCATAGATTCAACTCCCTGTAAATTGCGTTGAGCACCTCACCCTTGCGTCTCGTCCATAAAGGGGCCACGAGAAGATCACCCGGGGCCTCGCCCATGAAACGGTGGATCACCATGCGTCCTCCGATCCCATCAAGGATTCTGCAAACCAGACGGACATATTCTTCCATCTCGAAAAGCCGCACCCTCCCCTGAATATACTCCTGTTCCAGGGGAGCGCCTTTGATGATGTGAAGATGGTGGAGTTTGATCCCCTGAATTCCCATATCCAGCACAGCCTGCACGGTCTCCATCATCTCCTGTTCGGATTCTCCGGGAAGTCCGAGGATGACATGCGCGCAGATCGGGATCCCCCGTGCCTGCGCCCGAGAAACCGCATCCTTAAAACAGGCAAAATCATGACCCCGGCGAATCTCCCGTAAAGTCCTGTCGTGAGCGCTCTGAAGCCCGATCTCCAGACAGAGATAGGGGAGCCGATCCTGATAGGAACTGAACAGGTCGAGCACCGGCTCCGGCAGGCAGTCGGGCCGTGTGCCTACGGATAGTCCCACCACATTCGGAACTCTTAGCGCCTCGTCCCAAAGCCTTTGCAATCTCCGGACCGGGGCATAGGTGTTGGTGAACGGCTGAAAGTAGGCGATGAATTTCTCGGCATGGAACCGGCTTCTTGCAATCTCCATGCCTTTAGAAACCTGCCGGACAACCGGCTGGTCCGGGTCGTTCCAGGCGGATGCGGACCCGGACGGCCCGCAGTACGCGCATCCTCCGGCGCCGAGCGTGCCGTCCCGGTTCGGACAGGTCATCCCCGCATGAACCGGGATCTTGTGCACGCGGCAGCCGAACTGCTTTCTGAGTTCATCGCCGATGGTCCTGACCGTCACCGGCTTTCTGATCGTCTCTATATGCATATCCCTGTTACTGCTTGGCATAAAGCGTAATGAACGTTGAAACCCCGTCCTTATCCTCAAGGAGTTTCGCCGTCTGTTCGGCCTCAGCCCGATCCGGATAACGCCCGACCCGGACCCGGTGAAAGGTCCCCTTTCCTGGAACCGTCTTCGGCAGGATGTAGGACGGGTAGCCTTTCTGTTTCAAATGACCCGCCAGCTTCTCCGCTGCCGACCGATCTTCAAATGCGCCGACCTGTATGGTGTACTGCGAGGCCATGATCTTTTGAGTCTCAAAAACAGCAGGGGCCGAGGCCTCCCGGCTCTCAGCGGATCCGGCAGCCTCCGTACGCGCCGAAGGACTCTCTTCGGGCATGGGCTGAGGCGGCGAGGCCCCGACAACCGGTGAGGGAGAAGGAGAAGGAATAGATGGAATCGGTCCCTGGTCCGAGATCCCGTCATTCGGTCCCTTTTTCGAGAGTTCATCATAAAAAGTAAATTCGGATTTAGGCGCCGGCGCTCCCACCTCGGCCTGATGCCCGCCCGCATCCGGAGAAGCGGAAACCTCGGCTGCCTGCTTTTGGACATCGCTGGTGATTGGGAAATAGCGGCCGACAAGGAATCCGAGCGCAAAGACCAGGATGCAGGTCACAACGGCTCCTGAGATCATCAGCTTGTTCTTCTTGTCGTCCAGATGAAATTCATCATCTTCCACGATCTTATCCAGATCCATCATATCCTTTTCCATAGACTCCTCCGACCGGCAAAACACGCATTGTCAAAACCTAACCACAGAGCTGTGGTTTCATCTCTTATCATTTTCGATTACATCTTCTCCGGAGCGGAAACGCCCAGGAGATTCAGGGCATTCCTGATCACGGTTCGCACAGCCCCCACGAGAAAGAGCCGGGCCGAATTCTTCTCCTGTTCTTCAGAAATGATTCGCTGCTTGAAATAGTATGCATGGAGCCGCGCAGCCAGTTCCTGCAGATAGAAAGGAATCCTGTGCGGCTCCAGGGCCAAGGCCGCGCCCTCCACCACTTCGGGATAGGCGCCGAGAAATCTCATCAAATCTTTCTCTTCCGGAAGTGAAAGGAGGTCGAAGTTGACATCGCCGCTTTCCGGGATCGGGATCCCCTTGTCCCCGGCCTGGCGGAATATGCTGCAGATCCTGGCGTGGGCATACTGCACATAATAAACCGGATTTTCATTGCTCTGGGTTTTGGCGAGATCCAGGTCGAAATCCAGATGCGAATCCGACCGCCTGAGAAGAAAAAAGAAACGGGCCGCATCGGTTCCCACCTCCTCGATCACCTCGGACAGGGTGACGAACTCACCGCTTCTCTTCCCCATGCGCACCGGCTTCCCCTCTCTCAACAGATTCACCATCTGAATCAGCAGGACCTGGAGGGTATCGGCATCGTGACCCAGGGCCCGTACCACGCTCTTTATCCTTGGGATATATCCATGGTGATCGGCCCCCCAGATGTTGATCAGGCGGTCAGCCCCTCTCCCCAGCTTGTCACGATGGTAGGCGATATCCGAGGCAAAATAGGTGTACTCGCCGTTCCCTTTGATCAGGACCCGGTCCTTGTCGTCGCCGAACAGGGAGGTCCTCAGAACCAGGGCGCCGTTCTCTTCCTCAAAGACAAGATGCTTCTCTTTCAGCTCGGAGATGCACGCCTGGACCTTTCCCTGCTCATAGAGGGACTTCTCGGAGAAAAAAAGATCGAACCGGACCCCCATTTTTTTTAGGTCCGACCGGATGGCATCGAGCATCATCCTGCAGCCTGAATCGGAAAGCGCCGATATCGCCGCAGCTTCGTCCATGGAGAGAAAGCGGTCCCCTTCTCGATCCCGGACCTGCCTCGCGATATCCATGACATATTCGCCTGGGTAGACCCCCTCCGAAGGGAACGGGACCGATCCATCGAAGAGTTGACGATACCGGAGCCAGACGGACCGGCCGAGGTCCTTCAACTGTCTCCCGGCGTCATTGATATAAAACTCACGGGATACCTCATACCCTGAAGCATTCAGTATCCGGCAGAGGGCATCACCGACCACGGCCCCTCGTCCGTGACCGATATGGAGAGGACCCGTAGGGTTGGCGCTGACGAATTCCACGATGACACGGGACCCCTTGCCCAATTCGGACCTTCCGTAGGCATCCCCCTTGGCCTCAATATCTTTTAGGACCTTGACCCAGTAGTCTTCCTTTAAAAAGAAGTTGATAAAGCCCGGGCCGGCCACTTCGCACCTGGCGATCAACCCATCCGGATCCGATAGATGGTCGATCACGACCTTTGCGATCTCTCGCGGGGAGCGCTTGAGGTCTCTGGCCAGGACCATGGCCAGGTTGGACGCAAAATCACCGAGCAGGGAATCCTTGGGAATATCCAGTTGGATTGCAGGACGCCTGTTCAGCGGAAGCGTCCCGTCCTCTCGGGCCCGGTCGATGGATCCGGCCAATATCTCGGTCAGTGTCTCTTTCAAATCCAACAACCTCACAAAGGTTTTTGACATCTTTTGTTCAAACATATTATTATATATATTTTAAAGGATGTGTCAAATATAAACGCTGATTCGTGTGTGCGACAAATTTATGGGTAACCATTTCTCTAAGAGCGTCATTCCCCGACCCTCGATCAAGCCTACCCTCCGCCCCCCAATCGGGCCTGTCCTCCGACTTCATCGGGGGATCGGAGGGCAGGCTTGATCGGAGAATTTAGGATCGTTGACACGCTCTTTCCGCTGTGTAGCGTCATTCCACGACTCGATCGTGGAATCCAGACGCCAAGGTGTGGATGCCGGATCAGGTCCGGCATGACAAACATATGTAACCCTGATGTGTACCCATAAATTTGTCGCAGACCCCGCTGATTCGGGGCGCGACAAAGGGAAGAATTTTAAATTTCCATATCGGGATTCGGGACTGATTCATCATCCTCACCCCCGATCCTCCGGCATCAGTTGGTGATCACTTGATGCAGAACCCGGCCGAGATCTTGAACCTTATAAGGTTTGGCGATCACATCACGGAACCCGTATTCCCTGTAGTTGGACATAATGGAGTCACTCGCATAGCCGCTCGAAACGACCGCCTTGACATCAGGATCCATTTCTCGAAGCTTTGCGATGGTCTCCTTTCCTCCCATGCCCCCGGGTATGGTCAGATCGAGAATGACCGCATCGAATGGTTCTCCCGCTTCCCTGGCTCTTAGATAGGTATCAACGGCTCCGGATCCCTCGTCGGCAAAACAGACCTCATACCCCAGATGATTTAACATCTCCCCTACGACCTTTCGCACAATCTCTTCGTCATCCATGACCAGGACCCTCCCCTTTCCTTTGATGATCTGCTCTTCCTGCTCCCCGGTTTCGGCCGGAAGTTTTGTATGAGAAGCCGGGAGGTAGATCGTAAAGGTGCTTCCCACGCCCAACTCCGATTCAACGGCAACATATCCATCATGTCTCTTGATGATTGAATAAACCATGGAAAGCCCCAGGCCGCTTCCCTTCTGCTTGGTCGTAAAATAAGGATCGAATATCCTGTCCAGATATTTATTCTGTATGCCTCCTCCCTGGTCCTGAATGGATATCCGGATATAATCTCCCTGCCTCAAGGGCATAAAATTCTCCGGATCAATTTTTATCATGTCCGCCCGGACCTGAATCTTCCCTCCTTCGGGCATGGCCTGGTCCGCATTGATGATCAGATTGCCGATGGCCTGGCTGATCTGTCCTTCATCGGCATCAACAGCCCTCAGGTCGTCTGAAAAAACCATATCACACTTCACATTGGAACCCCTCAAGGCGAATGTGACGGTATCTTCGACCAATCTCCGGATCGAGGTTGTTTTGCGGACCGGCGCCCCGCCTTTGGAAAAGGTGAGGAGCTGCTGGGTCAGGTCCCTGGCCCTGAGCGAGGCGTTTTTCGCATCCTTCAGAATCTCGGAAGTCTTTTCATCCATTTTCCCCACAAGTGCCGCGAGGTCAATGTTCCCCAAAATCGCGGTCAGGAGGTTATTAAAGTCATGGGCGAGGCCTCCGGCCAGAACACCGAGAGATTCCAGCTTCTCGCTTTTGAGAAGCTCATCTTCCAGTTTTTTGCGTTCGGTCATATCCCGGACCGAGGTCAGCCGCAACATTCGGCCTTTGGACCGCACGGTCTTACCGCAAACCTCAACGGGGAACGTCTCCCGGTTTTTTCTCACGCAGACGCTTTCGTAGGGCCTGTCGTAGCCGGAACGGATCTTCTGCATGACGTCATCCCGAAATTCAGGGGCCGCCAGTCCGGATACAGGCATTCCTTTAAGTTCAGACATCTCGTAACCGAACATCGCGGCAAAGGACTCATTGACCTTTAAAAGCCTTCCTTCTTCAGAGAGAGCAATCCCATCGAATGCGGCCTCGGTCAACTGCCGGAACCGTTCCTCGCTCTCCCTCAAAACCTCTTCAGCCTCTTTGCGCTCGATGATCTCGTGTTCCAATTCTTGCTTTGCCTTGGTGAGCGTCTCGGTATGTGCTCGTGACTGGGCCATTCGGACCAGATTGAGAAGCAGATAGCCGCAAATCAGGGCCGTGAATATCAGCCCGGCCGCAAGGATCCCCCAAGGCTCCCAGGTTCTTGCGGCATGGACATAATCCGGTGTGGGCCGGCAAAGCATCCGCCATGTTCTGCCTGCCACATCAAAGCGCTCCTCGTAGCAGATCCCTGATTTGAGCTGAGTCTCATCTGTAACGGGCTGCACGGATTCCTTCCTTGTCCGAAAGGCATGGAAATATAGAAGTCGTTCGTCTGCAGGGGCGGAGTCGTCGTAAAGGTAAATATCAATCCCCTGAGGATGGGAAAATATCAGGCTGTTTTTCAGCATATCCCCGACCCGATAAACTCCCGCTACAAAACCCGAAAGATTTGCGCGCCTGAATTCCACGGTATCAACCTCAGCATCTTTGCGGAAGACCGGGTGAAATACCCGGATAGCGGACTCTTCCTCTTTTATCTGTACGAGATGAATTCTTCTGGTGGCTGCGGTCTTTCCGGTGTCGGCAGCCAGGTTCATGGCCTCAAGCCTAGCGGGCCTTGTGGCGGCATCAAACCCCAGGACGCGCTCGTTTCCCTTCAGAGGTTCCAGAAAATAGACGGGGAAATACTCGTCCCGTCGGCCCGCCCTGACCCGCTTGCCTGCCGCATTGATCTCGCTGATTTCGAAATCCTGGAACCCCTCTCTTCGCGCCGTCTCTTCAAAGACGATCCGCTCCTTTTGGAGAACACGAGGAATCCACTCCAGCGCCTGCACGGATGGATTTTCCACCATCATGTGCTCGGCAAACTTCCTGAATTCCAACCGTTCAACCTTTTCAGAACCGAGATAAAAGGCGTGGAGCGCATCAAGCTCGTGCAAATTGATTTGAATGGTTTTTCTGAAAGCGGAGATATGGTCCGCAGCAATCCTCTCAAACTCCGCCTGTATCTTTTTGTTTTCCCACGTCCGTGAAGTGTTGAACAGAAACAAAGAGAGGGCGATCCCCAGACAAGCCGCCACAATCAGTACAACGTATTGATGCATAAACCCGAAAATGCCGTATCCGTTTGATGCAATCTTTTCTTGATGGGTCATCCGTTTTCCTTTCCGTTGATCAAAGCATATTCAGCGCCTGATGAATCTGAGGGATGATACGGACGCTCCGGAGGCGCTCCTTGCACGCGCCTTGAATGTCGAGCAGGCGGCGGGTCCATTCCGGATCAGCCTCGGCGCCGTGCACCGGCTGAAGGATCAGGGGGATCCCGGGATCGGCCTTCTCGATCAGATCGGATAGAAGACGGATCTCCTCATCGGTCACACGGGGTGTCAGCACCGCCTTGATATAGAGTTTCCTGGTCTTCGCCAAGTCCAGAAAGAGCCGGTGTGATTCCCAGTCCTCGGCCTCGCCCGTGGCCGAGGCGAGCTTGACATCCATGGAGATGGTCTCCACCCACGGCAGGATCTCTCCGAGTTCATGATACAAAAGACCGTTGGTCTCCAGGAGAACCGGGATCTCACGGATTACGGCCGGAAGCAGAGCGGACAGAAATCCGGCATGGAGCAGGGGTTCCCCGCCGGTCAATACCAGAGACTGATGCAGGTGTCGGTGTCTCACGGCGTCCCGGATGATCCGGATGAGTTCTTCCGCACTCAGGGGGTTGGGGCGTGCGGTAAAATCCCTGCGCCCCGGCGTTTTTTCAATCAGGCAGTCTCTGACCGGACCTTTGGACGCCTCCGTATCACAGTATTGACAGGCACGGTTACAGCCGTAGAACCGGACAAAGAGCTGGCGCTCCCCCACCAGCGGTCCCTCACCCTGAATCGAGGAGAATATCTCCATGATCTCAGCCGCAGCATCCATCAGGGTACTCCACGCACCTTGCAGCGCGCCTCCGTCATCCCTTCTAACTCATCGAGATACCCGGCCATCACGTCCTTGGCCAGGGCCCTCGGCTCCACGCCAAGATCGTTCAGACCCATGGTCTTTACAGGGGTCCCCCGGCTTTCGATGTTGAGACCCACGTGAATCATGCAGGAAACCGGGCTTTGCACGGCAATGGAAACCGAAAGCTTTGCATCCCCTTCGTACAGGTCATCCCCCTTGCGCCGGATGATCTGCGCCTTGAATCCGCCGTTGAGGATCTCCTGAATGATACAGATCAGGAGCCTCTGCCGGAGGATCGCCGTCTCGAGCCCGCACCCGAAATGCTCCACGATAAAGTGCAGCATCCGTTCGCTCCATATCGGCGCATCTGCTTTGACATCCACGAGATCCGCCATCCGGTCGGTCCCGACGTCACAAGGGCCTGCAAAGGCCACCATGCTGTCCCCTAAAAGGCCAAAAGACCTGAACGCCCAATGGGAGGCAAGCTCCCTCCCCGTATAAGGAATCTCCTGTTCAATCAGCCTGCAGATCATCCCTTCTCTCCCCTAATATAAAGAAAAACCCTTTTCCATATCGAAAATACCCTCCCTGTCGAATGCCCGGAGACAGCCATGATCATACATGGAAATCCGATCCAATAAAATACAAAAATCATCCGATGATAGAAATACGTTGACTTATGCCGATAAGGTATAGTAACTTATGGAAAAGATTAAGTAATAAAATAAAAGGATTGTCGTGGCGATGTCATTTTATCCTTTTGTTTTCTAAAAGGTCCGCTTCACATTTTGGAAGAGAGATAAGCAATGCCTGCTAAAAAGAAGAAATCGCCCCTTTTCATTATTTTTTTGCTTATACTCCTCTGCATCGTCTCGGGGATCCTTTATATTTCCATGAAGGTTTTTTCACCTGTAAAGATTGCGGCCACGGACATCTCTACTGAAGCCGCTGAAAGCTGCCAGGCAAAGATCACCAAGATGCTCATTGACGAAACCCTGGCCTTCAATTTCAAAAAAACCAAAGACATCTCATTCACGGGGATGGAAATCAACTCATGGGTTCAGCAAAAACTGGAGAATGACCGGGTATTCAAGGTCTATGTGCAATTGGACAAGGATCGGACCATCTTTTCCGGTCTTTTTAATCCGTTCATCAGCAAAACCTTAAGCGGCATGGAAGAGAACTTTATCTCAAAGCAACTTCGCAATGCCAAGATCGCCTTCCGGATCGTAACCAAACCCGCCGTTCGATCCAACCAGATCGTTTTCGAGCCTGAAGAGATTTTCCTTGGAGACCTTCGAATCCCTCCGCAATTCATGCCTGAAATTCTGAACGACCTGGATATCAATCCCTTTGAAAAACAGATCCGCACCATCAAGGAGGTTCATATCATCGGCGGTTCACTCATCGTGACCGTTTATGCAGATTGATCCCCCAGGGAGACGCCTTGAAACTCTTCATCTCCGCTCTCGGGCTTGCCATGGTCTTCGAGGGAATCTTATACTTCGCTTTTCCAAATCAGATAAGAGAACTGGCAAAACGCCTTCCATCCATACCGAGCGGCGTGATCCGCACCTTCGGCATCACCGTCATGGCAGCCGGATTGATCGTCATCTACCTCGGCCGGCGTTATTTCTGATGCAAATATATGAGAGCGGTCTTGTGACGGGGGATGCGTAACCGAAAGATAGAGGTGAGCGATGCTTTCGAAATGATATTTCTTATGAATCCGATTTGGAAAATAGACTTGACATATGTAATAAAATATATATATTAGATATATATACTTGGTCAGAGGAGATATAAAATGAAAACAACATTAGACATCCCAAATGACCTTATACGTGAGGCAATGAAGCTCTCAAAAAGCAATACAAAGAGACGGGCGGTCATCATGGCATTGCAGGAGTTCATCCGCAGGAAAACCATTGAAGAAGCAATTGCCATGCAGGGAAAGCTCGAGTTCATGGCCGACTGGGAGAAGTTAAGACATGAAAGATAAGGTCCTGGTTGACACCCCCGTGTGGATTGAATTTTTCCGAGGGGGAAATGACCCGGTGTCGGCTTCCCTGAAGCCATTGCTCGTTCGCAACAGCGCCGCTGTGTCAGGGATTGTTGTGACCGAGCTCTACAGAGGAGCCAAGGGCGAAAGGGAGCTTAGATTTCTCATGAAGTTTCTGGAGGCCGTCGATTATATCAAGACCGATGAAGAGGTCTACAACAAGGCAGGAAGCATGGGCCACAATCTATCCAAACAAGGTATTCACATCGGCGCCGTAGACTTGATTATTGCTCAAACAGCACTTGAGCATCGCATGTCTCTTTATTCCCTGGATCGCCACTTCGAAAGAATCGCCGAGCACTATCCGCTCAAGCTGTTCCAATAGACGAGCCCGGAACCCATTTGCCCTGTTTAAGACTAATCCCGCCCCCAAGGGGCGGTGAATGCGTTCGCTATGCATTTTCAATAATTCAGCACTGGGAGGCCCCTTCGACTGCGCTCAGGGCAGGCGCCGGGAGGCATTTCATTTTCCCATCCTTTGTAAGAAGGGGAATGGAGAGGTAGATTCACCTTGGCTCTACCCCGCCTATCCTCCCATCAACGAGCCATCGGCTTACAAAGGTGAGGCGAATATAGATTATAGTAATTTTAAACGAAGAAGTTTCTTGGCCAGATGATATAAATCGGAACGGCTTCCTTGTTTTCGAATGCCAACCGCTACTATTATAACAACCACTTCCTTCCTTTCCACACGGTAGAGAATACGATTTTGTAACTCATCCTTCTAACCCAAGATCATTTTTCGCCTCCTCCCATGGGATTGTTTTCCCTTCCTTTATTTCCCGGATGCTTTGTTGCAGACCTTCCATTAGATCTTTATCACCCATGATTTCCAGAGTTTCTATTAACGACTCATAAAGATCCCATGGCATGACTGCAAGTATCGGCTCTCCTCGCCTTGTGACAGCAACTGCCTCGGGTTCTTTCTCCCTTGCAAACTCCTTACTAAGATCTTTGAGTTTGTAACGGGCCTTGGTAATGGGTAATGTCTTCGTCACAATGTACTCCTCTCTACGAGTCATCGACCTGTCTTATATGCATCTTAATGTACATTTATTTGTCCATTTTGTCAATACCCAATATTTCCCCAAATTATTTTCTTTTCGTGTGCATATCCGGCAAGTAAAATATTTTCATGAAGAAAAGGGAGGAATTTCAATTTCCCCTCTTTAGTAAGGAGAGACGAATATTAAATAAGTATATAATGTGGTTATGTCTTGAACTGGCAAAATTCCGTGAAGGCCGTCCTCAATAACATTGGTATCCGAGACCCCTCCTACATAAAAAAAATCTCGTCCTTATTGATTTTCAGATGACTTGAAATGTCAGCTTTGATTGCCCCCGCTCATAACCCGCTCTTTAATTCCGTTCCCAGAAATATCAGGAATGTTTTAATCTCTCTGATAAACCATTCAGCAACCGTATCAAATTTTTTGGAAAGATATATGACCCGCTCTCCCTTCAGCTCAAAGCCGTAAATATTCCTGAACACATGTCTGAAGGAAAGAAAGTCATCAAGCTCTGCAGCAAGTTCTTCCGAGATAACAGCCGGCCGTATGCCTTTCATGCCGACCGTCATTCTGACCAGCAATGCCTTATGCCACTTCTCAGCATCTTCATACCCGCCGTTGATATCAAGAGCGATTTTTTTAAATATCCTTTCGCAGCAATTATAAAAATCATGAAGAATAGAACCCATTGAGCGTCTGGACAGTATGGACTCGCCTGATTTAACATCCATCATTTCATTTCTGAGTTCTTGCAGATTTTCAAGCTCTCGTTCAATCTCGGATATCATTCCGATGAGAATGTCTTTATCCAATCTTCAGCCCTCCGCTTAAAACTTTTTTTTGATAATCGTCCGACAAATCTTCAAAGGGTTTCAGATCAATATCGAATGCGCTTTCCTTTAAAAGGAGGGCG
>Ga0210042_1000319_pt1 | contig 45672 bp, 43 predicted proteins | sample CryGeymeta201518_FD_183982 | JGI IMG/M metagenome (GOLD analysis project Ga0210042, IMG submission 183982) | Groundwater microbial communities from Crystal Geyser aquifers in Utah, USA - Crystal Geyser metaG 2015-18 (SPAdes) (version 2) | ecosystem: Environmental > Aquatic > Deep subsurface >... | reverse complement strand
TTATTGTGATACCAATATATGCTTTACCACTAGGTGAAATAGCCTTATAGACAATACCGTTAATTTTATTTTGATTTATCATAATGAATTATTATTATAAGCAACTAACTATTGCTATGCGAACTGTCGTATTTGTCTCTAAATGTCTAAACTATAGCATATCCGGAGGATTTTTCAACTGAAAAAATCACGTAAAATCAATTGCATGGTATTTCCACTATTTCGTATTTTGTGGTAATATGGACTAAATATGTAAGGTCGTAAAATATGGCAAAATCGTCTGACGCTAACAAAGAGACACTTCCTGAGTTTCAAAAGTTCCTTCTGGAAAGGAAACTTGCTCCTGAAAAAAATATCCCATTTCTTGCCTATTGGGTAAGCCGGTTTCTCGGATTTGCACGCAAAAGTGAGCGCACAGTTACGGAATATAATGAAACAACGGTTCAGGAGTTCATTGAAGCCTTGCGGTCGGATAAGCGCACCCGCGACTGGCAGCCGCGACAGGCAGAAGATGCAATAAAGCTTTATTACTTCAATTATCTCAACAAAACCGGTGGACAGGCCGGGGGCGCCGCAGGGCTTATGGATGCAGATAGCGCTTTGAGTGAGACAAAGCGATTAATAAGATTGAAGCATTATTCTTATAGCACTGAGCGAACATACCTTTCTAATGCGCCACAAAGCCCACTTGATACGCTTTACGGAAAACACAGTGACGAAAAAAGAGAGATTACCACGCTGCGCTCGCAATGACAATAAAGGATGCCCATATCATCCTGCTTGTAATTATCCGGCATTGATTAATGGATTAAGCCTTTCACCTTCTCCCTTAGCTTATCAGCAAACAACTGATATTTATCTCTGCCGTGCTGTTCTCCTGTTATGTCCAGCAATGACGGATAAAAAGGTTTATCAAAGCGGATTGTTATCTTTTTAAATCTCGGCAGGAATGCGCCCTTTGGCAATGCCTCAAAACTTCCTTCTATATGTGAAGGAACAACAGGCACATTTAGTTCAAGCGCCAGAATGCCTATGCCTTTTTTGAATTCCATAAGAGTTCCGTCATAAGACCTTCCGCCTTCAGGAAATATGAAGAGGGCTTTGTTATTTTTCAATACATAGGCAGAAAGCTGGAGCGCTTTGCCCAGATATGTCTCGGGGTCTATTGGGATAACGTGTGCAAGCCTCGCAAAAAAGGCAGTCAGCCTGCTTGTGAAGTATTTCTGAAATCCCTGGAAGTAAAGAGTCCTGTAAATATTTAAAGGGAGAGCGGCAGCTGCGGCAAAGCCGTCCAGATTGCTGCAGTGGTTTGAGGCGATAATAAAAGGGGCATTAGGGATGTTTTCTATCCCCTTAACTTCAAGCCTGAAAAATATTCTGAAAATCAGCTTGAGAATCCCCGCGAGAAACGATACAAAAAGCCATTCTGCTCCACCTTGTTTAAGCCCGACTTTTTTCTTTTCTGCCTCCTCCGGCTCCTGCGAGAAGATTAAAGAAACACCCCCCTTAAATTCCCCCCTTAGCAAGGGGGGAGACAGGGGGGTGTCTAACCCCTGACCCCTGACCCCTAACCCCTTCATTTTCTCCACTATCTCTCCGACTGTCTGAATGTCTGATGCAAAGGTTTCAGGGAGTTTTATGAAAAATTTGTTTTCAAGGCTGACGACAAGCTCTATCCTCTGAAGCGAATCAAGCCCGAGGTCCAGTTCAAGATTGTCTTTGGATTGAATCGGCGCCGGCTCTTTAAGCATAGGCGTTAAGCATTCAATGACAGTTTTTCCAACTGCGTCAGACGTAAGCGTTTTATCTTCACTCTTAACTTTTAATTGCTCACTTTTAACTTTAACAAGGTCTTTAATCATGAACCTTCTCAATTTCCCAAGAGAAGTCCTCGGCAGAGACCCGGAGTACAGCGTAAAACCTTTGATTCTTTGATATGAGGAAAGCCTGCCGGAGATTTTTGCTATCTCCCATCCCAGTGCCTCATAGATATTTCCTGTCTGCTGCTGCCTTGCATAGTCAAGGTCAGGGACGATGATTGCATGAAGGGCTTCTATCCTGCCCAATCCCCCCTCACCCCCCCTTGCTAAAGGGGGGGATAGGGGGATTACGCAGATTTCCTTAATCAGCGGTATCTTTGAATATTCTTTTTCTACCTCTTCAGGGTAGATATTTTTACCTGAACCGAGGACGATGACTTCCTTTATGCGTCCTGTTATAAACAGGTATCCGTCTCTGTCAATATATCCGAGGTCTCCGCTGAAAAAGTAGTTGTCTCTGAGCGCCTGCTCTGTTGCAGCGGGGTTTTTATAATAACCCTTCATTACCATAGGGCCCTTGATTGCGATTTCCCCTTCTTTCCCAATGTCTAATACACTTCCGTCCGCAGGGCTTATTATTTTTATCTCTGCCGAAGGCAGCGGTTTTCCGGCAGAGCCGGGCTTCCGTTTGCTCATCGGGTTGAACGTAACAACAGGAGATGTCTCTGTAAGCCCGTAGCCTTCAAGTACGGTAAAGCCAAGCGCCTCAATGCCGCGCATTACTTCGGGGTCAAGCCTTGCGCCGCCGCTCGCAAAAAACCTGAACCTGTTTCCAAGCGCATTGTGAACCGGTTTTAATATTGCCTTGCTGATATTAATGCCTGTTTTCCTTCTCAGGCTGCCGGAAAATTTCAAGAGGGCTTTCATTAGCAGCGGCAGGGGCGCAGGAAGTTTTTTAAATTTATCCATAATCCCGTTTCTTATCATCTCAAGCAGTTGAGGAACTCCGACAAGAATAGTAACGCCGTTGTCTTTCATTGATGCGGTAATGTCAGGGCCTTTTAAGCTCGGAGAATATGTTATTGCCGCGCCTAAAAAAAGCGGCACAAGGAATGTGGACATGAAAGGGTAGGTATGGTGCAGAGGAAGAAGCGAAAGGACATTGTCGGATTTTGTGATGACGCCTGCCTTTATCAGAGCCTCTGCATCAGAGCAGAAATTTCTGTGCGTAAGCATCACGCCTTTAGGAATACCTGTTGTCCCTGATGTATAGATGATGGATGCGATATCTTCCGGCGATGTCTCAGGATAACGGACTTTTTCTTGAAATCCGCACATCTCTTTAAAATCAGGAGAATCAACATTTATCTTCCTTATGTCCAGCCCGGCGGCGGCTTCATTTGCACTTGCTTCTGTCTTTGAGCTGAAAAAGATAATCCTTGACTCAGAATCAATAAGAAGATTTCTTAAAGATTCAGGATTGAGCTGCGAGTCTATCGGGACTGCAATTGCTCCGGCCATCACAATTCCTAAGTATGAGGCGCACCATTCATTCCTGTTCTCCGAGAATATCGCAATCCTGTCAGCCTTGTTTATTCCTGTCTTTATCAGGCAGGATGCGATGGCCTTTGCATCTGAAGCAAATGCGCCGTAGGTTATTCTTTTCCAGTCCCGGTCTAAGTAATTGAATGCAATGCTATCTCTATGCTCTGCTGCAGATTTAAGAAATACGCTGTGGATTGTATTATCAGCCATTCATAATCATTATCTAAAAAGTTATGCAAAATAGCAAATATTAAGATGATGCTGAAAAATAGATATAGAAGGTTGTCATTGCGAGCAAAGCGAAGCAATCTTGTAGTTTCTGATGAGATTGCCACGCCCCGAGTTGCTCGGGACTCGCAATGACAGCTAAATTAACGGTTTCAGAATTCTCTGATGCCGCTCAAACCATCTCTGTTGCGTTATTGCGCTCGGCAACGGGCATATATTTTATGCTAAAATCAAAGCGGTTGACGGAGGGAATATGATACCGGAATTAAAATTTGATGAGAAAGGGCTGATTCCTGCAATCATACAGGATGCGGAAAGCAATGAAGTCCTGATGATGGCGTATATGGACAAGACATCGCTTGAAAAGACTTTGAAAACAGGATTTACGCATTTCTGGTCGCGCTCAAGAAAGAAATACTGGATGAAGGGAGAGACTTCCGGGAATGTTCAGGAGGTAAAAGAAATCCTTTATGACTGTGATGAGGACACCCTGCTTGTAAAAGTAATCCAGCGCGGCGCAGGCGCCTGCCACACAGGAGAGAGAACCTGCTTTTTCAGAAGCATCAAATTTAGAGCAATAGCCCAGTAGCTCAGTAGAGTCCCGATTAAATCGGGACTCTACTGAGCTGCCGCTCTACAATTTGCTACGCAATCCCTTGTTTTAAAATATCATGCAGATGGATGATGCCGATTGCCTTTCCATCGGAATCCGGGATTGCGAGGGAAGTGATAGAATGGGTTTGCATTATTGAGAGGGCCTTTACTGCAAGCTCGTCTTCGGATATTGTCTTTGGATTTTTTGACATAACCTCTCCGGCCTTCATATCAAAAAAATCCTTGCCCCATTTCTCTATGCCCCTGCGTATATCTCCGTCAGTTAAAACACCCAAAACCTTTTTGCCTTTGTCGCTGACAATCGCAACTCCAAGCCGTTTTGACGATATTTCCATGACAGCCTTTATAACGGCAGTTTCGGGAGATACAAAAGGAAGGGCGTCTCCTGTGTGCATGAGGTCTTTGACTTTTGTAAACAGTTTTTTCCCGAGGTTTCCGCCCGGATGGAAGAACGCAAAATCTTCTTCTTTGAATCCTCTCTTTGTCAAAAGGGCCACTGCGAGGGCGTCACCCATTGCAAGCGCTGCTGTTGTTGATGCTGTCGGCACGATTCCGAGAGGGCACGCCTCTTCTTTGACAGATACATCAAGATGCACATCTGCGGATTTTGCAAGGGTTGAGTTCAAACCGCCTGTCATTGCTATAAGGCTTACGTTGAATCTCTTTAGAAAAGGTATCAGTCCAGCAAGCTCTTCTGTCTCGCCGCTGTTTGAGATGGCAATTATAATATCCTCAGACGTAACCATTCCTAAATCTCCGTGGCTGGCCTCGGCAGGATGCATAAAAAATGCAGGCGTGCCGGTTGAGGCAAGTGTTGCGGCAATCTTTTTCCCCACAAGCCCGGACTTGCCCATGCCTGTTACAATGACCCTGCCCTTGCTCTTGTAAACCAGCTCAACCGCCTTTTCAAAATTGCTGTTAAGTTTTTCCGTGAGCGCAAAGACAGCATCCGCCTCAATCTTTAAAACCTTTTTTGCTATGTCAATGATGTTTTCCATTTTTATTTTAATAATTTATAAATCGCTTTCAAAATGCCGAGCATTTTCTCAACCTCATCCAGCTTTATCATATTAGGCCCGTCGCATAATGCCTTCTCAGGCTCCGGATGAACCTCAAAGAATAAGCCGTCAACTCCTACTGCAACTGCTGCCTTTGCCAAGGGTTCCGCAAATTCCCTTTGGCCTCCTGACGAACTGCCCTGTCCGCCGGGAAGCTGGAGGCTGTGCGTTACATCAAATATAACAGGATAACCAAAAGAGCGCATTATCGGAAAGGCCCTGAAATCAACTACAAGGTTATTATATCCGAAAGATGCTCCCCTCTCTGTGATGGATAAATTATGATTCCCTGTTGACGTGAATTTCTCTATGATATTTTTTACATCCCATGGCGCAAGGAACTGCCCCTTTTTAATATTCACCGGTTTCCCCGTCTTTGATGCGGCAATGATTAAATCCGTCTGCCTGCACAGGAATGCGGGAATCTGCAATGCGTCAAGAACCTCTGATGCAGGTTTTACTTCTGCAATAGAATGCACATCGGAAATAACGGGGATGTTCAATCTGCTTTTTATGTCTGAAAGTATTCTTAAGCCTTTTTCAATCCCGGGTCCCCTGAAAGATTTTATGGAGGTCCTGTTTGCCTTATCGTAAGAGGATTTAAATACAAAGGGCATCCCTACGCTGCTGCATATATCCTTCAGCCTTTGAGCAGTCTGAAATGTTATATCCTCATTCTCAAGCACACATGGGCCCGCAATTATCAGGGGAGGATTATTCCCCCCAAACTTTATACCCGCTATATTCACCTCTTTTGTCATAGTTTGCCGTTAAGAGCGTTTCCCCTCTTTATCTTTTTTCATCTCTACTTCGCTCTCGTCATACTGAAACAGAGCCGATTTCCCCTTTAAAGAAGCGGCTATAAACTCTCTGAATAATGGGTGAGGGTCTGTCGGCCTGGACTTAAATTCAGGATGGAACTGACAGCCTAAAAACCATGGATGGCCTTCCACCTCAATAATCTCCACAAGTTCTCCGTCAGGGCTTGTTCCGCTTATCTTCATGCCATGCCTTGTTAAAATCCCCTTATATGCATTATTAAACTCATATCTGTGCCTGTGCCTTTCTGAGATTTTCTTTAGGCCGTAAGCCTTGAATGCATTTGTATTGCTTTCCAGCACACAAGGGTATGCGCCAAGCCGCATTGTTCCGCCTTTATCCGAGACGTCAGTCCTTTCTTCTATCCTGCCTTTTCTGAAATCAAACCATCTCTCCATGAGGTAAATTACAGGGTCTTTTGTATTCAAGTCAAACTCTGAGCTGTTTGCCTTAAGCCCGCATACATTCCGCGCATACTCAATCACAGCGCACTGCATTCCAAGGCATATCCCGAAATAAGGTATCTTTTTCTCACGGGCATATTTTACAGCCTCAATCTTGCCTTCAATGCCCCTGTAACCAAATCCTCCGGGCACGAGGATGCCGTCTGCTGCTGATAAATATTTATCTGCTCCGTGGACTTCTATTTCCTCGGAGTCAATCCACTGCAGATTTACCCTTGCGTCATTGGCAATTCCGCCGTGGGTAAGGGCTTCCGTCAGGCTTTTATATGAATCCTTAAGCCCAACGTATTTGCCGACTATCGCAATATTCACCTCATGTTTCGGCTCTTTTAACTTTTTTACTATGTCTTTCCACTGCGTAAGGTCAGCCTCTTTGTCAGGGAGCTTCAGCTTGCTGATAATCTGCTGGTCAAGCCCTTCTGCATTAAGCGCCAGGGGCACCTCATATATGGTATCCACATCCATTGCCGTGATGACTGCGTCGCCGTCAAGGTTACAATGGAGCGCTATCTTTTTCTTTGCCTCAGGAGTGATAGGATTGTCAGTTCTGCATAAGAGCAGGTCAGGCTGGATACCTATTGCGCGCAGCTCCCTTACGCTGTGCTGTGTGGGTTTTGTCTTAAGCTCTCCGGCTGTCTTTATATAAGGAATCAGCGTAAGGTGCATATAAAGAACGTTTTCCCTTCCTACGTCATAGCGCATCTGCCTTATTGCCTCTAAAAACGGGAGGCTCTCAATATCGCCGATTGTGCCGCCTATCTCAACTATAACCACATCATTATTATCGCTTACTGATTTTATGGCGCGCTTTATCTCATCGGTGAGATGAGGCACAACCTGAACCGTGTCGCCGAGATAATCACCGCGCCTTTCTTTTGTTATGACATTGTAATAAATCTTTCCCGTCGTATAATTATTTGCCTGAGAGGTTCTTATATGCGTGAATCTCTCATAATGCCCGAGGTCCAGGTCTGTTTCCGCGCCGTCATCTGTTACGAAGACCTCGCCGTGCTGAAACGGGCTCAGCGTGCCGGGGTCCACATTGATGTAAGGGTCCAGTTTCTGGATTGTGACTTTCAGCCCCCGCGCCTCAAGAAGGGCGCCTGTTGCAGCGGCAGCAATGCCTTTTCCCAATGACGATACAACTCCGCCTGTTACGAAGATAAACTTAGCCATTTCTTCACCCTCTCTAAGTCCTGCGGGGTATCAATACCCACAGTCTCGTAAGTCGTTTCTTTTACCTTTATGCGAAATCCATTCACGAGCGCCCGAAGCTGTTCAAGTTTCTCTGTTTTCTCTAATTCCACGGGTTCCATTTTTGCAAGATTTAAAAGCGCATCGCGCCTGTAACTGTAAATGCCGAGATGCTTAAAGCAGGGGTTAGGTGTTAGGGGTTGGTTATTAGTTTTACTGCTTTTGCCAATCCCCAATCCCCAATCCCCAATCCCCCTTATATCTTTCCACTGGTCTCTGTCAAACGGAATCGGCGCCCTTGAAAAATACATGGCAAAGCCTTCTTTATCAAAAACAGACTTAACAACATTGGGGTTAAATATTTCTTCAGGGTCTTCTATTTTTTTTATCAGGGTTCCCATTGCCGCCCTTTTGTCGTCAAGCAGCCTGATAACGTCGTCTATCATCTCACTCCTGATGAGAGGTTCATCTCCCTGAACATTGACAATTATATCATAATCCAGAGAAGCGGCGGCCTCTGCTATCCTGTCTGTGCCTGACGCATGTTCCTTTGAAGTCATTACAGCCTTGCCGCCGAATTCAAGTACGATTTTAAATATCTTCTCGCTGTCAGTGGCAACCATGACCTCTTGGACGAGTCTGGATTTTCTTGAATTTTCGTAAACGTGCTGAATCAGAGGTTTGCCATTTAGGGGTGCAAGGGGCTTTCCCGGAAAACGGGTTGACTCGTAACGGGCAGGGATAATAATAATCGCTGTCATGCGCTTGGATAATTATAAATGATTTGGGGAAAAATTTAAATGAAAAAGCTGAGTCTCTTCTGTGCTAAAATCCATCATGGAATTTGTCGATGTTCTTTTCCCGATTAATCTGGGCCCTCTGACATATAAATGCCCTGAGCATCTGATTGATAAAGCACATCCCGGAATGCTCGTTTCAGCGCCTTTGAAAAAACAGATAACAAAAGGAATTATTTTCGGTCGCCCCGGGCGACTCGCCGAGGAGAGTAAATCCTCAGCCCCCATATCCGACAACATAAAAAACATCAGCGACATTCACGGCGAATCGCCTCTGCTTGAACCGCCCTTACTGAAACTCCTTAACTGGATGGCTGATTATTACATCATCGCAAATAAAGGACTTGTCCTTAAGAACATGCTGCCGCAGGAGACATTCAAAAAAGTAAAAGCAAGAAAGTCTGCTAATCCCCCTTCACCCCCCTTTAGTAAAGGGGGGATGGGGGGATTTTTTGATGAGAATACACTTTCAAAAATCAATACGGCTACTTCTAAAAGAGAATATAAAACCTTTCTCGTTCATGCCCCAAGTCCTTTATACGAAAGCGCAATGGTTGCAAAAATTCTGCCGCAGGGGAAAAGCGCTATAATCCTCGTGCCTGAAATCGTACACATAAGCCATGTTCTTCCTTTTATCAAAGGAACAGCAGGAGAGAGGTTATGCGTATTGCACAGCGGGTTAAGCAAGGGGCAGCGCTCAGAGGCTATGGAAAAAATCATTTCAGGACAGTGCAATGTAGTGCTTGGCACAAGGATGGCAGTATTTGCGCCTTTAAAAAATGTATCTCTTATTTCGGTTATGCAGGAGCACAGCAGTTCATACAGGACAGAAGAAGGGCTGAGATTCAACGCAAGGGATATTGCCGTTATGAGAGGGTATCTTGAAAAAGCGGCGGTTGTATTATCATCCGTCTGTCCTTCAATAGAATCCGTTTATAATTCAAAGCGGAATAAATACACGCTTATCAGGCCTGACTTATATCCCCAGCGCCCGAAGATAAGAATACTTAACATGAGGAATGAACGCCAGCCGGCCCCTAATCTTTCAAAGACAGTTATAAATGAAGCGCTGTCTTCTATCAGGAAGAACGAGAAAATAATGTTTGTGATAAACAGGAAAGGCTATTCCATGCTCACATGCAAGGAATGCGGCAGCACCGAGACATGCGGCAAGTGCAGCATTCCGCTTATGTTCTATAAGGGTGATAAATCTTTGAGATGCCACTACTGCGGGACTACATCCGCTTCTCCCGAGAAGTGCAGAAGATGCGGGAGCTTTTCTCTTGAACCGGCAGGCTCCGGCATAGAACGGGTGGAAGAAAATATTAAAAAGATATTTGATATTGAGCCGCTGAGAATTGACAGCAACATGCTTAAGAGAAAACGCATTCCTGAAGACCTTTCTGATATAACAGAAGGCAAACCCTTAATCCTTGGGACAAAGCTTCTTACAAAAAGGCTGCACAGTTCAGAAAAATTAGGGATGGCGGCAGTGCTGAATGCTGACAGCTACCTGAATCAGCCAGACTTCCGCTCTGCTGAAAGGACCTTCCATGAGATGTACGGCATTACCGACAAGATAAAACCCGGCGGTTCGCTTTTCATTCAGACAAGGATGCCGCAGAACTATATCTTCAGGCATCTTAAAAACTACGACTATGTTTCCTTCTGCGATGAAGAATTAGAAAAGAGAAAAGAGATGCTCTATCCACCGTTTTCAAAGCTCGCTGTCGTTACATTTAACGGCAAAGACTATGATGACAATAAAGTGAAAGGCGCCGTTAAAAAAATCTGTGACGGCAATGAAGGCATTGAAATCCTCGGCCCCTCGCTTTCATTGACCAAAAAAGGGCAGAAGGAATATGCTCTCCTCATTAAAACTGCATCAAAAAAGAAACTTCAATCCGCTGCAAGGGAGTTTTTGAAAATGTCTGAAGGTTATAAGGATTTAAAGGTAAGCGTTGCGATTGATGCGTGAGGGTTACGTATAAGCCGACTTATCGCCGATGTCATAATGAATCGGCATGAAGACTTTTCTGAATGTGAAGAATAGAAGCATGAATGCTATGAGAAGAAGGCCGTAGGCCGCTCCTTCAAAACTAATCATCCGTACAGAGAAAAGCAGAAGATATAAAGGCATTACCATTGCAAGCAGATAACCTTCTATCAACTTAAAGCAGAACGCCTCTTTTGCAGCGATAAAGCCGAGGCAGAGCGACAGCGGGATAAGCAGAAGCGCCCCGTAATTTTTATGCGCGACAATGCTTATTGCATCTCCTTTTCCTGCGACAAAAAGAATTGCCAGCGAAGCAATAGAAAGGATATAAATTTTTATAAGGGTTTTTTTGAATTTGCCGATATAAAGGTGTATAAAAAACACGCTCAAGCCGACGGATATGTAAAGAGAGACAAGCAAGATGTTGAATTTGAGGCTGATTAATCCCCTCTCGCCCCCCTTTAGTAAAAGGGGGATGGGGGTACTTTTTAAAAAGTTGAGCATCAGGTATGCAGCAAGAGAGATGAATACCGCTGACAGAACAATGCCGAGCCTGTAAATCACAACCGTTAGCTTGTCTTCTCTTGTCAGCGGCTGGAATATCTGCTGTTCGCCCATGGGGTTATGATAACAGATTTCTTCTTATCAAATCTCCTTCCCTTACTCCGGCAGGAACAGGCATAAAAATAGTATTCTCATTTCTCGCAGTTGTAATATCCATGCCGTCAGCATCTTTCATTAATTCAAGCTCAAACAATTTTTCTTCAAATCCCGGCGAAAGATATTCTACGGCGTCTCCCATATCAAGCCTGTTTCTCAGCGCAACCTTTGCAATGCCGTCTTTAATCTCAAGGATAATCCCGACAAGCTCATGGCTCATTCTGTATGATTCGCCGTCAAAATTATAATCGCTGTCTGGCTGTTTGCCGAAGAACATTCCTGTTGTGTATCCCCTGCTTGAGAACATTGAAAGCTCCCTGAGCCATCTTGGATTTATAGCGCATTCCCCATTTCCGAGGGAATCTACCGCCTCCCTGTAAGTCTTCACAACACCTGCAACATAATTTATCCCCTTCATCCTTCCTTCAATCTTGAAACTGTCTATCCCCGCATCTTTCAGAAGGTGCAGATGCTCAATCATGCAGAGGTCTTTTGAACTCATGATATAAGTCCCCCTATCATCCTCAAATACCGGAAAATGTTCTCCCTGCCGTTTTTCTTCCATGAGGGTATAGTTCCACCTGCATGAATTCGTGCATTCGCCCCTGTTTGCGCTCCTTGATGTAAGAAAACTGCTTATATAACATCTTCCGGAATAAGAAATACAGATAGAGCCGTGAACAAAGACCTCCAGTTCAATAGCTGTCTTATAGCGAATCCCCTTAATCTCCTCTATCGTGAGTTCTCTTGAAAGCACCAGCCTCTTTGCGCCGAGAGATTCCCAGAATCTTGCTGCTTCGCTGTTTGTGATATTCGCCTGTGTGCTTACATGGATTGCAATCTCAGGAGCGCTTTTTTTAAACATCATGAAAAAACCGGGGTCCGAGACTATCACTGCGTCAGGCATTGCATCTTTAAGAAACTCTATGTATTCTTCCATCTCTTTTAAGTCCGCATTATGAGGGAAGATGTTTGCCGTTACATAAGCTTTTTTATTTCTGGTGTGTGCATAGTTTATTGCTTCTTTCAATTCTTCAGGTTCAAAATTCCCTGCCTTGCCTCTGAGGCTGAACCTTGAATCGCCAAGATAAACAGCATCAGCTCCATAGTGAATGGCTGTTCTGAGTTTCTCAAAATCTCCGGCCGGCGCAAGCAATTCAGGTTTTTTCATCCCAAAATTTCCTTTGCTTTTTTTATATCTCTTTTAATCTGCGCTTCAAGCGCCTTTGCATTCGGAAATTCCTTTTCATCACGGATGTGTTTTATGAAATGCACCTTGATTTTTTTGCCGAGAAGATTCCCTGAGAAATTAAAGATATGAACCTCAAGGCTTAATTCAGATGCGCCAAAGGTCGGGTTCTTACCGATGTTGGCAACGCCATCGTAAAGGGGTGAATGGGTGAATCGGTGAATGGGTGAATAGGAGACCCTAACCGCATAAACGCCCTCTTTGGGAGAATAACCTTTAAATGAAATGTTTGCAGTCGGCGTATGAAGGAGTTTTTCCCCTCTGCCTGCGCCTTTAATGACTGTCCCTTCTATTGAAAAAGGCTTTCCGAGGATTTTTGCAGCCCTGTCAACCCTGCCTTCAAGAATAAGATTTTTGATTTTCGCCTCTTTTAGGAGTTCTCTGTAGACAGCCTCAACCTGCTTTTTTGTCTTCTCAGGAAGCCCGCTGTTATCTATCTTATAATCAGACCTCTTAATCTTTTCCTTTATCGGAAGCTGGCATTTAAGCCTTTCAATTACTTCTTTCGGCGGGATGCCGTGCAGGGACAGCCTGTTAATGGCAGTTGTTTCTTTTGTAAATACAGTAATCATCTTATCAAATCTTCCTTCATATCCCCTCTCAAATATCAAAGGCGCTTCTACGATGAACACCTTGCTTCCGTTCTTAGTTTTTCTAAAGAAATCGTCAATCCTTTCAAAAACTAATGGATGAAGAAGGCATTCAAGCTTAAGCCGCAGTGATTTGTTCCTGAAAATCCTTTGCGCGATTTTACTCTTGTCAGGAGCGCCTTTTTTATCAAATACCCCTGCGCCCAAAAGCGTTTTTATTTTTTTGAGGACTTGTTTTTCACTTAGAAGCTGCTGCACAACCCAGTCGGCGTCAATCGTAACTGCGCCCAGCTCTCTGAACATCTGAAGCACAGCGCTTTTCCCCATGCCGTAATTGCCTGTCAGCCCTGCTATGAACATATGATTATTATACATTACGAGGGGCGTGTATCTGTTAGAGCGGGAGTTAAGGGTTATGGAAAGTGAAATGCGGACAGATAGATGGTTTATTGGCAAAACTATATTTATTTTTTGAAGGTGATGAGATCAAAAAACATCAACCGCGTTTCATCAGAAGAATCTTCTTCGATAAGAAACTGAAAGCCATTCCTTTGGTAGAACTGAATAATAAGAGGTTTATTATAAGCATCAACGATAATGAAGCGGCAGCCTGTTTTATTGCCTTGCGTAAACCAGACCTTTATAAAGTCCAACAGGGCAGTGCCAAGACCGTGTCTTTGCATGATGTTACAGATTGCAAATCTGCCTACTTTGACGGCAGGAAGACTTGAATAGCGTTTTTCGTGAGGGAGTGGCTTGACAAGTTTTTTGAGTTTTGATGGTGGAACATTTTCTTTCTTGATGGAATCATTAGAGACGCTAAAGAAGGCTATGGTTTTATTGTTTTGTTCAAAAACATATGTAACAGATAAAAGTTCTCTGTCTGAAATAATAGAATCTTTCGTAAAAAATTCATTTAAATCGTCGTCGCAATCAAAAGGAGGCCGTAAATCTTCCGGATTTAATCTTTTTAAAATTGGGGGTTCAATCAAGACGGGCAGATTTGATTATTTTTTAACGGTCGCTGTCCCGTGTTTAATTTCTCAAGGAACTCCCCAAGTCATTCATCATAGTGCTAATTATAGTATGTAGCACTATAAATAGCAAAGCAATATACTACGAGTATCAGTTTCAATAATATGGTAAGCAAAACATTAAGAAAATTTGGAGACAGAGTTAGGGAAGAGAGGCTGAAAAGAAGCCTTTCTCAAGAGCAACTCGCAGCAAAAGCCGGAGTACACCGGACATATATCGGCATGATCGAAAGAGCAGAAAAGAATATCACGCTGGAAAATATTCAAAAAATTGCCGGTGCTTTGAATATAAAGTTATCCGAAATATTTCGGGATATTTAGCGACTATGAATATCCTAAAAATACTTAAAAATATAAAAGTAGATTTTGATACCGCCATAACCACAGCGCGATTTAATGGTAATAGATATGCGAATGGTAATAAGGCTAAAGAAGCGTTAATTCGTTCACAGAGAATTATTAACTTAATTCATGAATTCATAAAAAAGGAATTCGAAAGATGCGGAGTTCCTGCCCGAATGATTTATCCTTCAATCGGGAACTCAAGCCCTGAAATTAAAATTAAGGGGTTTTTGAAATCGAAAAATCAAGATGTTGCAATTATTCCAACAGAACAACTGGTCGCATTAACTAATACCACATCACGAGAAGTGGGGAAAGTTCTTAGTGTTAATATCCGAAGTCAATTAAGTAGTTTGAGTAAAAATATAGACACTCTTTATGAAAGAACTTTTGCTGAGGCATTAAATTTGCATTTGAGTTATCCAAAACAATGCCTCGGCGAGGTTTATTTAATCCCAACGCATGAATATGACGATAAGAAAATGCTACAAAATAGAGTTGTTTTCAAATCAGCTTCAAAAGTTGAGGATTATATTAGAATGTTTCAAGCTATCAATGGTAGGCGTGCAACTAACAAAGATGCATATAAATACGAGAGAGTCTGTCTTTTAATTGCGGATTTTAGACAGAAAATACCAAAACTTTACGGATCAATTGAAGATCTAAAAAGAGATGGCTTGGTTCCGGAAAATACAGATGTCAGTTTAGAAAATTTGACTATTGAAAATTTTGCCGAGGACCTACTTGCTGTCTACACGGAAAGATTTGGTAGTGGAGTCATCCTCTAGATTTTTATACCGTATTTTTCTACCAAAAAATTATCAATTCGTTTTCTGTCCTCTACTTGATCTAAGAAACCTAACTCATCGGGAGTGAAATTAGGAATGCCAAGCAACTCAATAAAGTTTTTTTGATAGCACGGATAACCACCCTCAATAGAAACACTTGTCCGCTTGATGTAGTAATCCATTACGGATGAATTAAGAATTTTCCTAATCGTATCAAGATTAAGTTGCTGTTCTACTTTGGAAAATAGATTTGACTCATCAATTGAGTAAATTGCATATCCATTGCAAAAAAGGGCGTTTTCGTCTTGTTCTAATAAAAATCTTGGTTCGGAACTAAATGTGGGTGTCAGCAGCTTTTTGCCAGAAAAGTTTAGTCCCTGGGTTCTTGCATACGCATACCATTCGGGATACTCAATACCACCCTTATCTCTTGTAGCTAACTCTGCTTTCGCGGCTAAAAAATATTCATAACAACGAGGGTAAATATTTTTTAGCTCATTTGCCTTGATTATTTCAACCTTCCCACCCTTTTTTTGATAAGGAAAAATAATTCTACGGCTGTTTTTGTCTAAATCGGTTTGGACCTGGAAGTCAGATATTTTTGCAATTGGTTGAGTAATTTCTTTTTCTATTTGATAATTTCTACCCTGATACGGTTTGGAATAGTAGTTTCCCGCGAGAGTAAGTCCGTCTACAAAGTAGACAGAGTCCTTACAGGTTGCTATGCCGACACGAATATCTACAATATCACCAAGCTTTTTCCCTACACCCTCTATTTTTTTGATATTTTCTTGATCAGAGCCGCGTAAAAGCCTCCATTTTCTATTGTTAAGATCTACAAAATTAATTTTTGAATAATGAAGCTCTTTTAGATGACTCAAGACTTCATAATTATCAACTCTTTCGTAATAGAAAAAATCCCTGTTGTTCTTTTTTAGAAAAGTTATACAAGTATAAGTTTGTGCCTCAAAAAGTTTGAGATGATTAAAATCAATTATTTTTTCTATCAACCTATTGGTTTCTAAATATTCCCGCAATGGGACGCCCGCCAAAGAAGTAAAGTAGTTGTTTGGTGTGATATATCCCAACACACCATCAGTTTTCATTATAGCAACGCCCAATTCAAAAAAAGCAAAATAAAGGTTGTAATTGCCAGTTTTTAGCGTTCGCCAGTCTTTATATAACTTTTCTCTTAATTCTTTGTTGAGATCTTGAAACTTAACATATGGCGGATTGCCAATCACGACATCAACCCCCTTTTCTGTTTTGGGAAAAAGCTTTCTCCAATCCGTAATTAAACTATCAGCTGTTTTGAGATTAAATTTAATATCTTTTTTATCAGTTCCATTTTTAAGAGCGAGTAGAGAAAGCAGAACTTTCGCTCTACGAATACTGTAATCGGCAATATCAACGCCATAAATATTGTTTTCAATGACATCAATAATATCTTTTTTGAATTTTACTGAAATATAAGTAGTTGCGGCAATTAGGAAAGCCCCACACCCACAACTTGGGTCGCAAATCTTTTGAGATGCTGAAGTAATTGTTTGAGAAACAATAAAGTCAGTAATTGTAGCCGGGGTAAAGAAAGCCCCGTTAATTTTTTTATCATCACCGGGTACTAATAGCTCAAAAATATTTACAAAGTCAATTATGTTTTTTGTCTCAACTTTGTCTGTTAGTAATTTTTTAGCGGTTAAAACCTTTTCGCTTTTATCGTGCAGTAATTGTTTAATAAACTCATTCTTTTTTACTGAAATATCATTTGCCTCGACAAATAGCTGCACGAGAGCAGTTTCAATAACAGAGGAATCATAACTATTCAAGATTTTTTCTAAATTCTTTTGCATAAACTTATACGCTAACTTTAGTATACACATACAAAATAACTTATGCAAGTATACCCATTTACGAATACTGAAAATCCTCTATAAGCTGTTACAAAACCTTAACCCCCTCTTTTCCCGCTGCACGGTTGAGCTTAGAGTTAGTGATAGATAATCATCTTCTGTCTTCAAGAACTATCTCTGAAACAGCTTTCCCTTTAATCTTTACAGGGCTTCTGCTGCCGTACAGATAGCGGTTATGCTTTGCGGAGCTGTTCTTGATGCCTGATTTGGCGATGCCGATTATGTTTTCTAAAGAGTCCTTTGCGTGTTCTCCTGGCATGACAGACATTGCCCATCTGACCTTTTGCTCTCGTGCTTTCGGAATTTCTTTAATAAGCCTTCTGTTAGATGCATCGGTTGATGACATTACGAACCTCCATTTATATCATGGAAATATGATAATATTTTGTCAATATGCTATCACCCGTTTATGTTATCCTAACATGTGAATTTATCACTCTTTCAAAGACCCAGCAGATACATAGATAACGAGATAAACTCTCTCAGAAAAGAGGCGGAGATTAGGGTCGCCCTGGCCTTTCCTGACATATATGACATCGGGATGTCGCACCTCGGGCTGAGAATCCTCTATAAGATAATCAATGACCTTCCATACGCCTCCGCTGAAAGGGCCTTCCATCCATGGCTTGATCTGGAAGAGGAGATGAGGAATAAGGGAATTCCCCTTTCTTCCCTTGAAACAGGCAGGCCGCTCAGGGATTTTGATATTGTCGGATTCAGTCTTCAGTATGAACTTTCATACACAACTGTCCTTAATATGCTTTATCTCGGAGGAATCCCGATAAAGAGCGAAGAACGGGCAAAAGGGGCAAAAGACCTGCCGCTGATAATCGCAGGAGGCCCCTGCACAGTCAATCCCCTTCCAATGTCTCCTTTCATAGATGCATTTTTAATAGGTGACGGCGAAGAAGCGGTGATAGAAATTTTAGAGACATACAGGAGATGGAAAAAAGAAGGAGACGGGAAAAGGGAATCTGCCTTAAAAGCCCTTTCGGATATTGAAGGAATATTTGTTCCCTCGATTCATAATCCCCCTCCGCCCCCCTTTAGCAAAGGGGGGACGGGGGGATTTGTAGTCAAACGCCGTTATATAGACTCATTGGATTCATCCCCATATCCGGAGGCTCCGATTGTCCCATACACAGCCATTGTCCATGACAGGGTGAATGTAGAGGTATCGCGCGGCTGCACAATGGGATGCAGGTTCTGTCAGGCAGGGATGATTTACAGGCCGCTTCGTGAAAGAAGCCCTGAAAATATCCTGAAAATTGCAGGGAATTCTCTCAGGAATACGGGATACGAAGATGTCTCCTTCACATCCCTGAGCGCAGGAGATTACTCATGCCTTTTGCCTTTGATTAAGGAATTCAACCTGAGATTTTCAGATAAAAAAATCTCCCTGTCACTTCCATCCATCAGGGTTGCCGCTGTGAATCAGGATGTCTTGAAGGAGATAAAGAGCGTTAGGAAAACAGGCTTTACAATAGCTCCTGAGGCTGCGACTGAAAGGCTGCGTAATGTCATAAACAAAGATTTCACGGAGGAAGATTATGAGAGAAGCCTTAATGCACTCTTTGAAGAAGGCTGGCAGAATCTCAAGCTGTATTATATGGTAGGGCTTCCGACCGAGACCGATGCGGATATACAGGCGATACCTGAGATGATAATGAAGGCTTTAAGAATCGCAAAAGCGCACACAGGAAGGCATGTAAAAATAAATGTGGGCGTCTCTCCATTTGTCCCAAAATCCCATACGCCGTTTCAGTGGCATGGACAGGAGAACATTGAGGGCATAAAGAGAAAGATGAAATATCTGAAAGAGATATTCAGGAAAAAGAGATTTGAGTTTAAGGGGCACAGGGAAGATATGAGTTTTCTGGAGGCGGTTTTTGCGAGGGGAGATGAGAGGCTTGCTCCTTTAATAGAGAAGGCATGGTCTCTGGGATGCAGGCTTGACGCCTGGGGAGAGACATTTGATTTTCAGAAATGGGCTCAGGCAATGGAAGAGACGGGCATAAATGCAGCGGCATATGCGGAAAAGACTTACGGGACAGATGAAAGGCTGCCGTGGGATATTATTGATACAGGGGTAAGCAAAGACTTCCTCTGCAAGGAATATCAGAGGGCAATTTCTGGAGAAAAGACATCTGACTGCAGAAAGGTTTGCCATGTGTGCGGGCTGAAGTGTAAAGAACAGATACAGGATACAGGATGCAGGATACAGGATGAAGAATGCAACCCCTCTCTATCCCCCCTTACTAAGGGGGGAATTAAAGGGGGGTATCATGCATCGTGCATCATGCATCATGCATCCGGCGTCAAAATCCGTGTTGAATTCTCAAAGGCAGGTGTTTTGAAATACCTCTCCCATCTTGAACTTGTTACAGCGATATTCCGCTCAATGAGGAGGGCAGAGATACCAATGAGGTATTCGCAGGGATTTCATCCATCGCCGAAAGTGTCTTTCGGGCCTGCCCTCGGCGTGGGCATAGCAGGCCTCAGAGAATACTTTGATATGGAGATAACACCTCCGTTTGATATAGACTATTTTATACTGGGGATGAATTCTGTTCTGCCGGAAGGCTTAAAAATAAATGACGCAGCCTCCATTCCTGACAAAGAGCCGTCCCTGAGCAGTTTCATATCGCGGTACGAATACGAGATAAAGTGCAAGTACCCGGCGTTAATAAGTGTCATTGCGAAGGACAGAGTCCTGAAACAATCCCAAGACGAGATTGCTTTGCTTTCGGCGCGCAATGACAAGCAAAAGAATCAGAATAACAATAATATTGAAGACATCAAGGCGCTTGATAGAGAAACAGTCAGATTGACGCTTGTTGACGCAAAGGATAAAAAACCAAAGCTCAGCGAGATACTCCCTGAGATATTCGGTGTATCATATAAAGAACTTGATATAACAAGGGCTGCGATGTACGGCTGGAAGGGCGAATGGTCGCTGCCTCTGGAAAGGAATTAAATATGGTTAGCGAAATCCTGATTAATGCAACACACGAAGAAATAAGGGTGGCTCTCCTTGAAGGCGGGCAGGTGATTGAATTCTATGTTGAAAGAAAGCGTGATGCAAGCCTGGTCGGCAATATCTACAAGGGAAAGGTTGTAAAGATACTTCCAGGAATGCAGTCCGCCTTTATTGATATCGGGCTTGAAAGGGCGGCATTTCTTTATGTTGCCGACATAAGGACTGACATTGAAGAATATGCGCCTTTTCTTGAAGAAGAAGAAAAAGGCGATTCCGTTGAGTTTGTCTCTCACAAAGGCAGGTCGGATCTTTCCATAGAAGAGCTTCTTCAGCCCGGGCAGGAAATTATTGTCCATGTCTCAAAAGACCCTATCGGCAGCAAAGGCGCGCGCGTGACGTCATACATCACGCTGCCCGGCCGCTATCTGGTGCTTATGCCGAATGTTGAGCATGTAGGTATTTCAAGGAGAATTGCCGATGAGCAGGAGAGGATGCGGTTAAAGGCAATCGCAGAAACAATAAAGCCTAAAGGTTACGGGCTTATAATCAGAACTGCCAGCGAAAGATGCAGTGAAGAAGAACTGAAAAAGGATTTGGATTTTCTTATTCTGCTGTGGGAAAACATACAGAGGAAAAAAGAAAAGGCAGCAGCGCCTTCGCTGCTTTACAGCGACCTGGACCTTGTGTTCAGGAGCGTCAGAGACCTGCTTACGCATAATGTTGAAAGGCTTGTTATTGACTCTGCCGAGGAGTATGAAAAGATAAAGGAATTTGTTAAGACATATTTCCCGAAACTCCTTGATAAGATAGTTTTTTATGAAGGACCGGAGCCGATATTGGATGCCTTCGGTGTAGAGATTGATATCTCAAGGGCGCTTGGCAGAAGGGTCTGGCTGAAGTCAGGCGGGTATATCGTTATTGACCAGATGGAGGCGATGACTGTAATAGACGTCAATACAGGGAAGTTTGTCGGCAAGGACGATTTGGAAGACACAATATTAAAGACAAATCTTGAGGCGGTAAAGGAGATAGCATACCAGATAAGGCTGAGGAATCTCGGCGGAATAATAATAGTTGACTTCATTGATATGGAAAAACTGGAAAACAGGGAAAAAGTGTTTAATGCATTTGTTGAGGCGATGAAAAAAGACAGGGCTAAAAACACAATCCTGCATATATCAGAACTGGGGCTTATACAGATGACCAGGAAGCGTGTGAGAGAAAGTCTTGGCAGGACTCTCTGTGAGCCTTGTCCATACTGCGAGGGGAAGGGATTTGTGAAATCTCCGCGCACGCTTTGTTATGAGATATTCAGGGATGTGGGCAAACTTGCTGCGCACGGCAGCGAAAAGATAATCATTACTGCCCATCCTTCTGTTGCGGAACTCCTGTCTGATGAAGAAAGACTCGGACTTGAAGAGATTGAAAACAGATACGGCATTAAGGTGATTATTAAGGAGAGCAATATCCTGCATCAGGAGAAATACGAGATAACGTCTTTGTAGGGTTAACGGGTGAACAGGTAAATAGGTGAATGGGTAAAAAATAAGAGCGTGACAGAATCTAAATTCATAAAATCACTGTATAGGGCTTAGTATGTCCTCCGATTCACCAATTCACCAATTCACCAATTCACCAAGCGATAAGCTTGAAAAACTTATCGGCATCCTCAAAGAAATGGAAAGCGCTGTGCTTGCCTATTCCGGAGGGGTTGACAGCACGCTCCTGTTAAAAGCGATTCAGCTTTCAGGCGTCAGGGCGCTTGCAGTAACGGCAGTTTCTGAAACCATGCCTGAGAATGATTTGTTATTTTCAAAGAAAATGTGTGGAGAGACAGGCATAAAACAAAGGCTTATAAAAACAGAGGAACTGAATGTGGAGAATTTTGCAAAGAATCCTACTGACAGGTGTTTCTATTGCAAGGACGAGCTATTCACTAAAATAAGGGGAATAGCTCGTGATGAGGGGTACAGGTTTGTGCTTGATGGAAGCAATCTTGATGATACGGCGGACTGGCGGCCAGGCAGAAAGGCTGCTTTAAACCACAGCGTAAGAAGCCCTTTGATAGAGGCAGGGCTGGACAAAAAAGATATAAGAGAAATATCCCGGAGGCTTAATCTTCCATCCTGGGATAAACCGTCTTCTCCATGTCTTGCATCCAGGTTTCCCTACGGAGAACAGATAACAGCAGGGTCATTAAAACAGGTTGCAGAGGCGGAAGGTTTTTTGAGGTCGCTGGGTTTTAAAGAATTCAGGGTGAGGCATCACAGTGATATTGCACGGATTGAGCTTAAAGAAGAAGATATGGCTATGGCGCTTAAACCTGAGACGAGAAAAGCCATCACAGAAAAACTTAAATCCATAGGATATAAATTTATTGTCCTTGACATAGAAGGTTTCAGAAGCGGAAGGATGAACGAAGGCCTACGGCTCGTAGAGGATAGAAAAAACGCAAAGTGAAAAACCTGCCTGACATCAAAGACCTTGAAAAATGCGTCAGATGCGGAAGTTGCAAGGCATATTGTCCAACCTATGATGAAGACAATACAGAGGCGATGGGGGCCAGGGGCAGGCTCGCGCTTCTGAGAGGGCTTCTGCTTCAGGAGTTAAAACCCACGCCATTGCTCAATGAGAAAATTTTTAGCTGCATCCTCTGTGAGGCGTGTTCGGGCGTCTGTCCGAACGGAGTTGATATAACGGAGAATATTTACAGAGGAAGGAATATGCTTAAGCAGAGCGATAAGAAGAGGAGATACTTGAGGCTTCTTGCAAAATTTTTTATCAGGAATCCCGACTTGAGCTGCAAAATGCTTCAGATGTCTCAGTATGTATTGTTTCCGTATCTTTCAAAAAAGGGGATTATCCCCTCAAATTTCAAACTCTCTAAATACCCTTTTAAAGAAAGGGCGCAGGTTTATAAGGTTGCGAAAAAGCGTGGAAGGGTGGCTGTATTCACAGGGTGTGCCGCCAATTTTTTATATCCTCACCTTGGGCTGTCATTGATAAACATCCTCCTTAAACTGGGCTATGAGGTAATAGCGCCCGGAGGCGAGGTATGCTGCGGAATGCCGTTAAGGGCGCTCGGGCTGGAAGAAGAGGCGCGCGAACTTGCAAAAAGAAATATGCGGATATTCGGAAAGTTAAAAGTAGAGGCAGTCCTGAGCCTCTGCCCTACATGCGTTACTATGATAAAAAAACAATACCCGAAGATTATTAACAGCGGAATAAGCAATGCAGTGGATGTGTCAAGTTTTCTCCTTGAAAGATTAGACCTGGCCCAGCCGTCGCTCTTTTCCCGGAAATATGCGACAGTCACATACCATGACCCGTGCCATCTTATTTATGGGCTTGGCATAAAAGATGAGCCGAGGAAAATGTTGAAAAAAATCGGAGTGAATGTTGTTGAGAAGAAAGAAAAGGGCTGCTGCGGTTCAGGCGGGCTTTTCAGCCTCACGAATAAAGATATTTCGGGAAGACTCCTGAAAAGGCAGGCTGAAAGCTGTTTAAAAACAGGCGCAGCCGCTGTTGTTACAGCATGTCCCGGCTGCATGATGCAGCTGAGCAAGGCAATTACCAAGATGCCCGTGTTTCATATAATAGAACTTATTGAGGCGGCATATTGTGATAGTGATGGGGTATAATAGTAAAATAAAAAATCAAAAATAAAAATGCAAAATTGTGGAATTTAATACAGGAGGAACAATGAAATTCTTTATTGACACGGCAAATGTAAACGAGATTAAAAAGGCATGGGAGATTGGAGTTATTGACGGCGTTACAACAAACCCGTCGCTTATCTCAAAAGAGGGCAGAGACCCCATAGAACTTCTTAAAGAGATATGCGGCATTGTTGACGGCCCTGTGAGCGCCGAGGTCGTTGGTTTGAAGGCGGAGGGAATGGTAAAAGAGGCGGAATCTCTTGCAAAGATACATAAAAACATAGTCGTAAAAATACCGATGACAGAGGAAGGACTCAGGGCAGTGAAAAAACTTTCAGGCATGGGAATTAAAACAAATGTTACGCTCGTATTTTCTCCAAGCCAGGCGCTCCTTGCAGCCAAGGCAGGGGCAGCCTATGCAAGCCCTTTTGTCGGAAGGCTTGATGACATAAGCCATTATGGAATGGGACTGATTCAGGAGATAATGACAATCTATGAAAACTACGCTTTTGATACGCAGGTCATAGTCGCAAGCATAAGGAATCCGCTCCATGTTGTCGAGGCGGCAAAGATGGGAGCGCATGTTGCAACAATTCCATATTCAGTGATAGCACAGCTTACAAAACATCCATTGACAGATATTGGGATTGAAAAGTTCTTAAAAGACTGGGAAAAGGTTCCGAAGAAATAAAAGGAGAACAGCATCATTTTTATAGTTGTTACAGGGGCTGCATTAACAGGTTTTAATAAGCAGCATGTTATAATATTTTATGCCGATTTATGAGTATAAATGCACAAAATGCGAAGAGGATTTTGAAAAGCTTGTTTTCGGAAGCCAAAAGGTTACATGCCCGAAATGCAATTCCTCAGAGATTAAAAAGAAGATGTCCGTATTCGGAATGAGCGGGGTTGAGAAACCATTCGCAGGCACATCCTCTGCAAGCTGTTCATCCTGTGCCAAAGCAACCTGCACAAGCTGTCATTGATATTGTAGTGAACGACTTAGATGCGTTGACAATGACAGCGTGTCATTGCGAGCAAAGCGAAGCAATCTCAATAGATTGCCACGTCGCTGCGCTCCTCGCAATGACAACTTTCTTTTGGCGTTGATTATAATCCGAGTTTTTTACTCAGGCTGTCTGAAGGGGTTTGCTCTGAGAACGCGGCTTAGTTTCAGAGGGCTTCCTTCAAATATGAATATTGCCGTGCCGCGCTCCTCTGACACTTGTTCTCCTACAACCCATTTCCCGCTCCACGCAATTTTCATGGAGACAGCGGTTTTTTCTATCTCAATCCATTTGGAAGAAAAGGCAAGCTCTGCCTTGTCAAAACTCTTTCTTGCGCCAAGAAGCTCTATGTAACCTTCTTTTGTTGTGTCCTTTTCAATTACTGCAAGGTCTTTTTTCAGATAGGCTTCCTTTATTTCCTCTGCTAAGGCAATCGCCTCCTGAGCCGTTTTTGATTCCTCGGTAACTTTTTTAACCTCTTTTTTCCCACAGGATAAGAGTGGAAGTACTGCAATTAATAATAAGATTAACGCCTTTTTCATATTGCCTCCGGGTGTTATCATGGCCTTTTGAAACTGATTGATTTTTCTATTGCCTTTTTAATCCCCTCTCTTAATTCGGCATCATGTATAGGGGATACAGTTTTTTCTATGTAAGAACGGTCGTCCGCTGTGATCGGCTTGTGGAGAATTTCTTCCACCTTTTTTTCTTTTTCCCATGGCATGACCTTTCCCAGCCTGAGACGGACTGCTTTTACGCCAAAGCCATGGAGTTTATCAGCCATTTTATCTTTGTAAAAACTGAGCTGCTGCATCCATATAGGAGAATCTACATTAATGAGCAGTTCTCCCTCTTTCAGCATTGCCGGGGACATATGAAACGAGACAGGTTTTTCAAAAATATCCGCCCATTCTGTCTTTATGCGTCCCAGTTTTACCGCGTCTTCCAGCTTAAGATTCTTAATCAGAGGAGCAAGCAGAGAATCAGCCCTTTTCACTCTACGAGTCCCTGACTAAACAGCCTTTTTGACCTTGCCTGAACGCAGGCACCTGGTGCAGACATATTCTCTCTTTGTGCCGTGAGATGTTGCAATCTTTGCCCTTTGCAGATTCGGAAGTATCTGCCGCTTTGTCCTATTGTTTGCATGGCTTACATTATTGCCCATTGTCTTTGTTTTCCCGCATACAAAACAGCTTGCCAATGTCTTTCCTCCTTTTAAGAGTCATTGCATGAAATTGCATTAAACAGGTTTTTTATGATAACATTTTAGAACCAATGTTACAAGCCTGTCATTAGAAGGGGCTTAGTCCAGGGGTAAGAGGCAGAGAACCTATATGTCCAAATTAAGAGTCCATGAACTTGCCAAAAAGCTCGGCGTTGGCAATAAAGAGATATTAAAAGCGCTTTCAGACATTGGGATTAAAGGCAAGACGCATTCCTCAACAGTAGAGCCCGAGGTTGCTGAAAAAGTAGAAAAACTGCTGAAGAAAAAGGCAGCGCCTGCGGTCAAACCTAAAAAAGCCGCCGCAAAGCCTGAGAAAAAGAAACCCGCCGAAGGGAAAAAACCAGAGGAGAAAAAACCTAAAGTTAAGCCGGTAAAGACTGTAAGGGCAGTAAAAAAACCTGTGGAGACCGGATTAACAGCCGAAGCTGAACCTGCCGCAGAGGTTAAAAAACCTCTTCAGCCAATAGTCCGGGCGGAGAAGATTGAACAGCCTGCAAAGGCGATAGAAGAAAAAATCCAGCAGGAGGAGATAAAAATCCCGGAGGAAAAACCACTGCCTGTTGAGGAAGCGCTGCCTGCAGAGATTGCTGTTCCGCTGCCCGAGGAAGAGGTTGTGCAAAAAGTTCCGGACAGATTCAAGAAAGAGCTGGAAACTGAAAAAGCAGAGAAATTCAAGGCAAAGCCTCAGATGCAGAAGGCCTTTCAGGCAGTAAGGAAAATAGAGACCAAAAAATGGCATGAGCCGAAACAGTTTAAACGGCATGGGGGAAAAGGATTCATACAGAAAGAAGAGCAAAGACCACAGGCGCAGCCTGTTATATCAGCAAGGAAAAAGATATTAAAAATGCGTGAGGGGATGACAGTAAAAGAATTTGCAGAACTCATAAGCATAAAAGTATCCGACGTCATGAAAAAATTTATGGAATTGGGACATATGACTACAATAAATGAGCCTGTGGACATAGACGCTGCCATGCTCATCGCAGAGAGCGTTGGGATAAAACTTGAGGTCATGCCTGTAGAAGAGGAATTAATTGTAGAAGAGGAAGCAGAGGATTTATCAAAACTTGTTCCAAGACCGCCGGTAGTCACGATAATGGGGCACGTGGACCACGGCAAAACTTCTTTACTTGATGCGATAAGAGAGACAAGGGTTACAGAGACAGAGGCAGGCGGGATAACACAGCATATCGGGGCATATAAAGCTAAGCTTAATGGGAAAGATATAGTATTTCTTGATACACCGGGACATGAGGCCTTCACTGCCTTACGGGCCAGGGGCGCAAAGGTGACGGATGTGGTTGTGCTCGTTGTCGCTGCGGATGACGGAGTGATGCCGCAGACTATTGAGGCGATAGACCACGCAAAGGCTGCAAACGTGCCGATAATTGTTGCGATAAATAAAATAGACAAACCCGAGGCAAATCCCCAGAAGGTTAGAACCGAACTTGCAGAGCGGGGGATACTATCCGAAGAATGGGGCGGGCAGAACATATTTATTGAGGTATCTGCCAAAAAGCGCATCGGCATTGAACATCTGCTTGAGATGATACTACTTCAGGCAGAGGTGATGGAACTCAAGGCAAATCCTGACAGAAGGGCAAAAGGGACAATTATAGAGGCAAAACTTGATAAAGGAAGAGGGCCTGTTGCGACCGTGCTTATTCAGGCAGGAACCCTTAGGATTGGAGATAATTTCCTTGCAGGCACAAGCGTGGGAAGAGTAAGGGCCTTGGTAGATGATACGGGAAAGCGCATTCAAGCCGCAGGCCCTTCAACTCCTGTTGAGGTCATAGGCTTTCCTGAGGTGCCTACAGCAGGAGACGTCTTCGGCGCAGTGGAAGATGAAAAGCGCGCCAGGCAGGTAGCGCTTATAAGACTCCAGAAGGTAAGACTGGCAGAAATGGCAAAGAGAAGAAAGCTTACACTTGATGACCTCTATGCAAAGATAAAAGAAGGAGCGGTTAAAGACCTTAATATCATAATAAAAGGGGATGTTCAGGGCTCAGTGGAAGCCACGCGCGATGCGCTGGAGAGCCTCACTCATCCGCAGGTCAAGGTAAGGGTCATACATACAGCGGTGGGTGGGATTAATGAATCAGATGTTATGCTGGCTGCCGCCTCAGACGCCATTATAATCGGGTTCAATGTAAGGCCTGAAATAAAGGCGTCTCAGACAGCGGAAAAGGAAGGCGTTGATATAAGGCTTTACAACATCATTTATGAAGCGATAGAAGATGTGAAAAAGGCGCTTGAGGGACTTCTTGAGCCCACTCTCAAGGAAAAAATTCTCGGCAGGGCAGAGGTGAGGCAGACCTTCCAGGTATCAAAAATCGGGACCATAGCAGGCTGTTATGTTATTGACGGCGCTGTCAGCCGTGCAAGCGACGGAGTCAGGATTATCAGGGACAATATCGTTGTTTATGAAGGCAAGCTCTCATCCTTAAAAAGATTCAAGGATGACGTTAGGGAAGTCCAGACAGGATACGAATGCGGCATCACCATAGAGAATTACAATGACATGAAGGCTGGAGACATCATTGAGAATTATGTCATTGAGAAGGTAGCAGGGAAACTGTAAACCGTAAGGCGTTATGCGTTATGCGTGATGAGTGAATCCTGAAAAACGCATTACGCATTACGCTTCACGCATAACGAGATTATGCTTCCATACAAACGCTCACAGAGAGTCAGCGACCTTATCAGAGAAGAAATCGCTGATATCATAATGAATAAAGTGAAAGACCCCAGACTGGGTTTTGTAACAGTCACGGGGGCAAAGATAACAGAAGACCTGAAAATAGCGACAATCTATATAAGCATTCTGAAGGAAGAGGAAAAAGAAACAACGCTGGAGATGCTTAATTCAGCAAAAGGTTTTATCCGCGCAGAGCTGGCAAAAAGGCTCAGGATGAAGTTTATCCCTTCGCTTACATTCAGAATAGACGAATCCCTTGAATACGGGGTCAGGATTGAAAAACTTCTTAGGGAGATAAAAAAGGAGGATTAAACCATAAAGATATCTCATCCTAATAAAATGACGCCTCCGAAAGAACTGCTCCACTTTTTAAAGAAAGAAAATAATTTTATAATCGCAGCGCACATAAGCCCTGACGGCGATGCGCTTGGCTCTTCCATTGCGCTATCAATGGCGCTTGAATCCCTCGGGAAAAAAACAATAGTCTATGACAAAGATGCTGTGCCTGAATTTTATAAATTTCTGCCCGGAAATGAAAGATTCACGGATTCAATTCAAAATTCATCCCGATTTATTCGGGACAAAATTCAAAATTTAATTCTTATTGACTGCAATGATGCTGAGCGGGCAGAGATAGAAAAACTGCAATTCGCTTCCTCGGCAGTCATAGACCACCATGAAACAGCAAGGAACTTCGGCGATATAAAGTGGATAGACCCGAAGTCGCCTGCAACCGGGCTGATGATTTTTTATTTGATAAAGGCCTTAGGCGCAGATGTAACAAAAGAGATTGCTGCAAACCTTTATACTGCTATTGCTGTTGATACAGGCACTTTCAGGTACAGCAATACTACTCCTGAGGTTTTGCGGGCGTCGGCAGAACTGGTTGAAGCCGGGGCAGACCCGTCATATATTGCTGAAAACATCTACGAGACATGGACGTCAAACAGGTTCAGGCTTCTTCTTAAGGCTCTGAACACGCTGGAAATATACAAGGATATTGCAGTCACTCATGTTACGCTTGAGATGTTCAGGGAAACAGGCGCTGCGATTGCAGATACAGAAAATTTTCCGGGATATCCAAGGATGTTGAAATCAATAAGAGTTTCAGCGCTTTTCAGGGAGATAGAAAATAATCACTATAAGGTGAGCCTCCGCTCAAAAGGGAGCGGGATAAATGTCGCAAAAATAGCCGAGATGTTCGGTGGAGGCGGTCACAGAAACGCTGCGGGCTATAAAATCCGTTCGGATTTTAATGCGGCAAAAGAGGCGCTTTTAAAGGCTGTAAGAGAGACAGCCTGATTTTATATTTCCCTGCCAAATCAAAGTTAAATGTTGCCTATCTATCAATCTTATCGTAAAATATTTTTATGAAGGTTGAATTGTTAAGGAATATAGGCAGGCAGCTTCTGAAAGAGATTCCCCTGTTAAGACAAAAACCCCTTATGCAGACAGCCCTCGGGGTCGGCGCAGCAGGCGATAAAACATTCCCGATAGATAAAAGGGCAGAGGATATTATCCTCTCAGCGCTTGAGGCGTCAGGAGAGCCTTTAACCATTGTCTCAGAAGAAGCCGGCATTTATGATATAAAAGGCGGCGGCAGGAAAGTATTGATAGACCCGATTGACGGCAGCAAGAATGCAATAGCGGGAATCCCGTTTTACTGCACATCTATTGCAGTTGCCGATGGAGATATGATTGGAGATATTGAAACAGCCTATGTTATAAATCTTGTCAATGGCGATGAGTTCTGGGCAGAAAAGAATAAGGGGGCTTTCTTAAACGGCGAAAGAATTTCAACACAGAAAGACAAAGAGATATATCTTGTTGCATACGAGGCGCAGTCTCCGGGGAGGGATATACAGGGGATAATGCCCCTGCTCTCAAAGTCACGAAAAACCCGCTGCCTCGGAGCAACCGCGCTGGACCTTGCATATCTTGCCTGCGGTTCAATCAGTATATTTGTGAACCCTTCGCTTTCAAGGAGCTTTGATTTCGGAGGAGGCTGGCTGTTGGTCAAAGAGGCAGGGGGAATATTCACAGACAGCAAAGGCAATCCTATTGAGGCAGCTGAGATAAGCCTTAAAAAAAGCACATCTCTGCTTGCGTCAGGGAACGAAGAACTGCTTAAGGAGGCATTGAGATTATTAACTCAGTGAAATATCCATACCGAAATCTGCCGATAGACAGGATTGGCTTTCGCTTTCGAAGATATTTTTCTGTCGTTCTAAGGCTCATTCCGCTACAGCCGCAAAACTCACCCTTCGGGCTCAGACAGTTGCGGCTGTTAGCGCTGCATTTCGCCAAGAACGAAAACGAAAAATCTCTAATGTCGCTCAAACCAACCCTGTCTATCGCGACTTTAGGGCTATACTTGGCCATAGCCTTTTTACTGCCGTCTGCTGTTTTGCTTTATGCTGACGAAGGCATAATTGAAAAGGAGATAACTTATACTGTTGTAAAAGGCGATTACGGAGGGGCGATTGAGGGCAAAATTGGGCTTGAGTGGAACCGCATTGCCTCAAGCAATCAAATCAAATACAATGCTCCGCTTGAGGTAGGGCAGAAATTAAATATAAGGTTCAGGCGGATTATTCCTCCACGGGTTGAAAACGGTATTGTCATAAATATACCCGACAGAACGCTTTACAGATTTTATGACGGAAAACTCAAGGACTATTATTTCATTGCCGCAGGGAAACCCACATGGCAGACGCCGCTCGGTGAATTTACCATAAAGGGCAAGGCAAAGAATCCGACCTGGCATGTTCCTCCGTCCATCCAGAAAGAGATGGAGGATAATGGGCAGGACGTTATTGTAGAAATACCTCCAGGCCCTGAAAACCCGCTCGGAAAATACTGGCTTCAGCTTTCACTCCGAGGCATAGGGCTTCACGGCACAAACTCACCCCACAGCATTTATAAATTCAGGAGTCACGGCTGTATGAGGCTCAGGCCCGAGGTTGCAGAGTTCTTATTTAATGATGTAGTTGTCGGGACAAAGGGTATGGTGATTTATGAGCCGGTGAAAGCGGCAAAGGACTCTAACGGCAGGATTGTGGTTGAGGTTTATAAGGATTTCTATAAAAGGCGCATAAATTATGATGAAAAGATAAAAGAAAAACTTAAAGAACTCAACGCGCTTGAAAAGGTTGACTGGAATAAAGTCAAAGAGGCGATAGAGAAAAAAGACGGGCTTGTATGGGATGTGAGCTTATGACCGGCGGAGATTAGAGTTTTTAAATATCAATTTCTATTATCTTCTCCTTTGACTTCTCGCCCCTGATTATCTTCACACTGCTTTTTCTTACCTTGAAATGTTCCGCCAGGACTTTTGCCACAACCTTGTTAGCCTTTCCGTCAACAGGAGGGGCGTTTACATAAACCTTCAGCGTCCCTTCTCCTTCAACAACCGCATTTTTCTTTGCGTTTGTGATGACCTTTATCTTTAGCTTTTTCATCAGGAAAGTTTCCTCTTCGAGTCATCGACAATCAATTTTTATCCATATTACCATAAAATACGAAATGCCCTCAAAGGCTGCACATTGATTTTCTTGCTTTTTTATCTTTCTTAAAGCTTTGTCTTGTGCTATATTGTTCTAAATTGTCGGAAAAAAGACAATTGAACAACTTGCGTTAATAATGGTAAGTTATAGCATGGCAATTTATAAAGGTAAGAATGGCAATGCAATTAGATATATTGATTTATTCTGCGGCATTGGCGGTTTCCGTTTCGCTGCTGAACAAATATCCGCTGAATTAGGCATTCCGGTTAAGTGCGTTTTTTCGAGCGAAATTGACGAGGACTGCCTAAGGGCGTATGAGGAAAACTTCGGCGAAAGGCCAGCGGGGGATATTAACTCTATCAAAGCTGAGGACATCCCCGACCATGACATTCTCCTTGCAGGGTTCCCATGCCAGCCATTTAGCATAATCGGGCATAGAAAAGGATTTGAAGACATTCGCGGCACTCTTTTCTTTGAGATTGCCCGCATACTTGAAGCAAAGAAACCAAAAGCATTCGTACTGGAAAACGTCAAATTATTAGCAGGTCATAACAACGGCAAAACTCTTAAACGCATAATGACAGCTTTAAGTGACTTAGGATATAATGCTGACTTTCGCATTTTTAATGCGTTAGATTATGGACTTCCCCAAAAAAGAGAGCGCATTTTTATTGTCGGATTTAAGAAAGCCTGCTCATTTGATTGGCCGAAAGGCGGGGTGCCAATGATTCCGCTAAATGATATTTTAGAAGAAAATGTGCCTGAACAATACTATGCATCTGCATACATCAGAAAGAATAGACTAAAAAAACAAAAGCCCACAAAGGAACCGACAATATGGCACGAAAATAAAGCAGGCCACATCAGTGCATATCCATTTTCCTGCGCTTTGCGCGCCGGGGCTTCTTATAATTACTTATTGGTTAATGGGGAAAGACGTCTTACAATGCGTGAAATGTTGCGCTTGCAGGGATTTCCAGAAAGCTTTAAGATTGTCTGCAATTATAGTCAAACCCGAAAACAAGCTGGCAATAGTATTCCTGTCCCTGTAGCGAACGCTGTGCTTAAGAATCTGTTCATCGCTCAGGGATGGCATAACGGTTACGTGGAATATGACTCCAATAATCTTCAATATCAAATGGTTGACGGACAGATTAGAATTTGTGAAAAAGGAAAAAATATGGTAGAAGAGCCAAGATTAAGGACAGTAGAAAAATACAAGCCGCCTTATCCGCTTAATAAATTCCCGAAAGAGTTTGCTTTTAATTTAGGACGCGAGATTGTATATCTTATTGGCTCACGAGGAACATCTCGGCTTGAAGGCGAAGACTGGGAAGAAATTTTTGCTCGAATTGTTGGGGCAAACTGGAAACCCTCAAATGTTGGGTTGGATGATGTTGTGCTTCAACAAACTGCATGGGGCGCAAAAACAGTTAAAACTCAAAGCAAGAAGGGGCCGTCGTCAGTTTCAACGGTACGATTGATTTCAGGTCGTAACTCTCCTGTGTATTCTTTTGGAGATCGCCAAGTCAGCGAATGCGACCCTGATGAGCTTGGTGAGAAAATTCTTTCCATTTGGAATGAACGAGTCGCAGGAATTCGTAAACTTTATAAGCACTTGAGAACGATTGTACTAATTAAATCCGACGACCTGCTGGAAGTTGCAGTTTTTGAATTCGATACAATTCTTTATCCGCCTGAGAATTTTAAATGGAAATGGAACAAGAAAAATAATTTAGAAGGATTTCGCATAGATAGCAAACAGCACACATTTACATGGCAACCCCATGGCTCACAATTTACTATCATTGAGAAAGTTCCTCCTGATAGACTTTCAATGAGAATCAAAAAACCGCCATATCTTGACCGCGATGCATTTCTTAAGGCTATACATTTTGATGCCTCTTGGATAGAAATTATCAAGTGAACAGTGGATACTTTTTCAAAAACGGAACGCTCAAGAATTATGGCGAGCGTAAAGTCCAGGAATACAAAATCCACAGAACTTAAATTTATTTCTATCCTCAAAGACAAAGGCATTACTGGGTGGCGTCGCAATTACCAGTTAACTGGGAAACCTGATCTTGTTTTTCTACGACTAAAGCTATCGGTGTTTATTGATGGTTGTTTTTGGCATGGTTGTCCCAGTCATTGCCGGATGCCGTCCTCAAATATAAACTACTGGAATAACAAAATTGAGAAGAACAAAATTAGAGATAAGAAAATAACAAAGACAATGAAAATGAGAGGCTGGCAGGTAATCAGAATTTGGGAACATGAAATTAAGACAGGAAAACTCAATCGAAAATTGAGACAAATAAAGATTGCACAACAAAACATTTCAGCGGATGGGGAATAGCCTTGTTTGATTTTTAATTGTAAATTCTCCGCTGCTGAATTAGGTCGTAGAATCAAAAAATATTCAGTTGACAACAGGTATAATTAAAGAGGAGGTTGAAATCTATGAAAATAAAAGCTAAAGAATTTGATAAAAAATTTGATGAAGGCGGGGATATTTCCAAATACCTTGATGTGTCAAAAGCCAAACGGCCTGAACAGACACAGAAAAGGGTAAATGTTGATTTTCCGGTATGGATGATTCATTTATTGGACAGGGAAGCGCGGCGTTTGGGTGTGCCCCGTCAGTCAATCATCAAGGTATGGGTAGCAGAGCGTCTTGAAAAAGCATCCTGAAAATATTTGATTTTAAATAACTCTCATTTTAGTTTTCGCTTTGCCGCCTGCAGGAATTAAACTACTGAATGCACACGCTTCTGACTTGTTTATAAGTTGTGAGGCCGGAAAATACCTTTGCTATACCGTCCTGATAAAGGGTTCTCATGCCGTCTTTGATGGCCTGCTGTCGTATCTCTTCCACAGTGCCTCGCTTTGCAATAACCCTCTTTATATCTTTTGTTCCTATTAACAATTCGTATATGCCGGCTCTGCCTTTGTAACCTGAGTGGTTGCACTCATCGCAGCCCTTTGGCTTATAAAGGGCCAGCTTATCGTCATACACTATCCCAAGTTGAGGAAACCGCTCGCCGTAAGATTGAGAGAGAGATTCAAACTCTTCCCTCTCAGGGTGATAAGGTTCCTTGCATTTCTTGCACAGGGTTCTGACAAGCCGCTGTGCCAGTATGCCTAAAATAGAATCCGCAAAGTTAAGAGGGTCTATGCCCATGTCTATAAGTCTTGTAATTGTTTCAGGCGCGCTGTTGGTGTGAAGCGTGGAAAGGACCAGATGCCCTGTCAATGACGCTTCTATGCCGATATGCGCTGTCTCTCGGTCTCTCATCTCGCCGACCATAATCACATCAGGGTTAGCCCTTAAAAATGAGCGCATCGCCCTTGCAAAATCAAACTCTATCTTTGGCTTTACCTCAACCTGACGGAGCCCTTCCTGCGTTATCTCAACCGGGTCTTCGGCAGTCCATATTTTTTTCTCAGGCGTGTTTATATAGGCCAGTGCTGCATGAAGAGTCGTGGTCTTGCCTGAACCTGTGGGGCCTACAACAAGAATGATGCCGTAGGGACGGCTGATTATTTCTTTTAAGTTCGTATAGTCTGACGCTGAAAGGTGCAAGGCCTCCAACGGCATCGCCTCAGCTGAGGCAAGAATCCTCAGAACCACATCTTCACCTGCTACCGTAGGCAGCGTAGCCACGCGCAGTTCAACAGGCTTGTTCTTGTAAATGAATTTAATCTTGCCGTCCTGCGGCAGTCTTCTTTCCGCTATATCCAGGCTCGCCATTATCTTTAGCCTGGATACAACAGGGCTGGAATAGGTTAGAGGAATCTCAAGATGTTTCATACATACCCCGTCCACCCTGTAGCGGACAAAGGTTTTCTTTGCGATTTTGCTCGGCTCAATATGAATATCCGAAGCCCCTTTCTCATAGGCGTCAATAATTATCTGGTTTACCAGGCGCACTATGGTGTTGGACTTTTCGTCGTATTCAGATTCTATTACAACCGCTTCATCTTCTTCCTCTTTTTTGACGTCTATCTCTGCCAGGATGTCTGACATTGAGCCGGAAGCGCCGAAGTCAAATTCAGGAGCTTCAAGGAATTTAATTATATCTTCCCTTAATGCCACCTGAAACTCGTACTCATTTGCCTTAATAAGATTTTTTATATCAAGCACCTTGGCGTCTCTGGGATTATCTATCAGGACGACCGCTTTTCTATCCGAGAGCGAGAGGGGGACCCAGTAAGATTTTTTGAGATAGGCGACATTAAGGCCCTTAAGCAGTTCTCTCTGGATAAACACGCTGGGGCTGTATTCAATAAATTTGCATTTGTAATATATGCCGAGGGACATTCCTATGTCTGATTTTTTGACCTTATAGTTTTCCATAAGGATTGTTTCAATGTCTTTTTTCTGCTCCCGGGCAAGAGCGGTAGCCGCCTTTAACTCTTCATCCGTAATAATATTGCGGCTTATCAGATAGTCAAAGCGGGTGTGAAGCATCCTGGACTGATTCCTGAAGGCAATCCCCAGCACACGCGCCATTTCCCCGATGCTTTTTTCGTCAATCTTTGTAAATCTCGGCTGGGTTTTTTTGTTAATTAACTGTATGACCCCAAGGATTTTATTTTCAAAGAGTATAGGGGACGCAAGAATCTGCTTTGTCCTGTAACCTGTTTTCTGGTCCCAACTGCCGTCAAATTTCAGGTTCGGGTCTATTGCAAAGAGTTCTTTTGCATCATATACATCTCCGATATTTACCATTTTTACGTCATGCGCGGTGTATCCTGCAATGCTGGCATGAGAGATGGGCACCCTTATCTCCTTGATAGCAGAGCCTACGAGGTATTTTGAGATGAGCTGCCGCTTTATGGGGTCTATGAGGTATATGGTAACTCCTTCGGCGTCAAACAGGCCCAAGATGTCATTTTTAAGCTGGAACAGAATCTCGTTAACATTGTTGGCAGCGTGGATTCTATTCGTTACAAATTTCAGCTTTTCAGTGAACTGGAGTTGTTTCTCCAGTATCTGAATCTTATACGCTTCGCCTGTTTTTTCAGCAGCCATCTTGCCTCCTGCCTTATTATCATATCTCTAATACAGGATAGTTTCAACTGCTTTCCCCTATTGCTAAATCCTTCGCCTGCTTTTAAAATGTCTTATGCCTGATATAAAGGTTCTGCCTGTTGACTTAAGAAATAAAATTGCCGCAGGAGAGGTGGTGGAACGGCCTGCCTCTGTTGTGAAGGAACTCATAGAAAACGCAATTGACGCTGAAGGCTCAGAGATAAAGATAGAAGCGCTTTATGGAGGCCGGAGGCTAATCAGGGTTTCGGACAACGGCGCAGGCATGGATGAAGAAGACGCGCATTTGTGTTTTGAGAGCCATGCAACAAGCAAGATTAGAAGCGACGCCGATTTGTTCAATATCACGACAATGGGATTTCGCGGGGAAGCTCTTTCTTCAATCGCAGCAGTCGCAAGGATTAAGCTCATTACAGGATTAAAAGGCGCTGCCTCCGGAATATCAGTAGAAATCTCGGGAGGAGAAATAAAAGAGATAAAAGCCTCCCCTTTTTCAGGGACGTCTGTTGAGGTGAAGGATTTATTTTTCAACACTCCTGCCAGGAAAAAATTCCTAAAGACAAACACCACAGAACTTTTCCATATTATTGACACTGTAACAAAAGAAGCCCTCTCACATTATGAGATTGGATTCAGGCTTTTGACTGAAAATCAGGAGACCATGATTTTTCCAAAGGCGTCAGGACTCAGGGAAAGGCTGATGCAGGTATATGGCGATGAATTTGTAAACGGGCTGATAGAGGTTCATAACCCACCAATTTCCCCAATAATCCCCCCTTGCCCCCCTTTAGTAAAGGGGGGATGGGGGGATTTAAAAGATGGGAGTAAGAGGGGATTTGAAAAATGTGAACATGTTGGAATTATGAAGATGCATACATTTGTCTCTGACATAGGGAATTTCAGGAACAGTAAGGCGCATCAATTCATATGCATAAACAAGCGTCCGATAAAAGACGCTTCGCTTTCCCATGCAGTGTACAGCGCTTACGAAGGAATACTTCCAAAAGATAAACACCCGGTATTTTTTCTTTTTTTGGAACTTGACCCCCGCAAGGTTGATTTTAACGTTCATCCGACAAAGAGAGAGGTCAGGTTTGAAGACAAAGAGGCCGTTTACCGGTTTGTGAATACAGGCATACGCGACGCCGTAAAAGTCGGAAGGGCCGGGCATGTAAAACCATTTACAGAGACCCCATCCATGCAGTATGACTCTGCAAATTATGAAGGAATAGGCGAGACGCCTTCTCATGTCTCGGAGAATTTTGAACTGCCGTATAAACCGTCGCTGCCGTTTGTATATCTCGGCGATACGTTCATCGCTGTTTCAGGCAGAGGAGGGCTGAGTCTTATAGACCATCACGCAGCCCATGAAAGAATTCTTTATGAAAAATTTCTTAAGAAAATAAAGCTGGACTCGCATCAGCTGCTTTTCCCGAGACAGGTAAATCTTTCGCATAAGGAGTACCTGGTTATCCTTGAAAACAAAAATCTACTGAATGAGTTTGGCATTGAGATTGATGACTTCGGGCATGACGCTTTAATTATCCGTTCGCTTCCTGATGCGCTTGCGGGGGCTGACCTGAGAGGAATACTCGCAGATGCCGCATCAGCATTCATGGAGGGAGACAGGCCGGACAGGGCCATAAAAGAGGAAATAGCAGCCAGGATTGCCTGCCATAAGTCAGTGCGCGGGAAAGAGATACTGAACCAATCAGAGGTCTCGCAGCTTCTTTCTGACCTTGAAAATACAGAGCATCCCGACCAGTGCCCTCACGGAAGGCCGACGCGGATTTTCTTTTCACTGGATGATTTAAATAGGATGTTTAAGAGGAAATAGTTTTATGGCCCCGTCTCTTGTTTTTATGTGTACAAAGTGTTAAATTTGGCACATATATAGCGAAGGAGGATTTATGCCTGTAAAAATTCCAGTGAGCGACGCAAGAAAGAAACTGTCGGAAATTTTGAAAGACGTCTCGCTGCACCCTGAACATGTCTATGAGATTACCGTCAATGACATTGTCTTTGGCGAACTTCATGCGCCGTCAGCGATAGGGTTAAGAGTCGGGGCTGGCGATTCATTTTTCAAGGCGGTTGAGCAATTAGGTGAAGGGGAAACAGTCAGAGGCAAACAGAAGACCGCCAGAGAACACAATAAACACCTCTATTCATAATCGCTAAACATGATAGAATCCATAGGCAAGGTCTTTTGCGACACCTCCTTTTTCTATGCAGCGCTTGACGAAAATGATTTTGACCACGACCGCGCAATTTCATTTGCACAATGGATAAAGGAAAACAGCGTTGCTGTGCTCACAACATGGGAAATTGTCATTGAAACTGTAACGCTTTTGCGCTACAGGCTCAACTATAAAGGCGCTGCGGTTTTTATAAAAACAGTTCTTCCAAATCTCAATATTATCTATCTCTCAGACTCTGACAGGGCCAAGGCGCTGGATACATTCCTGAAACTTAGCAAAGACAAAAAGATTTCTCTGTGCGATGCGATTTCTTATACGGTTATCAAGGAATATCTTGAAGGAATCCCGTGTATTGCCTTTGACGCTGACTTTAGGGCAATGGGGTTAAGGGTGATGTGAGATACAGGATTTTTTCTAAGGCTTAAATTGTACTATCAAAAACTTTGACTTAAAGAAACAGTTGTCGCGTCAATCCTTAATCGTGTATTTTAGAAGATGCACAAAGGCTATCTTATCCTTGTCCTCCATGCCCATCTGCCTTATATCAGGCATCCTGAACACGAATATTTTCTTGAAGAAAACTGGCTTTACGAGGCAATTACAGAGAGCTACATACCTCTGATTGATGTATTTGACAGGCTTCTTAATGACAATATTGATTTCAGAATTACGCTCTCCCTGAGCCCAACGCTTGTTGAGATGTTCAATGATTCTTTTCTAAGGGAAAGGTATCTGAGATATATAAACAATCTTATTGAGCTTTCAGAAAAAGAGCTTCTCAGAAACAGAGGTGATATATCCTTTGAGCCTCTTGCAAGGATGTATAACGACCGGTTCAAAAGAGTCAAGTTTCTCTATGAAGAATCCTGCAAGAAAGACCTGACTGCTGCCTTTAGAAGATTGAGGGAAACAGGAAAGGTTGAGATTATAACCACTGCCGCCACTCACTCATATTTGCCTGTCCTGAGTATGTATCCTCAGGCAGTAAGGGCGCAGATAAGGGTTGCAAAGGCAAATCACATAAAAAACTTCGGGGAAGCGCCTGCCGGGATATGGCTGCCTGAATGCGGCTATTATAACGGGGCAGATAATTTGCTTGAAGAAGCAGGCATAAAATTCTTTTTTATGGATACACATGGGATACTGAACGGAACGCCCACGCCGAGATACGGCGTATACAAGCCCGTGTCCTGCCCCTCGGGAGTTATCGCATTCGGAAGAGATATTGAGTCATCAAAGCAGGTATGGAGTTCAATAGAAGGCTATCCGGGTGATTTTGCTTACAGGGATTTTTACAGGGACGCCGGATTTGACCTGCCCAAAGATTATATCAAACCACACATACATCCCGACGGCATAAGAACATATACAGGCATAAAATACTATCGTATCACAGGCAAGACAGAGGATAAGATGCCTTATGTAAGAGAGCAGGCGTTAGTTAAAGCGGAAGAACATGCTGAAAACTTTATGCTCAGCAGGAAGCGCCAGATAGAGTTTCTGTACAACAATGTGGGGTTTAAGCCTGTGATAACAGCTCCCTATGACGCCGAACTTTTCGGACACTGGTGGTTTGAAGGGCCGGACTGGCTTGATTCCCTTATGAGAAAAATTGCACGTGCACAGGATGTTTTCAGGACTATTACGCCGTCAGAATATTTAAGTGAACCTAATCCCCCCTCACCCCCCTTTTGCAAAGGGGGGATGGGGGGATTTTCTGACGGGAATTTTAGATTCCAATGCATAGAGCCTTCAATGTCAAGCTGGGGCTATAAAGGATATAACGAGGTGTGGCTTAACAGTTCAAACAACTGGATTTACAGGCATCTGCACCGGGCAGTTGAAAAGATGATAGAGCTTGCAAATATGTTTCCATGCGCTGAGGGCTTGCTGAAGAGGGCGCTTAATCAGGCAGCAAGAGAAGTTCTTCTGTCACAGCACAGCGATTGGGCCTTTATAATAAAAACAGGGGCCGCAGCCGGATACGCTTCACAGAGGCTCTCCGAGCATATAGAGAGGTTTAACAGTTTGGACACGGCAATCAAAAAAGGCGGTATAAACGAGGAGCGGCTCTTTGAGGTCGAGAATAAAGACAACTTATTTCCGGAGATAGATTATCGTGTTTACTCAGACAGCGAAAGAAGCCTGTCCAGTGGATAAGCCTTAAGATATGACAGAAATTCATCCACTGCATGGGATGATATTGCCTTTTTCTGGAATATGAGAGAAAATTCTCTCAGCATGGCCTCTTCTTTGAAGCTCAGAGGTTTTAACGTCCCGTATTTAAGTTCTTTTCTTACAGCCCATCTTGACACAATGGCGATGCCCATGCCGTTTTCAACTGATTCCTTTATTGCCTCTGTGCTCCCTAATACCATTGAAATCATCATATCCTGCGGGGTAATCCTGTATTTGCCGAGGTATTTTTCTATCACCTGCCTGGTGCCTGACCCTTCCTCTCTGAATATAAAAGGTTCTTTTGTAATTTCAACGATAGAGATATTTTTCTTTTTTGCCCAGGGATGAAGCGGCGATACAATCAGTACCAGTTCATCCGCGGCAAGTTTATCTACAATCATCTTCTGCCTGGCGACGTCTCCTTCTACCAGGCCGATGTCAATATTGCCTCCGTTCAAAAACTCTACGACTCTTTTTGTGTTGCCTACGAGCATATGCACCTTTATCTTTGGATGCGTCTTTCTGAAGTCTGCAATAATACCCGGAAGCATATAATTGGCAATGGTCGTGCTTGCGCCTATGGTTATGCGGCCCTTAACAAAACCTGTGATTTCGCCGATGTTCTTTTCAGCGGCGGCATAAAGATTAAGGATTTCCTTTGCATACTTGTAAAGCATCTCTCCCGCAGGCGTGAGGGTGACTGTATTGCTGGTTCTGTCAAAGAGTTTTGTCTCGTATGTCTCTTCAATGGCCTGGACTAAAAGGCTGACCGCGGGCTGTGTGAGATGTATTATCTCGGACGCCTTAGAAAAACTCTTTGTTTCCGCAACGGTGCAGAAAACCTTTAGCTTATGATCTTCCATTCCCATAACTTTTACTAATTATAGAATAAAACAAAAAAATAATTCAATGTCCCGAGCAGCTCGGGATGGCTGCCGCTTTCTTTGCAAGGGCGTCTGCTTTTTTGTTCTGTTCTCTGGGGATATGACTGATGGTGTAAGCCTTAAAAGACTTCAGGCGCGAGAGCGCCTCCTGATGCAGTCCTTTCAAATTTTCACTTTTTACCTTATAGCTTCCTTCAATCTGCTTCACGAGGAGTTCTGAGTCAAGAAAAATCTTCAGCCTTTCTATCTTCAGCGCTTTTGCTCTGGAAAGTCCCCTTATAAGCGCGGTGTATTCTGCAATGTTGTTTGTTGCTGTCCCGATGTGTTCCGATATTTCGTAGGTCTTGTCTTCAAGGAGAAGGACTGCGCCGACGCCTGACGCTCCGGGATTTCCGCTGGACGCCCCATCACAGTATAAAATGCCTTCTTTCATTCACTGTTCTCTTTCCAGTAAAGTATTCTTTTGCACTGGGGGCACTGAATTATCCCTGCATTTTTCTTTATCTCAACAAACAACTGCGGCGGCACGTTCATATTGCAGCCCTGACATATCTCATCCCTGGCCTCTACCACCGCAAGCCCCTTGCATTTTTCAAGCAGGGCCGTATAATTACTGTACGCATCAGGGTCAATTTTACCGGCTGCCGCTGCGCGCTGCGCTTCTAATTCGCCCAGTTCTCTTTTGGCCTCTGCCGTCTCTTTCTCAATCTCTTTCCTCAAAGCCTCCATCTTATCTTTCTCAGCGTTCAGTTTAAGCTCTTCAGCTTTTACCTCTTTGGCTGCAGCCTCAATTGCTTCCATGGCAGAGAGTATCTCATCCTCCACTGCATACCGCTCTTTCTCTATGGTTTCAATCTCTTTAAGATGCGCCTGATATTCCTTATTGGTTTTTATATCCGAGGCGTGGGCTTTTGTTTTCTTTATCTTCTCATTTATGTCTTCAATCTCTCTCTCTTTGCCCTTTTTCTTTTTTTCAAGAAATTCGCATTTCTGCATTTCTTTTTCATAGAGAGCCCGGGCTTCTTTAAACGATTTCTCAGCCGATGCAAGTTTAGACGGCAGCAAATCAATAAGGGCTTTTTCCCTTATGATAACGGAATCTGTTTTTTGAAGTTCAATAAGAAGCCTTATGCTCTCCTGCACACGCCCTCCACCAATAGAAGTTAAGAGTTAAGAAAAATCAACTTTTAACTTCTAACTTTTCACTCTTAACTCTGATTTCGCAAAGCGAAATCAGTTGGTGGGCCCACCAGGACTCGAACCTGGGACCAACCGGTTATGAGCCGGTAGCTCTACCAGCTGAGCTATGGGCCCTGCAAGTAGTAATTGTAAATTTTAAGGCGGGCTTTAGTCAACATGAGTAGAGCAGCAACTCGGTAGCGCAGTAGTTTTTGCTGCTGCTCTACTGCTCTACTGCTCTACTGCTCCTGGATATTATCTCTATGAAGCAGGGAGAGTTGCGGATGTTGTCATAAGTCTTTGACGTCTTTATATAGCTCCAGTTGTTATACCCCTTTCCTATCGCCTTTTTTAGCCACATGCACGCTTCCTCCGCATCATTTTTTGCTGAATAGAGTTCCGCCATGCTGTTTAATGCGTAAATGTTGTTTGGGTTGAACTCAAGGGACTTTTTAATATCGTTTTCAGCCTCCTCATATCTTTCCATCAGAATAAATGTAAACCCTCTGTTGTTATATGCCATGCCGTTTTGAGGGCTTAGATCAATAGCCCTGTTAAAATCAGCGATAGAAAGGTTGTATTGCCCGATTTCCTGATAGGCATTCCCTCTGTTTATGTATGCCATGTCAAAATCAGAGTTTAGTTCAATGGCTTTGGTGAAGTCAGCGATGGAAAGGCCGTATTGCCCCTTTTTCTGATAGGCAATGCCCCGGTTGCTGTAAGCTCCGTAGTTGTCGGGATTTAATTCTATCGCCTTGGTGTACTTGGCAATATCAAAATCATATTTCCATAATTTAGTCATAGTGAAATCCCGAATAATCCTCTTTTTGTCAAGATAGATTACCCCACCTAACCTCCCCTTGTAAATGGGAGGAACTTTTTATCCCCTCCTTACCAAGGAGGGGATGGGGGAGGTTATCTTCAATGTGCTCAATAATCTTATCTAATACTCCATCTATATTTCCGTAAATTTCTCTGTTTGTAAAGCGTAAAAAAGTTATTCCAAAAGATTCTATAATTAATTGCCGCTCCTTATCCCGCGAGTCTGATCCTTCTATAAAATGCGAATCTTCATCAACTTCCAATGCTAATTTTAATTGTGGGCAATAGAAATCTATTACAAATTTTTCTATGCCATATTGGCGTCTAAACTTATATCCTTTCACCCCTTTATTTCTCAGCTTTGACCACAATATGACTTCTGCTGGAGGCATATTCCTTCTCAACATCTTTCGTTTAAATTTTTCATCGGCCCTATTAAATATTTTTGTCATTTTAAGCATAGATTACCCCACCTAACCTCCCCTTGTAAATGGGAGGAACTTTTTATCCCCTCCTTACCATGGAACCTTTTTATCCCCTCCTTACCAAGGAGGGGTTAGGGGAGGTTTTACCTTGTGCTGTTCTGCTGCTCTATTAATCCACACCCTGTTGCAGAGAAGATACAGTGGTTACACCGTCTTTTTATAAAAAACCTTTATTTTTCAATCAGCCTGAGGCGGAGGCATAATGGGCATGTTTATTGCTTCCTACATTTACAGATTATAAGGAACTGGATTCCGCATTCCCGAAACATCGGGACGGAACTCCATTTTATGGAGATGATTTCATGAGAAAAGGAGGTGGTGCCGGGAAGAAGACGGAAAACAGTAGATAGTAGACAGTATTCAGGAAGTAAATCCCGTTTTTAACGGGACAAATACTGAACCAAAACCGTAATGCGTAATCCGTAAAGCGTAAGGGGTAAGGAGTTTAAGTTTAATAAAAATACTCATCACGCATAACTTATCACGCATAACGGAATTGGGAAGTGAAGGAGAGCAAATGAAAAAGTATTTGGCATTAGTATTGGGCGTATTATTTACGCTCGGTTTTGCAGTCAGCGCCTTTGCCATTCATGCCGAGATTCCGGCAGAGACACAGAGTGTTGTTGCAAAGGGCACCACCCAGATAAAACTGGGCGGCGAACTTAGGTTCAGAGGTGAAATAAAAAACAATACTGACGTGGACGCAAACAACGGTCTAAAAGAGGATACTGACACCAGCTCTGCCT
>Ga0210042_1000314_pt1 | contig 45780 bp, 37 predicted proteins | sample CryGeymeta201518_FD_183982 | JGI IMG/M metagenome (GOLD analysis project Ga0210042, IMG submission 183982) | Groundwater microbial communities from Crystal Geyser aquifers in Utah, USA - Crystal Geyser metaG 2015-18 (SPAdes) (version 2) | ecosystem: Environmental > Aquatic > Deep subsurface >... | reverse complement strand
GTCGGTTGAGGATGACGGGAGGGGATGGATCCCGCATCAAGTGCGGGATGACGGAGGGGGTGGATCCCCAATCCGAAGCGCTTCGCTTTCGGTTGAGGATGACAAGGGGGGCAGTCGGTTGAGGATGACAAGAGGGTATAATGATATTTTTCGTAAGTCGTGTAATTAAAAAATAATACCGTTAAAAATTGAAAATAATTTTATTCTCAAATTCTATCAAGAATCTGAGGCGGTATTTCATCCAGAAACCGCGAGGGCGCGAACGATTGTAGTGAACCATAAATTTTTCTAAAGTCCGTGTGGGTAAGATAAAGTCGCTGTTTAGCCCTAGTTATTCCAACATAACACAGACGGCGCTCCTCTTCGATCTTTTGCGGTTCCAAGAGGCTACGCGAGTGCGGGAATAATCCTTCCTCCATTCCAATCATAAAAACCACTGGGAATTCAAGCCCTTTGGCAGTGTGGAAAGTCATCAATTTTAATTTTGGTTCGTTGCCCATCTTGTCAGTTGACTGATAAAGCGCGGTTTTTTCTAAAAATTCATCTAGATTGGCAAATTCGGTAGCCACTGATTTTAGCTCTTTGATGTTTTCCCAGCGCGTTTCGCCCTCAATCGTACCATCCAGGAGCCAATCCTTATAGCCAGTTTTTTTAACCACTAAATAAATGGTCTCCGATGGTGTTTTATCTTTGGCTAATATACTGATTTGCGCTATTTTTTCTCTGAATAAATCAAGTTTCTGTCCGCCCTGAGCCAATGTTTTTGGTCCAATACCCCTTGGTGGTCGCCCGGCTATCCTTTCCAAGCTTAACCAGTCCTTGGGATTAGCCAGAAGGCGGAGGTATGCTAACACATCTTTAATCTCGCTTCGTTCATAGAAATTTACTCCGCCGATAATTTGGTAAGGCATGCTTACTTTTATAAATTCCTCTTCCAAAGCGCGCGATTGAGCGTGTGTTCGGTACAAAATTACCATATCTTCCGGGTTCAGATCAAAATGCTCCAAATCTTTTATTTCATTGATAATAAAAATCGCTTCTTCTTTTTCGTCAGATAAACGGGCTAAAGTAATCGGCGCGCCAGCGGGGTTGCCGGTCCATAATTTTTTATCGGTCCGAAATAAGTTTTTTTCTATCACTTTTTGTCCAGCTTCCAGGATTTTTTTCGTTGAGCGGTAGTTTTGCTCTAGTTTAAAAACTTGCGCGGTTGGATAATCTTTTTCAAAATTTAAGATATTGCGAAAATTTGCCCCTCTAAACTGGTACACGGACTGCCAATCGTCTCCGATGGCACAAATGTTATTATGTTTTTGGGCTAGTTTTTTTACCAGTTGATATTGAATTTCGTTAGTATCCTGATACTCGTCAACCAAAATGTATTGAAATAAGTTTTGGTAACGCGCTAAAATTTCAGGGTGGGTAGTAAAAAGTTCAACGGTTTTAAGTAGCAGGTCGTCAAAGTCAAGGGCGTTATATTTTTTCAGCAGTAGTTCGTATTGCTCAAAAACTTGATTGGCGTTTTCTTGGAAATATCCTTCAATGTATTTTTTCATATCGTCGCTACCTGTCATTTCGTTTTTGGCTGACGAGATATAGGCGCTGATTACCCGCGGATTAAATTTTTTAGGGTCAAGCCCGATCGTTTTCATTATCTTTTTAATGGCTTGAAGCTGATCTTGGGTATCCCAAATAGAAAAATTTGAGGTGAAAGGCAAAGAGGCGCGGTTTAATTCTCGGCGCAGGATTTTGACGCAGACCGAGTGAAAAGTTCCCATCCACGCCAGGGGGGAAGTAAGACCAAGTAGCTGGTTGATGCGATTTTGCATTTCCTCAGACGCTTTATTGGTAAAAGTAACGGCTAATATCGCGCTCGGGGCGATATGGTGTCGCTTGATTAGATAGGCAATCCGATGGGTTAGAGTTTTGGTTTTTCCGCTTCCGGCTCCTGCCAATATCAAAATTGGTCCGTCTTTTATTTGGGCGGCTTGGGCTTGAATCGGATTGAGGGATGCGAGGATTGGATCGTTTGGCATAAGATGTTTTATATCTTGCGACTACAATTTTAAATTCGGCTGGGCTTTGATTTTATCCCAAGCTTCACTGGGAGTTTTGAGATTTAGAAAAAATGCCAGACCAATCATACCAGCATTGTCGCCAAAAAATCCTTTGGCGGGAAAATAAATTGGCGCGCGGGCGCTAAACTTTTCAATCATTGTTTGGCGGAGGGCGTTATTGGCAGATACTCCTCCGGCAATAAAAATTGTTTTTGGCTTGAACTGGGCAAATGCTCTTTCGGTTTTTTCAACTAGCACCTTAATTATAGCTTGTTGGCTGGCGTAAGCCACTTCTGTTTTTTTAGCCCCCGGGTTTTTTTGTAGATAGTAAAGGACAGCTGTTTTCAGTCCGGAAAATGAAAAATTCAAATCATCAGAGTTAATTTTAGGGCTGGGGAAAATAATTTTTGATTGCCCCTGAAACTCTCGCGCCAGTTTCTCTAGCGCTGGTCCTCCTGGATAGGGGAGACCGAGCAATGTGGCAATTTTATCAAATGCTTCGCCTGAGGCATCGTCGATTGTTTGCCCTAGCACTTGATAATTAGTCCACGACAGAAGTAGCACTAAAAACGTATGTCCGCCCGAGGCAGTCAAAACCAAAACGGGAAATTTGATTGTTTTAAAATTATCAAATGAGGTAATCGGCGAAATTAAGTGCGCGTAAATGTGGTTGACTCCTTGGATCGGTAAATGCCGTAGCCATGCTATGGTCTTAGCGGTTTCAACTCCGACTAGTAGCGAACCCACTAACCCTGGTCCTTGGGTAACTGCCACTGCTTCAATCTGTTCAATCTTAATGCCAGCTGATTTTAAAGCGTTTTCGATCGTTGGAATAATTTTTTTTTCGTGCAGGCGACTGGCTACTTCGGGCACCACACCTTGCGTTTTTTGGTGAAAAGGTATTTGAGAGTAAGTGATATTTGATAGAATTTTATAATCGCTTCCAACAACAGACGCGCTGGTTTCGTCGCACGAAGTTTCTATCGCTAAAATTTTTATATCCCTTGACACAGAGCTAATTTTAATGTATTATGATAAATAATCAAGTTATTGCACTTTTAAATATCAGCCTACAAGGGAGGGAAACGATGAAAAACAAACCAATTCGCGAAAAAGATTTTTCCCAAACTTATTTCCAACAAGGCAAACCTTCGTCTCACAGGGCAATTTCAGAGTTTACCGGGATGATCGACCAAACAAGAGAAGGTTTTGATGGTTGGTGTTGCAACTCATTAGAAGGGCTCGATTGTCCGAAAGAGCTCAAACAAAAATGCTTTGAACAATCAATGTCCCTTCCAAACTCTATGACCGTTTCTTAAAATCAAAAATAGATTCGGTCTTTTTTTTTACCATAAAAAGAGTTAAAATATATTTATGGAAGAATCGTTTTTACAATCTAGCGAGTGGGAAAAATTTCAAAAAGCATTTGGAAATCGGGTTTTTCGCATTCAGGGAGTGCTCTTGATTAAAAACCCTAAGATGCGCCTGCCGTATTTATATGCTCCGCGGGTTGGTAAAATTAACTCGCTGGCAATATTTAAAGACGAACTCAATGTCTTGGCTAAAAAAGAAAAAGCGGTTTTTGTTAAAATAGAACCATACAAAGTGGCTTTATTAACAGATTTTCCTAACGCTAAACAGTCTGCTACTGTGCAACCGCAAACTACACTTTTAGTTAATCTTGGATCAAGCGAGGAAAAAATTTTAGATCAAATGCGATCCAAAACTCGGTATAATATCCGTCTCGCTACTCGGCATGGAGTAGAGGTGATCGAGCAAAATACGTTTGAAAGTTTCTGGGCGCTAGCGCAAAAAACCAGTGCGCGGGATAATTTTCGTTATCATTCCAAAAGATATTTTGAGCTTATGCTTAAAACATTGGCGCCCAAAATCAAGATATTTAGCGCAATTAAAGAAGGGAAAATTTTAGCGTCAGCGATTGTTTTGTTTTGGGGCGAGATAACATACTATTTGCACGGCGCGTCGCTTTGGGAGGCGCGTCAGTTAATGGCGCCCTACAAGTTGCACTGGGAAATTATGAAAATCGCCAAAAGAGCAGGGTGCGGGCAGTATGATATGTGGGGAATCAAATTAAAACCTCAAATCTCAAATCTAAAATCTCAAAATTATTATAGTCAAATTGACATTCACCATTCCTGGGCGGGGATTACTAGATTCAAATTGGGGTTTGCGCCAGAGGGGAGGATAATCAATTATCCGGACGCTTTAGACTTGATATACCGCCCATTTTGGTATAAAATTTATTCCTTGAAGAAAAAGCAATAAATAATTATTATGTTCAACTGCCTAAAGGCAAAAATTAGACCATTTTTATCTGATAAAACAATTTCTGAGTACCACCGTTTACAAGCCGGGTTGGCTGCTTGGAGATATAATTATCCGGGCAGGAAGCTAAAAATTATCGGTGTGACTGGCACCAACGGAAAAACTACCACTTGCGTTTTGTTGGGTGCAATTTTAGAATTAGCTGGTTCAAAAGTGGCTGAAGCAACCACAGTGAGATTTAAAATCGGCGCGCGCGTTTGGAAAAATAATACCAAGATGACCACGATTTCTCCGTGGATTTTGCAAAGTTTTTTATCCAAAGCGCAAAGAGCTGGCTGTGAATATGTTATTTTAGAGGTAACATCGCACGCGCTCGAGCAATTTCGCACTCTGGGGATCGATTTTTTGGGGGCAGTTCTGACCAATATCACGCGCGATCATCTAGATTATCATAAAACTTTTGCCGGTTATGTGAGCGCTAAGTTGAAATTATTTGAAGCAGAGCCATTTATTTCAGTAATAAATCTTGATGATTCGTCAAGCAAAGAGTTTTTACAACTGGCATCTAGCCACCAAACTAGCTATAGCATTGGCTCAAAAAAAGCCCAAGTGCGCGCTGAAAAAATTATTTATAATATTAAGACAACGGATTTTATATTGGTCACTCCCCAAGGGCAGATTATTGTTAAGCTTAATATCAAAGGTAAATTTAATATCTACAATGCATTAGCGTCCGCAGCTGTGGCGCATAATTTAGGGATTAGTTTAGAAACGATTAAGTATGGTCTAGAAAGTGTTGATTTAGTGCGCGGACGGATGGAAGAAATTAGCCAAGGGCAACCATTTCGGGTAATCATAGATTACGCTCATACCCCAGACGCGTTTGAAAAAATTTATAAAACATTAAGACCGATTATTCAGGGCAGAATAATAGCGGTTTTTGGCGCTACTGGCAATCGCGACACTGGAAAACGACCGATGCTGAGCGCCATCGCCTCCCGTTTTGCCGATATAATTATTTTAACCAACGAAGACCCTTACACCGAAAATCCTGTGAAAATTATTAAACAAGTAGCTATCGGAGTTGATCGTAAAAAATTTAACCGCGGTAAAAATTATTTTCAAATTATTGATCGGGAAAAAGCGATTAAAAAAGCTTGCAGACTAGCTCAAGTAGGAGATTTAGCACTAATAACTGGCAAGGGGCACGAGGAAGTGATGGCAGTGGCGCATCCGAAAAACCCGCATTTGTCCATTCTGGCTCCTTTTAACGAGCAAGATATCGTGAAAAAGATACTGGGCAAGATGGGCTATCGGGAAAATTGACATACAAGAAGTAATTTGCTATTATTATCAATAATAGGAAAAAGGAAAGGAAAAAATGCCAATAAAAGAAAAAGTTAACTTGACCAAAACAGAGAGTAAAACTAAAGTGTTAGCAACAGCAAAAAAAGTGAAAACAGTAGCAGTCAAGCCAACCGCAACTAAAATTGCCAAAGTTGATTTAGTAAAAAAATATCGCGGGCATAAGTTAGATACTGGCTCAATTGAGGTGCAAATCGCTTTGTTTAGCCAAAGGATTGAAACTTTAGCCAAACATTTGAAAAAGCATAGCAAAGACAATGACTCAATGCGCGGGCTTTTGCAAATGGTCGGCAAACGACGACGACTCTTGAATTACTTAAAGAAAAAAGAAGAAAAGAAATATCTAAAATTGATTCTTGATTTAGGATTGAGAAAATAAACGACCCACGCAACAACAAGTTGCGGGGTATCCGTTTGTTTCGCTATTTGAGATGACTTCATCTCTGTGGCAAGCCACGGGGTATGCAGCTGTCTTGAAATAAATTTAATGGCTTTTGCCAAGAGAGAACTGGGCTTGGGGTGTGAGAAATGAGCAGGGCATTTCCCACCTCCCAAAGTTCTCTTATGTTAGGATTGCCTTAATACGTTATAATTGCGTTCAGGTAAATTCTAGAAAGGAAAAAATGATTGAGAAAACTCACAAAATTGCTTACGGCAATGCTGATTTGACGATTAGTCAAGGCAACCTGGCAATGCAAGCTGACGCAGCTGTCACTGTTTGCTGGGGCGAAACAATGGTCCTAGCAACCGTAGTAGTGTCAAATGAGGTACGCGAAGAGATTGATTTTTTACCGCTACTTATCGATTACGAAGAGCGAATGTATGCGTCAGGTAAAATTTCTGGCTCCCGTTTTATTAAAAGAGAGGGGCGTCCGTCTGATAATGCAGTACTTACCGCGCGAATGATTGATCGCCCGCTAAGACCGCTTTTCCCCAAGTATTTTTATAATGATGTGCAGGTAGTGATTACAGTGCTGTCTTACGACAAAGAACACGACCCGTCAATTGTTTCGATTATTGCTGCTTCAAGCGCGTTGATGCTTTCCAAAGCGCCTTTTGCCGGTCCGGTGGGAGCGGCTAGAATCGGGAGAATTGACGGCAAACTGATCGCTAATCCAACTAATCAAGAAATTAAAAAATCAGATTTGGAACTGGTTATTGCATCGGTTAAAGATAAGATAATTATGGTTGAAGCCGAGGGAGTGGAGATTCCCGAAGAGGTGATGAAAGAAGCGTTTCAGCTTGCGCAAAAAGAAATTCAGCCAATTTTAAAAATGCAAACAGATCTTGCCAAAGATGCGGTTAGTTTGCAGGTTGAACCACTGGATGAGAAAATTCATAGCGAACTGAAAGATTTTGTGGGAGCAGAGTTAAAAGAGGTGCTGAAATTGAAACAAGATGACGAGCAAAAGCAAAAAATTGCTGATTTTGAACTGCGTATTTTAAACAATTTTGAAGGTAATTATAAGCAAATTGAGCTAAAGTCCGCGTTTGGTAAATTGATTCAAAAAGAAGTCCGTAAAACTATTTTAGAAGATGGAATTCGTCCAGACGGAAGAAGGTTAGATGAGATCCGCCCTATTTCGGTTGAGGTGGGGATTTTACCCCGCACTCACGGATCAGGTCTTTTTACGCGCGGACATACTCAGTCGCTAACTATCGCTACGTTAGGCGCGCCCGGAGACGAACAGTTTGTTGACACGATGGAAGAAGAAGGAACCAGGCGGTATATGCACCATTATAACTTTCCGCCGTTTTCAACTGGCGAAGTTTCTCCGATGCGGTCCACTTCCCGCCGAGAGATCGGGCATGGAGCGCTAGCGGAAAAAGCGCTTTTGCCAATGGTGCCATCTAAAGAAGATTTTCCCTACACTATCCGTTTAGTTTCAGAAATTTTGTCTTCCAACGGTTCGTCGTCAATGGCAGCTACTTGCGGATCAACATTGGCGCTACTGGACGCGGGCGTGCCGCTTAAAGCGCCAGTGGCTGGGATTGCTATCGGGCTAATTACTCGTGAAAATTTTAACGGGATTAAAGCAACGGATGTTAAGGATAGTGATTATAAAATTTTAACTGATATTCAGGGGTTGGAAGATTTTGGCGGAGATATGGATTTCAAAGTGGCTGGCACGAAAAATGGCATCACCGCCATTCAGATGGATACCAAGTTGCATGGTATTACTTTTGAAATTGCCTCGCGGGCTATGGATATCGCCAAAGTCGCTCGACTTAAAATTTTAGAAAAAATGCTGGCAGTTATTCCTAGGGAAAAAGAAATGAGCCAGTATGCTCCTCGCATTAAAAAAATTATCATCAATCCCAAAAGAATTGGCGATATTATTGGACCAGGCGGGAAAACCATTCGCAAGATTATTGAAACTTGTGGTGGAGATGAAAAAGTGTCGATTGATATTGACGATCAAGGTTGTGTGTATATTTCAGCTACTGACAAAGAAGCTGGCGATCAAGCTAAAAAGATTATTGAGGAGCTAACCTACGAGGTTAAAGTCGGGCAAGTGTTTGACAATGCCAAAGTGGTAGAGATTGTTAAGCAACGGGATTCAGGCGCTGAAATAGGCGCGTTGGTTGAAGTGGCGCCCGGACGGATTGGTATGGTTCATATCTCTGAAGTTTCTCCGGAACGGATTCCAACTGTGTCCTCAGTGCTGAAAATCGGACAAATCGTGAAAGTCAAGGTGGTCACCGTTGACGAGGAAAAAGGACGTTACGGTTTGTCCATCAAGCGGGCGTAGCTAATGTGGTGTATTGCAAAATTGTTTTTTTTGCAATAAGCTGTAATTATATTATTCAAAGGGAGGTTGACAATATGGTTACTGATCAGAGCAGGATTTTAATTCAAATTAGCAAACCAAGGGGCATTGAAGATTTTAAACGGAGATTGACCGACAATGACCTGTCCGTTACCGTTGATCGGCAGATATGTGGAATTATTATTGAATGCCCATCTTGTCAAATACCGGGCATGCTATATTTAGTGTCCGAAGTTGCGGCTGAGCGTCAGATCCGTATAGTAGCTATTAGTTGGTGGAAGCTTGGTCAATGGAGTAAATATGAACATATTATGGGTTTAATAGAGCAACAATTCCGCGACGTTCAAGCACTCATAGCTCTCACGAGACAATTAACAGATCTTCTTTCACCAGAAATAGTAGAGCTGATACGCTTTCCCAAATAATATCTATCAAAGAAAAAGAGTTTGATTCTTTGTGACGATATTAACCAAGCATCATTATCCCACCCCAAAAAACATCTTTAAAATCATATAGCGCAATGCCAACATCAGCATTGCGTTTTTTATTTTACATTTTCCACAATTCATTATACATTGGATTTATGGCGCTATATCACAAATATCGTCCGCAAACACTGCAAGGTTTGGCAGGGCAAGAACATATTAGGGAAATATTGATTAACACCCTAGAAAGCGATCGCGTTGGGCACGGTTATCTTTTGGCTGGTCCGCGCGGGCTGGGGAAAACCACAACCGCTCGCATCCTAGCCAAAGCGATTAATTGCCAACACAAGACGAAAAAAAGCGTGCCTTGCGATAATTGCCAAAGTTGTCAGGAAATCGCGCTGAGTTCGAGCTTAGATGTCATAGAGATTGATGCTGCCTCAAATCGGGGGATTGACGAAATTCGTGAATTGCGCGACAAGGTTCGTTTTGCGCCGACGGTAGGGGTAAAAAAGATTTACATTATTGACGAAGTCCATATGTTGACCAAAGAAGCGTTTAACGCGCTTTTGAAAACTTTGGAGGAGCCACCTTCTCACGCGGTTTTTATTTTAGCCACCACCGAAGCGCATAAAATTCCTGACACAATTTTATCGCGCGTTCAACGTTTTGATTTTCGCCGACCAGAAATTAACGATTTAGTTTCATACCTAAAAACAATCGCCCAAAAAGAAAATGTGCAAATTGACGAGCCAGCGCTGACGCAACTTGCTCGTATGGCAAATGGGTCATATCGGGACGGTTTGGTTTTATTAGATCAAGTGGCTGGCACAAACAAAAAAATTAACCTTGAATGGGTTCTAGAAAGTTTGGGCTTGCCTAGTTTGGCTGAGGCAGATAAATTTATTATTGCGCTTTGGGCTAACGATTTAAAGCAAGCCCTAGAAATCACTGACAATGTCGCGAAAAGCGGGAAAAGTATTTCTTATTTTATTGATTTGATAGTTTTGGAGTTGCGTAAGCAACTCAGGCTTGGCGGAGATTTATCTTTGGCGCGTTGGATCGAGGAATTGCTGGGAGCGCTTGAGCAAATAAAGTATAGCCCAGACCCAATTATTCCGCTTGAACTAGCGATTTATCGGATGGTAAAATCCAAAGCGCCTGTCTCGCAAGGCGCCAGTAGCGTGAAAAAAAAAGTCCAAATTCAAGTAGCTGAACCTAAAATTCATATTAAGTTAAAAAATTCTCCCAGCCAAATTAACCACAGCCTGAGGCAAAGCGTTAAAATAAAACTAGACGCAGGCATTGATATCCACAAGCACTGGAGTGCGATTATTCGTGAAATTAAAAAACAAAATGTGGCGCTCGCCGGTTTTTTGCAATCCGCTAAGATAGTTGATATTCAGGCAAGAGAAGTAAAAATTTGTGTTAAATATCAGTTTTACAAAGACCTCATCGAGCAACCCAGAAATTTCCGTCTTGTGGAAAAAATTCTCTTGCAAAATTTGGGCGCTCAATTTAATTTGAAAATAACAGTTGATCCGCAAAAAATTCTCGAGCAAGAAAAAAAACAAGATGATGAATTATTTTCAAGGGTAAGTGAAGTATTTGATGACTTATGAGCATAAAATTACCACCGCAAAATTTGGAAGCTGAACGATCAGTCTTAGGGGCGCTCCTCATTGACAATGATGTGGTTTTTAAAATTTCTGATATTTTGAAATCCGAAGATTTTTATAAAAATGAACATAAAATTATTTATGAGGCGATGATGGATTTAAGCCAAAATCATCAGCCGATTGATGTGCTGACTCTAACCGATTTGCTAGAAAAAAGAAAAAAATTAAAAGAGGTGGGTGGAGCAAGCTATGTTTCCGAGGTGGTAAACTCAACAGCCACTTCAGCCAATGTTGTTGCTTACGCGCAAATTATTCGGGATCGCTCAGTGCTACGCAATCTTATCTCCAGCGGGTCAAAAATTGTTGAGCTGGGTTTTCGCGAAGAGCGAGACACAACCGAGCTTTTGGACGAAGCAGAAAGAATGCTTTTTCAGGTGACACAAGGATTTTTAAAAGAAACATTTGTGCCAATCAAAGATGTTTTGGCTGGCACATTCGAGCGAATTGACGAGCTAAATAAAAATAAGGGGAAAATGCGTGGCGTACCTACTGGCTATAGAGAGTTGGATAGCGTGTTGGCAGGGCTACAGAATTCGGATTTGGTTGTTTTGGCAGCGAGACCGTCAATGGGGAAAACATCTTTTGCTATTTCAATCGCAATAAACGCCGCTGTCAACCATAAAGTGCCAGTTGGTTTTTTTTCGATCGAACAAAGTCGAGACCAAATTGTTGATCGAATGCTTGTGTCTGTGGCAGGTATTGATTCATGGCGACTCCGTACCGGCAATCTATCAGAAAGCGATTTTCCGAAAATAGGTAATAGTATGGGAATTTTGTCCGAAGCGCCGATTTATATTGACGATACTCCGCTTCTAAATGTGATGGAAATGCGAGCTAAGTCGCGACGGCTCCAGATGGAAAAAGGGTTGGGGTTAATTGTAATTGATTATATGCAACTAATGGAAGGAAACGCTCAATCCAAAAAGGAGGGCTCGCGCGTGCAAGAAATGTCAGAGATTTCTCGGGGAATAAAAGCCATTGCCAGGGAGCTGAATGTGCCGGTGATGGCTCTTTCCCAATTGTCGCGCGCAGTTGAAATGCGTCATCCTAAAATCCCCCAACTAGCTGACTTGCGCGACAGCGGATCGATAGAGCAAGACGCTGATGTGGTGATGTTTATTTATCGAGAAGATTATTATAATCCAGAAACAGATCGGAAAAATATCGCGGACATATTTGTTAAAAAACATCGCAATGGTCCGACTGGTCAGACCGAGCTATATTTTGTGCCAGAACAAATGAAATTTCAAGATATTGAAAAAAAAGAATATGGCGTCCAGTCAGCCAACCAGCTAGTTGAAGAGGAATATTAATATGCCACTTATTTTGATTTTTGATGGTAATTCGATTATGCATCGGGCGTATCACGCCATCCCACCGCTCACTTCGCCGACTGGAGAGTTAGTCAATTCAGTCTACGGGTTTTTCAGCATCTGGCTGGCGGCAGTTAAACGATTTCAGCCTGATTCCACAGCAGTGGCTTTTGATACCAAGGGTCCGACTTTTCGCGATAAATTATTTCAAGAATATAAAGCTAAAAGGGTTAAGCCACCAGATAATTTTTATCAGCAAATACCAATCATCAAGCAATTATTGAAAGATATAGAGGTCCCAATGCTGGAAAAAAATGGCTTTGAGGCAGATGATTTGATCGGGACACTGGCAAAAAAATTAGCGCAGGGCGACTGGCAAATTATTATTGTCACCGGCGATCAAGACGTTTTTCAGCTAATAGATAGTAAAATAAGAGTTTTTTACCCTTCCAAAGGTTTGGGTAATGGCGATATTTTTGGCGAGCAAGAGGTGTTCAATAAATTTGGTTTTATGCCAGAGCGTATGGTGGATTTTAAAGCGCTAGCCGGCGATCCGTCAGACAATATTCCCGGTGTAGCCGGGATTGGAAAAAAAACCGCTCAAACATTGGTTTGTCGCTATGCCAAGCTTGATACGATTTACCAAAATATAGCTAATTTATCAAGTCGTACCCAAACTTTATTGTCTGCTGGTAAAAGCCAAGCTGAATTGTCGCGCCAGCTGGCTCAAATAGACACCAACGCGCCGATCGTTTTTTCCCAAGAAGATAGTAGATTAAAGAACTTTAATCAAGAAAAAGTCGAGCAAGAGTTTATCAAATTGGGTTTTAAGAGCTTGGCCAGCCGTTTGCCCAAAAGCGAGAGAAAAAATTTCGAGCAACAAGCGCTACTATGAAAAATTTAATTTTTATCTATGGAGACGATACATTTCGCGCGGTTGAGTATGTGAAATTTTTAAAAGCCAAATTTTGTGAGAAAAATAAAGGTTTGTTTAATCTCACGGAATATGATTTAGAGGATAAAAATGATTTTAATGCAGTGATGGTTAATATATCCACCATACCGTTTTTAGCCACCAATAGATTGATAGTTATCAAACACGCTCTCAAAGCTAAAGATGCGCCGGTTGAGCAATTTACTCGAACCATTAAAAACTCCCAAAGCACTATCGTGGTTTTTTTTGAGCGCGGGTTTCCTGATAAACGAACGAAATTTTATAAATATCTCGCCCAAAACGCAGTGAAAAAAGAATTCAAAGAATTAGCTCCCTGGCAACAAAAAGAATGGATTAAGCGACAATTTGCTAAAGAGGGGAAAACGATAGATCAAGAGGCGTTAGAATATTTAGTGAGGATAAAACAAGGCAAAATCAGCAAGATTTTGCCTGAAATAAAAAAATTGATTTTTGTTAGTCAGCCAACTATCTCTCTTATTATAATAAAAAAATTAGTGGCTCCGTCATACGAAGATAAACTTTATGAAATTTACGATTCGTTTTTATCTGAAAATTGTGCCAGTCATATTTTGAAAAAGATTGACCATATCAAAATCAATCAAAGCGAGTTTTTTATTTGGGGGACAATAGTTAATTTATTCAGAAATCTTTTGCTGATTGCCAACGAGTCTAATAAAAATCCTTTTATTCTGCAAAAAAAATTAGGCATCAGTTATTTTTTAGCGCAGAAAGCCTTTTTGCTGAAAAAAGATTTTACCCAGTTAAAAAAGTTTTATCAAATGCTATTTGACTATGATGTTAAAGTAAAAACTGGTAAAATAGAATTAAAGTTAGCGCTTGATTTGACCGCTTGTAAATTTTGCGAACTTTAAGGAGGAATATGCTACTTGTTTCTTTTCAAACCAAGCATTTTTTGTTTTGGGTGGGAATTTTTATCATAGTATTTGGCACTTATTTTGCTTATAATCGCATCACAGCCGATGTTTTCACAAGCCCTAATTACTCTCAGCTCGACATCAGCGAAAATGCGGTCGTTACTTTGAACGGGCAAGATATTTCGTCATCGCTTACTCCGGGTTTTTTTGGCGATATGGATACTTTTTTTTACCAAATTTATAACGCGCCCGGCAGATATATTGGCGATGTGACCCTGGTGGTCAATCTACCGGATAACTTATCAGCTGATTTGGTTAAAATAGAGCCGATTATCACTTATACAAGCATTCCCAAAGCCAATGTTGCCACGCAAGGGAATAAAATTATTATTTTAGGCTATGGGCTCGATTCGCAGGCGCTTTTTTCTCTCAAGCTCTTGATTCCTAAGGGTTATCTTGATTTTCCGTTAGGGCGTTTGGCGGGCGGTTTTCTGCAAAGTCAGGCAATTTTATTTTGGATTGTTATTTCCGCTTTTTTGCCCACAATGACATTTTTTGTGTTGTTTAAAAAATTAAGAGAACAAGCAAAAATCAGACGTAGCACGCAGGTGAATTACGAGTTGTCCGAGCTTCCCGGGATGGCAAATCCAGCAGTGGTGGCTGTTTTATATAATGGCAAAATTACTTCTCGCGCTATTTCCGCTTTTGTGCTTCAAATGGCAAATAAAGGGCTCCTTGAAATAGTTTTTAAGAATGATCATTTTTCGTTTGCTCGTTTTGGTCAACAGACCAAAGAATTTAAAGACGCTAACCTAGAGCCAGCAGAAAAAGCTTTAATCTCAAAAATTTTTAAGGATACTGGTTTTAAAAGTAGTGATGAGGATGTCCAGTTTCGTATTACGCACCGATTATTTTCTGATAAAATCGCCACATTTTACTATTTGATTTATGATGAGGCATTTTCGCTGGGATATTTCAATCAAGCGCCTCACCTTACGCATAAAAAATGGCGCAACGGGGGCTTGGCGGTTTTTTTCTCTGGGATACTGGGCGCTACCTTGGCGCTACTTTTTGCGCCAGTCAATTTATTTTGGCTGTGGTTAGGGCTAGTTGTGGCTGGAGGAATTATCATCAAAAATTCTTCGCAAATAAACTACCTTAGTCCCAAGGGCTTGGAAACATTGCGAAAATGGAAAGCGTTGAAAAACTATTTAACCAATCCAATCGCCTTTACAAATCAAAATAATACAGACAAGATTTTTACCCGATTTTTGCCTTTTGCTTTGGCTATGGGGGTAGAAGAGGAGTGGGTTCAAAGGTTTAGAGAGGTTTCAGTTGATGTGCCAGAGTGGTATGTTTGTTTAGACCAAGAAGTGACAATAAAAAATTTTTCTCAAAATTTACTCAATTTGCTTAATTGGCTATCAAGCGCTTTTACATTTATTAAAGATCCCCGCGTTGAGTAAGGCGGGCTCAATAAGCCGGCGCGGTAATCGCTTTAAAATCTGAAAAAGGATAGAGCACAAATGTAGCTTTACCAATTAAATCTTTGCGACTTGCCGGTCCCCAAATGCGTGAATCGTGCGATTCCGCTCGATTGTCGCCCATTAAAAAATATTCGTCTTTATCTAGCAGGCGCGATAAATTTTCAGAGAATATTAATCCTTTATCGAGATAACTTTCGATTGATTCATTGCCATTTATAAATACTTTATTGTCCAGAATTTCAATTTTTTCTCCGGGCAGTCCGATTAATCTTTTAACAAATTTTTTATTTTTAGGATCTCCGGGAAATTTGGTGATAGTCACTTCGCCTCTGTGAGGTTCGCTGGTTAAAAAACTTATTCGGTTGACATACACCCATTGCCCAGTGTGAAAATTCGGTTCCATACTAACGCCTGACACAACAAAAATTGTGCCAATAAAAAGATGGTAAATAATTAAAATTATTGCCAAAATAAGAACATTTTTAAATAAAACATAAGTGACATTGAAAAGGCGCGAAAAGTTCATTTTTTAAGTTTTGGCTGGGGCGTTTTTTTATCTTTAACGGATGTCTTTGGTTTGGTTGTATTTGCCTTTTTTACTGCTGACTTTGATTTTCTTGGGGCAAGTTTTTGCGGTTTTAGGGTTTTAAAAAGCCGTGATTTGATCCTAGACGCTTTTTGCATAGATATCAGTCTCACCTTTGAAGCTTTGTCGATTTTCGAAACGATAGTTGATAAATTTTCTACTGTCGCTTTTTTAATAAGTATGGCTAACGTTTTTTTTTGATATTTATTATGCGCTTCACGCCTTTTAGTTTGGCGCAATGCTTTTTTAGCTGATTTAATAATTGGCATAATCGCTTCGCTAAATGCATAATTCAAAATGAAAAATGCAAAATTTTAGTTTGAATATTTATTTTATAAAACAATCATAACAAATTTTGCGGGTGATTGCAAGGATCATGAAATTTAGAAATGCTAAATTTTAAATCTTACGTCTGATTTCTGATCCATACCCTTGACGAAAAATTTATTTTTGTTATAGTCATATTCTTATGGAACTTTCTTCAAAACAACAAGCTATCGAGCTTATCAAAAAATCGCAAAAGATTCTGTTGGTCACTCACAAAAATCCTGACGGAGACGCAATCGGTTCTATTCTAGCATTTAAAATCGCGCTTCAGACACTAGGAAAAGAAGTGGTGGCTGTTTGCCCGTGCTCAGGGACTATGCCAGATAATATGAATTTTTTAAAAGATATTGACAAATTGCAATTTAACATTGAGTCATCTAAAGATTTTGTTATCACGCTTGACACAACCGAAGCAGAGGTGCAAAAATTGGGCTATAAACAAAAGCCGGAAGACAATAAATTAAATATCGTAGTTACACTTTCGTCCGGGCAATTGAAGCCAGAAAATGTGTCTTTTGGGAAATCGGCTTTTGGTTTTGACTTGGTCGTAGTGCTTGATTCGCCTGACCTTGAAAGGTTGGGTGATTTTTTTGACCAACATACAGAATTATTTTACGAGATACCGCTGATTAACATTGATCATCACTCGTCAAATGATTATTTTGGAAAAGTTAATTGGGTTGATATAGCAGCTACTTCCACTTGTGAAATTTTAGTAGCGTTGCTTGAAGCTTTGGGGCAAGGAAATCAATTATTTAACGAAGAAGTTGCTACTGCTTTGCTAACGGGAATAATAACAGACACAGGTAGTTTTCAAAATGTAAATACCACCCCTAAGTCATTTACCGTTGCGGCGCAACTAGTGGCGCTGGGCGCTCGACAGCAAGATATTATTACAAGTATTTTTCGGACCAAATCAATCACCACGTTAAAAATTTGGGGGAAAGTTTTAACCAACTTAAAAGACGAAGGTAGGTTGCGGTTTGTTTGGTCAACTGCGTCAAAAGATGAAATAAATGAAGTGGGCGCAAATTTGAGCGAAGTGGGCGGAGTAGTTGATGAGTTATTGAAAAGTGTGCCAGATACAGATTTTTCTTTGCTTATTACTGAGCGTAATGGCAATATTCACGGAAGCTTGCGCGCCACTAAAAAGAATATTGATGTTGCCACTATCGCTGGTATGTTTGGCGGTGGCGGGCACCCTCAGGCAGCGGCTTTTGATATCAAAGACGGGCGTGGCTTGGAGGATGTTGCGCGTGAAGTTGTCTCTAGGATTAGAACTCATCAGAGCAACCGAGTTTAGTATTCATTTGCAAATAAAAGCGATTGTGCTAATATAATTTTAAGGAGGTAGATGCTTGATTTTATCGTTATAGGAGATACAACATTGGATGTTTTTTTAATTGTGCATGAATACAAATTGATGTTTGACATTAAAAAGGAAAACAAATATCTGTGCGTGAACTATGCTGACAAAGTGCCAGTTGACACAATCAAGGAAATTATTGCAGGGAACGCGCCGAATGCAGTGGTGGCTACCTCTCGCGCTGGGCTTCGGGTAGCAATCGTAACACAAATGGGCGAAGATCAAACAGCTGGGCTAGCCAAAGAAATGTTTGAAAAAGAAAAAGTTGGACTTCAGTATTTTCAAAAAGAAGCAGGGACAAAAAGTAATTATTCAACCGTTATTGCGGTTGATGGCGAGCGAACAATTTTAATTTATCATACTAAGCGCGACTATAAATTGCCACAGCTTGAGAAAGCTAAATGGGTGTATTTAACTTCAATGGCAAAAGGGTCAGAAGTTATTTTTAACGAATTAGCTGACTATATTAAAAAAAACAAGGTTAAATTGTGCTATCAGCCGGGAACTTTTCAGCTTCGCCTGATGCCCGAAAAATCAAAATCGATTTTAAGATGTACCGAGCTTTTTGTGGTTAATCGCGACGAGGCAATCCAGTACACCAATTCAAAATCAGATATTGAGATCAAGGATTTATTTCAAAAAATTGTCCAATTAGGTCCTAAAAAAATCGTGATTACTGACGGAACCAAGGGCTCATATGCCTGGGACGGCAAGGATTATTGGCAAATGGGAATTTTGAAAGAGATTCCTAGAAAAGAAGCCACTGGCGCTGGCGATGCCTATACTTCGGGTATGGCGATTTCTTTAGCCAAAGGATTTGATATGGCAGAAAGTATGCGTCAGGCGCATTTTAATTCCTCGTCAGTTATCCAATTTATTGGCGGACAAGAAGGGCTTTTAACAGAAAAAGGTTATCAAGAGTGGGGGAGAAAATATCAGATAAAAGCAAAGAAATTTTAATTTGCCAAATTTCATATTCTTAAGAGTCTGAGATTCGAACCAGAGTCTAAGGCTGATAAGAAAAACAAAACATACAATTTTAGGAGAATTTATGAATATAAAAAAAGTTTTTATTTGCCGACCGATTCCAGAGATTGCAGAGGAAATGTTAAAAAAAGCCGGTATTCAGGTTGAAAAAAATCCGCTTGATAAAATTTTGTCGCCTGACGAGCTCAAGAAAAAAGTAGCTGGAATGGACGCGGTTTTGTCTTTACTTTCAGATAAAATCACCGCAGAGGTTTTAGCGTCAGCTGGTTCGCAACTTAAAATTGTGGCAAATTACGCGGTGGGAGTGGACAATATTGATATTAGAGCTTGCCAAGCCCAAGGCGTGATGGTTACCAATACGCCCGATGTTTTGACGGAGGCAGTGGCAGAACATGTTTTGGCTTTGACATTGGCGGTTACCCGTCGAGTGGTAGAGGCTGATCGTTTTACTCGCCGAGGTGAATTCAAGCAGTGGATGCCACTTGGTTTTATTGGTCCGTCGCTTTTTGGAAAAACGATGGGAATTATTGGTATGGGCAGGATTGGATCTTTGACCGGTGAGATGGCTCATAGCGGATTCAAGATGAAGGTAATCTATTTTGACCTCAAGCGCGACAAAGAGTTTGAGAATAAAACTGGCGCTAAGTTTGCGTCGATTGCCAAATTATTAAAAAATGCGGACGTGGTGAGCCTGAACGTTCCACTAACCCCCAAGACCAAGCACCTAATTTCTAGCCAAGAATTTAAACAGATGAAACAAACCGCCACTTTAATCAACACTAGCCGAGGTCCGGTAGTGGATGAAAAAGCGCTGGTATCTGCGCTGAAAAGTAAAGAGATTTGGGGCGCTGGGCTGGATGTATTTGAGGAGGAGCCGAAAGTCAACCCAGAGCTTATCAAAATGGATAATGTGGTTTTAACGCCTCATATTGCTTCGGCAACAAGCGAGGCGCGCGACGCGATGGCAGAGGTGGCGGCAAAAAATATTATTGCGGTTTTGGGTGGTAAGAAGCCATTGAATCAGGTTTGTTAAAAATCTCAAAATGCAAATCTTAAATCTCGAAGCTTGTCCCGAGCGAAGTTGAGGGATGACAATTCAAAATTCAAAATTTTTATGTTAGTTAATCTAAATAAAATTTTAACAATTATATCAAGGAGGCCATTATGTCGACAGAAATGGTGGGTTCGCCCGAATTAGAAGGAGCTATGCAGAAACCACTCGAATTAGCGTCTAGACTGTATGCACCAGATCAATCATTGCCCGTGTCAGATGTAGGAAAATACAAGGAAAATGCTCAGCAAGCACAACTATGCTTTGAGGAGATAACCAAAAAACAAGCAAGCGAGCCAGCTCGTTTAGAGTTCCTAAAAAAATTTGGTTTTGATCCTAAAGAATTAGAGGGAAAAGGAAAAGAACTAAGAGCTTCATTTGATCCGGTCGGTATGCTTGACAATGCCGAAATGAAAAGAAGGTATGCTTTATTATTTACTCCTACGGCAATGGGGCAGATAAGTCATTCTGACTTATCGGTAGGGCTAAAAGCAGAAATGACCCGTCAGGGTAGAAAATTGATACGGGCTATAGTGGACAATAATCCTAACGCGATTTTTGAAACAGACGATCCGGCAGTGAACGCAGATGATATAAAAAAATTCGTACAAACAAGAAATGAGGACCCAGAAAAGAGTCGCGAGGTTGCCGAGCAGGGTATGGTAAATATTCACGGGGAAAATAAAGGGGAGATAAAAAACTTCAATATGTATTATCCAGAGCATTACTTTTCAAAGCAACAAAATTATAAGGTATGCTTACCAATTTAAATAAAATTCTATCAGATGCTCGCAAAGGTGGCTATGCCATTGCCCAGTTTAATTTTTCCGATTTGGAAGTGGCGCAAGGCATTGCCGAGGGAGCGAGCGAGATGGGTTCATCGGTGATTTTTGGCGCTTCAGAAAAAGCGATTGAGTATGCGGGGATTGAAAATTTAGTGGATATTGTTAAAAATTTATCCGAGCAGTTTTCTCAAATTCCGATGGCACTCCACCTTGATCATGGTAAAACTTTTGAAATTTGCCAAAAAGCGATTGAAGCTGGCTTTACTTCGGTGATGGTTGATGGTTCCAAACATCCGTTTGAGGAAAATATTAAACTGACCAGAAAAGTAGTAGAGTTTGCTAAAGGCAAGGATATTAGTGTTGAAGGCGAGCTGGGAATGGTGGCAGATTTAAAGAAATTAGAGATAGATAAAGATGTAATCGTTTTTCCAACAGGAGAACAAGCTCGAGAATTTATTGAAAAAACCGGAGTGGATGCGTTGGCGGTGGGGCTGGGAACAGCCCACGGCTTGCCATTGCCAGATGAAAGAATTCATTTTGCTGTTTTGAAAGAGGTGGCGGACGCGGTTTCAGCGCCACTGGTCCTCCACGGCGGATCCAATTTACCAACTCTTGACGTAAAAAAAGCGGTCAAGATGGGGGTTTGCAAAGTCAATGTTGACACCGAGCTTCGCCAGGCGTTCACTGGGGCTATCAGAAAAGATTTGAAAGATAAAGCCACGCTTGACCCGCGCGAGTATTTGGGCGATGCAAGAGAAGCTATCAAACAAGCAGTGATTAGAAAAATAAAAGAGATAAATGGAGAACATTAGTATAGAAGATTCAGAACAATTTGGTTCCGATCCTAGCCTTAGTGTCGAAGACGAGATGGAGGAAATACGACAACGCCAAGAAGAAAGAGCTCATAAAGCCAAGAAAAAAATAGAAGAAGTTTTAAATAAGTATGAAGGAGAGAAAAATGAACAAAATTAAAGTCGCGATCAATGGTTTTGGTCGGATCGGCAGGAGCGCGTTTAAAATCGCGTTTGATAAATTTCCTGATAAAATCGAGGTGGTGGCGATCAATGATCTAGCAGATAATGCCACGCTCGCGCATCTTTTAAAATATGATAGCAACTATGGAGTTTGGGGGCATCAGACCAGCTCAAGCGATGACGCGGTTATGGTAGATGGAAAAAAAATTAAAGCGCTGGCGGAAAAAGAACCAGATAAATTACCCTGGAAAGAATTAGATGTAGATGTGGTTTTAGAATGCACGGGCGTTTTTACTGAAAAAGATAAAGCGGCGCTTCACCTGAAAGCTGGCGCTAAAAAAGTAATTATCAGCGCTCCGTCCAAGGGCGATAATCCCGCCCTCACTTATGTTTTGGGAGTGAACGAGACAGGCGATGAAGATATAATCAACAACGGCTCTTGCACGACGAATTGCATCTCCCCGATAATGAAAGTGTTAGAAGAAAATTTAGGGGTAGAAAAAGCATTTATGACCACAGTTCATGCCTATACTGCCGACCAAAGTTTGCAGGATGCGCCTCATCATGATTTGCATCGGGCGCGCGCCGCCACGGAAAATATCGTGCCAACTACGACTGGGGCGGCAATCGCTTCAACTGAAGTTATCCCTAGCTTAAAGGGAAAATTTGACGGTATGGCGATCCGAGTGCCAGTGCCGGTTGGCTCAATTTCTGATATTACCGCTTTAGTGAAAAAGGATATAACAGTTGAAAAGTTAAATAAAATGTTTATACTGGTAGCTAAGGAGGAAAGATTTCAGGGAATTTTAACCACTACTAATGAGCCGGTTGTATCTACCGATATTATTGGTTCGTCATATTCCGCCATTGTTGATTTGGGTTTGACGCGCGTTGTGGCTGGTAACCTTGTCAAAATTTTCGCTTGGTATGACAACGAATGGGGATATTCTACAAGATTGGTGGAACAGGTGGCAAGCGCGGGACAAGTTTTTAAGATTTGAAATTTTATTATGACTTCCTATCAAACTTTTATTTCTAACTTGGAAAAAGCGGGTGAGAAGCTGGGTAAGAAGCCGGTAGATTTTGAGGAACTAAAAATTCCGGAGAGAATTATTGAGGTTAATTTTTTGTTTAAGGGTGAGATAATCACTGGCTGGCGCGTTCAGCATAATTCTAAACTCGGTCCTTACAAAGGCGGATTCCGTTATCATCCGGACATGAATTTAAGTGAAGCTAAAACATTGGCGGCTCTAATGACAATGAAATGCGCGGTGATGGATTTGCCGTTTGGCGGAGCTAAAGGCGGGCTTAGAATTAACCCAGCTAAATATACTAAAGAAGAACTAAAAAAAATTACCGAATTATTTATTCAAAGAATTGCGGATTTTATTGGACCGAATAAAGATATTCCAGCGCCAGATGTCAATACTAACTCGGAAACAATGGGCTGGATAGAGCGCGAGTATTCAAAGATTGTCGGCAAGAAAATCCCAGCAGTTGTTACCGGCAAAGCGATTGGAGCTGGTGGGTCTGAAGGGCGCGAAGAAGCAACCGGACTCGGCGGAGCTATCATTCTTGACGAAGCGATTAAAATTTTTAAAAAAAACCCACAAGATCTAACGGTTGCTATTCAAGGGTTTGGCAATGTGGGCATGCATTTAGCCAGGGAGTTGGACCAGCGAGGATATAAAGTAGTGGCGATCGCTGAAGCAAATGGAGGCACCTACCACCAAAATGGCTTAGATATTCAGCAGACTATGAAAGCCACTATGAAGCGAGAAATTTTAAAGCACACCTGTTATTGCAAAGAAGGAAATTGCAGTTTAGCAGATTGCAAATTAGTGGACGCGGATAAAGTGCTGGAACAAAAAGTGGATATTGTAGTGCCGGCAGCGATTGATAACCAAATAAATATGCATAATATGAAACGAATCAAAGCCAAGATAATTTTAGAAATGGCAAATAACGGTATTACGCAAGAAGCGGAAGAATTTTTACAAAAAAATAAAGTGATGATAATCCCTGATGTGCTAGCCAACGCCGGTGGCGTGACTGTTTCGTATTTTGAGTGGAAGCAAAATATGGAGAAAAAACAATGGGAAAAAGCAAGGATTTTAACGCAACTCGAAGAGATGATGAAATCTTCGTGGGATAAGGTAATCGCGCTTTCTAAGCAACACAATGCTAGCCTACGCGAAGCGTCCTATATTTTAGCCCTTGACAGATTACTCTAATTTTTGGTAAGATAGGATTATTCAATTAATACAATTAGTTGTGCGAGCTCGTCCCAAAATGTGCTTTTGCGGTAGAATTCGGTAATTTGCAGTAAAAATGACATTAGACTCATTACGAAATAATTTTTCGTAACGAAATTAAATAATTTTGAGCGAAAACAATAAAGAGTGAGGAAAGCGTAACAGGGTTACGCTACGAGCTCTGAATTGTTTTTTAGCCAAAATTTGTTAATTGCAGTAGAAAAGATTATTTCGTAATGAGTCTAATATGAGGCGAGCTTTATACGAACTTTAACAAGTGGTATGTTTGTACCACATCAAGATTTAAATACGCCAATATTCAAAATTCCGTAAGTTTGGAATTTGTATCTTGAAATTTAAAATTTTTCCGTCATCAGGCGGAACTTATATCTTTATGTGGTTGTAATACGCGCCAAATTTGTTTTTTATAACAAATTAGAGTTTTTTACATTTAACTCTGTTTTGAGCAAAAAAATAGAGATCAAATTTTATTGAGAGTTTGATCCTGGCTCAGGACGAACGCTGGCGGCGTGCCTAACGCATGCAAGTCGAATGCCGATTTATCGGCATGGCGAACGGGTGAGTAACGCGTAGAAATCTACCCCAAAGTCTCGCATAACCCTTCGAAAGTTGGGATAATACGAGATAGTCTGCGCTTTGCGCAGTAAAGATTTATCGCTTTGGGATGAGTCTGCGTCCTATCAGCTTGTTGGCGGGGTAAGAGCCCACCAAGGCAATGACGGGTAGCTGGTCTGAGAGGATGATCAGCCACAATGGAACTGAGACACGGTCCATACTCCTACGGGAGGCAGCAGCTGGGAATATTCCGCAATGGACGAAAGTCTGACGGAGCGACGCCGCGTGCAGGATGAAGCTTTTCGGAGTGTAAACTGCTTTTCTAGAGGACGAATATGACGGTACTTTAGGAATAAGGACCTGCTAACTACGTGCCAGCAGCAGCGGTAATACGTAGGGTCCGAGCGTTGTCCGGAATTATTGGGCGTAAAGAGCTCGTAGGCGGTTAAATAAGTCTTGTGTTAAATCCTTAGGCTCAACCTAAGACCTGCATAAGATACTGTTTGACTTTGAGTCAGTCAGGGGCAAGTGGAATTCCTGGTGTAGCAGTGAAATGCGTTGATATCAGGAGGAACACCAATGGCGAAGGCAACTTGCTAGGACTGTACTGACGCTGAGGAGCGAAAGCGTGGGTAGCGAACGGGATTAGATACCCCGGTAGTCCACGCCGTAAACGATGCAAACTAGGCATTGGGAGTTTCGACCCTCCTTGTGCCGAAGCTAACGCGTTAAGTTTGCCGCCTGGGAAGTACGGCCGCAAGGCTAAAACTCAAAGGAATTGGCGGGGACTCGCACAAGCGGTGGAACATGAGGTTTAATTCGACAACAAGCGAAGAACCTTACCAAGGCTTGACATCTCTGGAACCCTGATGAGAATTAGGGGTGCCCGCAAGGGAGCCAGATGACAGGTGCTGCACGGCTGTCGTCAGCTCGTGTCGTGAGATTTTCGGTTAAGTCCGATAACGAGCGCAACCCTCGTCCTAAGTTACTTATGTCTTGGGAGACTGCCTGGGTTAACCGGGAGGAAGGTGGGGATGACGTCAAGTCAGCGTGGCTCTTACGCCTTGGGCGACACTCATGTTACAATGGTGGTTACAAAAGGTTGCAAAACCGTGAGGTTGAGCTAATCCTTTAAAAGCCATCTCAGTTCGGATTGAAGGCTGCAACTCGCCTTCATGAAGCCGGAATCGCTAGTAACCGTAGGTCAGCCACACTACGGTGAATACGTTCTCGAGTCTTGCACACACCGCCCGTCAAGCGAGCCGAGTCAGCAGGACCCGAATCCCGACTTTGTTGGGAGAAGGTTAGGTTGGTAAGGAGCGCTAAGTCGTAACAAGGTATCCGTAGGGGAATCTGCGGATGGATCACCTCCTTTCTAGGGAGAATTTTAATCCCAACATAAAGTTGTTGGGAAGGTCGGAATCTCGCAAGAGATTTATTACTGCGTCGTATTACAACCACATTAGGATATAACAAAAACCGCCGATAAGGCGGTTTTTGAATTTTCAATTTCCAATAATCAATTTTCAAAATGGCAATGTAAAATTAAAAATAAGGGGCAATTTCAAGATCTTTGTTTTGCCCAGTTGACGATGGTTAATGTTAGCAAAACCACTAAAAAAATTATCAGATATAGAACGACTGAGCCCCAAGCAGTGGAGTACAAAAATTGTTTCTCGCCTTTTACAAGCTCGTCAAACTGGTTGATGTAATAATAATACCGCACAAAAGGCAAGAGAACGAAACTGGCAATTATACTGGTTAAAATTGTTTTCATAATAAAATTATCTGACCTCCGAAATCCGATATCTGGTATCTGAACCTTGGTGGTGTGTTTTGAATTCTGCTCGTGCGGGCAAAAAGACCCTTCTCCGTAAAACTACAGACGGTTAAAAGGGGGTTGGAGGGAAGAAATTTTTGCTCGCCCTCGCTTTTCCGTCGCCAAATTTCGTGCCAGTGAAACTGGCGCGCCGCCTAAATCTATTTTACCGTATTAAGCAATTCGTTATTATAATCTCGCATTGTATCTTTATTCGTCGGTTTATACAAAATATTTTCTTTGTATTTTAAATAAACTTCGCTATCGGAATGGTCGGTTAAAGTTATATCATCTTTTACAACTTCTAAAACAACATTTCTATTTTTATTTTGAGTGATTTTTGCATGGCTGAAAGCGTCAATATAAACCATATTTTCCCATTTGTCTAACATTTTGAAATGATGAATGTTTTCTGACCACGCAAGCGGGACAACATGATGAAGCTCAAAACCAAGGGTTTTTACGACCGTTTGTTTTACAAAATACTGATATTTTTCGTTTAACGACCTGTCCAACCTCGTTGTTGTCTCGCTAAAACTATTTTGCCCCTCTTTTAATACTAATTGTTCGCCTCGCACTTCAAAATATACTGTCTGATTTAAAAGATAATATACTTGGACGATTTTGTTGTGCCAGTTATGAAAATCTCTTTTACTAGGTTTTGATCCAGAAAAATTTTTTGGTTTTAATTCCACTTTTTATATTTCTATAACAGATCTTCTTTGTGTTGGAGTTAAATTTCTGTATTCCTTGATAAGTTCAACTGCTTTATCCGTATTGATATTAAAACTAGATTCTGTGCCAATGGCAGAAACAAAAAACATATACTCATAAATACTGATTTTATCTATATCGTATTCTTTATCTCTTAAAATATCTAAAATAATATCAATGTATCCGCCGAGCAAACTATCTATTCCTTTAGAAAAGATAAAATATTTGTCCAGAATAGTTTTTGCCTTGATTAACTTCAAGCCCTGATTACTTATTGAAACATATTTAACATTTTGCCTAGAAAAAGAATCCGTTGGTTCTTTTTTCTTGTCATATCGTTCAATCAATCCCATTCTGTGAAGATCAACAAACAAATTTTTTCGCATTGCGTCTTGAGTGCCTATACCTGCTTTTTGTTTAGCTTCATTACAAAATTGAGCATATAAAAACTCTTCGGAATAATTTTCTGGTCTCTTGGAAATGTCGGTCGTCCGAATTGTCATCAAATTTTGATTCGGGGCGTATTTATCCAGCAATATTAAAATATCAATGATTTGCGTCATCACATAACGATTATGTTCCGAAGAAGGAGAGCCACGATACTTCTCGTTTCTTGTTCTAGAATCAATAAATTCTAGAGCTTTATTTCCTGAATTTATATTATTTATTGCCATATTTAATCAAGTTTCTTTTTGCTAATTTAACATAGTTTTTATTATTGTCGGAACAAATAAAATTTCTTTTTAATTTTTTTGCGGCTACAGCAGTTATGCCGCTTCCGACAAAACAATCTAAAACAAGATCGCCGACATTTGAACTTGCTTTTATAATTCTTTCCACTAATTCTAGTGGTTTAGGTGTAATATGAGACATTTTAGGAGTTTTGCCGTTGATTTTATTTTTATGCCTCTCGCTTGTGATATGCCATACTTCACCGCAAAGCCTGCCTTTCGGATTAGGAAACCACCTTTTGCCGTCTTTTAAAATCCCTTTTATCTTTGCGTGTTCAATTCTATCAGTTGATTCATAGGGTACACGAACATCGTCATAATTAAAAATATGATTTTCGCCCTTGGTAAAAAACAAAATTGATTCTTGCCCGTTGCTGAATTTTTGTTTTGCCCCGCCCAATCCGTCTCTTTTATCCCAAGTTATCCAATTTTGAAAAAATAACCCTTTCGTCACTAAATAAGAAAGAATAAAAGCCGAATTGTAGGGGGTGTTAAAAATATACAAACTGCCGTTTGATTTTAATTTAGGGATTAAAGCGTCAATCCAGTGAAATGTAAAATCAAAAAAATCTTTTTCGCTCTCAAAACTATCCCATTTTGCCTTATTCAAATTATATGGCGGATCAATAACGGCGAGATTTATTGATTTATCATCAATTTTATTTAAAAACTCAAGGCAATCTAAATTGTAAATTTCGTTTATTTTTTTCATAACTTAAAATAAAGATTTGAGTTTTAAATTCATTACTCTTTCGTAACTTTTTGATATTTCATAACCGACATAATTTCTTTTTAATTCTTTGGCAATTTTTAATGTTGTGCCAGAACCAGCAAAGGGGTCCAAAACCGTATCGCCGACATATGTAAATAATCTAACACAACGCCTAACGATTTCTTCGGGCATTATTGCCGAATGCTCGCCAAAGGCCAAATCGCCTTTCCCCGGAATTGGTATGTTCCAAATTTGTTTTGTAAATTCTACCCATTCTTTTTCAGTCAATTTGCTTTTTTCTTTTATATCTTTTGGCAAATTATTTTCGGAAGGTCCATCTTTTACATAAACAGTAATAAATTCAATTGTATTTTGAGCATAAAAATTTCTTGGGTAAGGATAACTACCAAACATCAATTTTTTACTCGGATTTGTTCTGTTCCAAATAAATACATCAAGCAGGAATAGTCCCGTGCCGTTCAATATTGAGTGTTCAATATCGCTGTTAATGTCAAATATGTGGCGATTAAAATGTGTGTCTAAAACCTTTTTGAACATTGGCATTAGTGGAGTGTTGACGACTAATTTTCCATTTGGCTTTAATACTCTTTCGCATTCTTTCCAAACCTGCAACATTTCATTAACATATTTTTTATAATCCGCAATGTCGCCAATTTGTCCACGAATTTTTTCTGACCTTTTATCTTTTTGATAACCGTCAAGGGAATAATCTTTTATATTGAAATATGGCGGACTAGTAACGACCAATTGGACAGAATTGTCTGGCAATTCTGTCATTTTTCTTGCGTCTTTAAAAAATAATTTGTTTAAATAATCCATAAAATCCATTTTATTAAATTATCAACGCTAACTTCAAGGGCTTTTGCAAGTTTATTAAGTGTGTCTAATGTTGGATTTTGATTTTTGCCATCTTCAATTTTTCGGAAGTCAGATTTTGGTGGGCGCGGATGGACTCGGACCATCGACCTCTTCATTATCAGTGAAGTGCTCTAACCAACTGAGCTACGCGCCCATTATAATCTCAAATTGTGCTTGTTGTTATTTTCTACTCGTCTTTTTATTCCCGTATCTTCGCCTGTCATTCCCGTGAAAACGGGAATCCAGACAGGGCTGTATCCCCAATCCGAAGCGCTTCGCTTTCGGTTGAGGATGACAAGGGGGTGGAATGATATTTGCGTAAGTTGCGCAATATTCTAAAAAATCAAGAATCTAGCATCTAAGTATAATTCTAGCAATTTTGGGGAAAAAATGCAATAATATGGTCCAGAGGATAGAAACCAGATATCAGTTTTCCGATAAAATTTGAAGCAATGCTTTTAACTACCCATATTTTAATCGGGGGAGCGATCGGACAAGCGGTGGGCAATGCGCCACTTGGTTTTGCATTAGGCGCAGTATCTCATTTTGCGCTGGACGCTATTCCGCATTTTGATCCGGGAATATGGAGTGATGTCACCAAGGAAAGTGGCGAAAATATTTGGGACAAAAAAATATGGGCTTTTGTCGCGGTGGATTTATTAGCAACACTCGGATTACTAATCGTGTTGCTCCCGCAAAGTTTATCGCTTCCATTTATCGCTGGCGCTTTAGGTGGCGCGTCAGTTGATTTGATTGACAATGTGCCATTTTGGCAAAGGAAAATTCACCAAACAAGAATTGGCAAACAGATTGGCAAATTTCACAATTCACTTCATTTTGTCAAAAAGGAAATCCTGAGAAAAAATGCCATGGCGCTTCTTGTCGTCCAAGTTGTAATTATCGGATTGATTTTTTGGCTGATTGAGCTATAATAATTCCAAATGTTCACAAGAATTTTAATTTTTATTGCTTCTTTGGTTTTGGGCTACCTCGGTCTTCGGTATAATTATTGGGTGGTTAAAACCGTTGGCAAAAGTCAGTGGGTTGAAAATAAATTCGGCGCTGGTATGACATTTGCGGTTTACCAGCTAATGGCTTTGATTATCATTATACTTGGTTTTGCCCACTTGATTGGGGCTATTTGAAATAATATTTTATCATGGGCTCGTAGTTCAATGGTAGAACGCTTCATTTGCAATGAAGAGGTTGGGGGTTCGATTCCTCTCGGGTCCAAAAATATACATCCTTGACAAAAGCATCAGGGATTTTTAAAATAGAAATAGGAGTTGTTGTTGAGCGCGTTTTTGTAGCAATTTGCAGTAAAAATGGCACCTAACAACAGTTCCAAAAAGTAGTTGGTCGAGCTATTTATTGTTTTTAAATAATAAAAGGAAAAATAATTATGGATTCATTATCAAATTGGACAACCTCAATTCAAGATGCTTTACAAGTAATCGTCACCAGAGTGGTTGATTTTATTCCTAATATCTTTGGCGCAACCTTAATTCTAATTTTAGGTTGGGTGCTGGCAGCGCTCCTTGAGTGGGCTGTGGAAAATATCTTGCGCGCAACTGGTCTGCAAACAGTATTTGAAAGAGCCAAGATAGAGGATATTATTAAAAAAGCTGATACCAAGAAAGATACATCGGGCGTTATTGGTTCAGTAGTAAAATGGATTGTTATTCTGGTAGCGGTGATGGCAGCGGCTGACACATTGCAAATGCCACAGATTGCCGGCTTTATCAATGATATTTTAGGCTATGTACCAAGTGTTGTTGGCGCAGCAGTTACTTTGGTTGTGGGAGTAATTTTCGCTCATTTTATGGCGAATGTTATTAAAGGGGCGGTGACTGCCGCTCAACTAAATTTTGCAGATTTGGCAGCTTCAGCTACCAAATATGCGATTTTGGTTTTTACGATATTAGCAGCGCTGTCTCAAATGGGCATTGCGACTGTTTTTTTACAGACCTTATTCACTGGGTTTGTTGCAATGATTGCTATTGCTGGCGGATTAGCTTTTGGTCTTGGCGGACAAGCGTTCGCTAAAGATTCTCTAGAGAAGTTTAAAAAAGAAGTCGAAATCCACAGCAAATAGTTTGCTATTCAGCTTCCTCACAAGGAGGGGAGAAATTAAGGGCTATAAAGCTAGCAATTTTTGTATTACAAAATAGAGTATGTCTCGCAAGGTTATACCAGTAGCAAGAAGGTTTGCTTGGTAATTTTTTTCTTACTTGACAAGCAATTGTATAATTTGATACAATACATTTAATGGTAGAGAGAAAAGTAGAAGTAAAAATCAGAAAGGGGGTAAGCGCTTGATAGCAGTTTGAGTTTCGTTTTTCAGATTGTCATCAACCGCTTAATGCGGTTTTTTTCTCGTCAATTTGTGTATTATTCAGGCGAGGTAAAAGTACTTTAACAATACGGTTTGATTGTCAACAACAATCAAAGTAAGTGTAATAAGAGATCACCAAAAGTGTATGGTGGATGCCTTGGCAAAAAACACCGATGAAGGACGTAGTAGCCTGCGATAAGCTTCGGGTAGCTGGCAAACAAGCTTTGATCCGAAGATGTCCGAATAGGGCAACCTAACTGCGTAAACCGCAGTTGATCGTGCTTCGCACCCAATCTCAAAATTTAAACCTTCCCGAAAGCTATCGCTAAAGGGCAGGCAAATCTCAAAGTGACCCCGAACAAATTACTTCGCAATTTTACGGGGTAGACAATGTAAAATTTTAAATTTTGATTTTGAGTGCGTAGTACGATTGGGTACCCGCTGAACTGAAACATCTTAGTAAGCGGAGGAAAATAAAACAATAATCCCGTTTTCGGGATAGTGTTTCGCGTCTCGACTTCAAAATGTTAAATTTCAATTTTTGAGATTTGAGATTTGAATTTTGAGATTGCGAAGCATTGTGATTCCTTAAGTAGCGGCGAGCGAAAGAGGAAAAGTCTAGTATTAACGACGATTGAAATTATTAGCAGAATAAACCTGGAAAGGATAACCAAAGCGGGTGATAGTCCCGTAAGCGAAAATTGTTTCAATTTAAGTTAATCCGATCCCTGATTTTTATTGGGGTGGCAAGTACTGTCAGACACGTGAAATCTGGCAGGAAGATGGGTGGATCATTATCCAAGACTAAATATGTTTTTTGACCGATAGTGAACTAGTACCGCGAGGGAAAGGTGAAAAGTACCCCTAGCCGGGGAGTGAAATAGTACCTGAAACCATACACTGACAAGGAGTCGGAGCGCGTTTTGCTTAGGCGAAGCGTGTCACGGCGTGCCTTTTGCAGAATGAGCCAACGAGTTGTCATATTTTGCGAGCTCAAGCTTTTTTAAGGCTGAGGCGTAGGGAAACCGAGTGTTAATAGCGCGATTAGTAAAATGTGGCAGACCCGAAACCGGGTGATCTATCCATGGTCAGGCTGAACTTCGCCGAAAGGCGGTAGGGAGGGCCGAACACACCAGCGTTGCAAAACTGGGTGATGAATTGTGGATAGTGGTAAAATGCCTATCGAACCCGGAGATAGCTGGTTCTCCTCGAAATATATTTAGGTATAGCGTTCCACTGCAACCCTGCAGGTAGAGCACTGGTTCGTGTACGGCGGAGAAATTCGTTGGCACGAGTCAAACTCCGAATAGCAGGACTCAAAGAGTGGAGCAGTCAGTACGTGAGGGCTAAGCTTCATGGTACAAAAGGGAAACAGCCCAGATCGCAATCTAAGGTCCCAAAATAAGATTTAAGTGGGAAAGGAAGTAGTCTACCACAGACAAATAGGAGGTTGGCTTAGAAGCAGCCATCCTTTAAAGAAAGCGTAACAGCTCACTATTCGATTTTTCTCAACCCGCCTTTGGCGGGAAGAGAGGTAGATTGCGCCGAAAATTCAACGGGGCTAAAATCTTTACCGAAGATGCGGATGCCATTGCTACGCATTGGAAGCATCAAATAACAACATATAAATAACAAACAAATATCTAATTACACGACTTACGTAAATATCTTTCCGCGTTGTCATTGCAAGGCTCCGCCAGCTGGCGGAAACAAAGTAATCTGGCAAAATTATATGAGATTGCCACGCCTGTTGGCTCGCAACGACATAATACGTAAGTCGTGTAATTACCAAAATTCAAAATGACTGAAGCATATAAATATTTTTTACTTTAGAATTTAGGATTTGTTTGGTTATTGTTTCTTGAAATTTGGAATTTCCATTGCATAGCAGTGGCGTGGTAGAGGAGCGTTCTTTAAGCAGCGAAGCTTCACTGTGAAGTGGGGTGGAGTTTAAAGAAGTGCGAATGTTGGCATGAGTAACGAATTAGCCCGGCGAGAAACCGGGCCACCAAAAGTCTAAGGTTTCCCCCGCAACGATAATCGACGGGGGGTTAGGCGGGAGCTAAGCTTGCGAAAGCGATGCACAGCAGGTTGATATTCCTGCCCTGCCATATTTTTAAGATATTATGACGCATTTTTAAGCTATTTTATTGCTATGACTATGTAATAAAATGGGGAGAGAGTGACTAGAAAAGTAATATCTTGCTAAATTTATGGCATCCGTACCGCAAACCGACGCAGGTAGACGGGTTGAGAATACTAAGGTGATCGAGCAAACTCTCGTTAAGGAACTCGGCAAAAAAACGTCCGTAACTTCGGAATAAGGACTGCCCGCCTCTTTGGCGGGCCGCAGCGAACGTTTTCCGGGCGACTGTTTATCAAAAACATAGCTCCATGCTAACCCGCAAGGGGATGTATATGGGGTGATGCCTGCCCAGTGCTGGAAGGTCACGAGGATTAGTGATACCGTGCTACGCACGGTTGAGCTTTGAATCTAAGCCCCAGTGAACGGCAGCGGTAACTATTAAATAACGGTTAGTAGTTATAAAATCTGGCCAAATGCTGGAAACTCTTGTCAGGTTATTGGTAGGATTAGAAAATTATCTAAACCTAACAATCCAATAAATAGAGACAATCAGCAGGAAAGATTTCATAAAAGGAGAAAAATGGATAATAATATTCAAAAAATTCCCGAGAGAATCGGATGGTATTTTGCGGAATTTGTTGATGGTGAAGGTAGTTTTAATGTTTCACTTAGAAAAAAGCCTGATTATACAATACATTGGCAAATATGCCCAAGCTTTAATATTTCACAGAAAAACAGAGCAATTCTTGCCTTATTTAAACATCATTTAAATGTGGGTATATTAAGCGGAGAGCAGATGGATTGTATGCATACGAATAGTGAATCACAAAATGCTAAGTGGTATCATTATCCCATTTTTTAATAAATTTAATTTTTTATCTCCAAATCAAAAAAGAAACTTTTCAATATTTAAGGAAATAATTAGGTTAATGGACACATGGATTCATCTGAGTGAAGAAGGATTCAATAAGATTATTGACCCCAGAGAAATTCTAAACAAAGGTAAAGGTAGAAAACGAAAATATGAAAAGGATAATTTAAATTATGAAAAATCCCCAGAGACTATACGCCAGAATCGCCAATAAGGCGATATGATATAGTCCGATCTTTATGGAGACATAAAGCTAACATAAATGAACCGTTCTATGGTAGCGAAATTCCTTGGCGTGTAAGTTACGTCCCGCACGAATGGCATAACGGTCTGGAAACTGTCTCAACGAGAGGCTCGGTGAAATTACACTGCCGGTAAAGATGCCGGTTACCCGCGGCAAGACGAAAAGACCCCGTGGAGCTTCACTACAGCTTGGCATTGGTTTGCTTTGCTAAATGTTTAGTCATAGGTGGGAGGGTGTGTGTAGCACTTGTGCTATACGTATTCAACAATGAAAGACCACCCTTGTAGCGTAGCAAATCTAACCCTCGTTAAAACGAGGAGACAGTGTTTGGCAGGTAGTTTATCTGGGGCGGATGACTCCTAAAGAGTAACGGAGTCGCTCAAAGGTTGGCTAGTCCCGTATGGAAATCGGGATGATAGTGTAAAGGCAAATGCCAGCTTGACTGCAAGACCTACAAGTCGAGCAGCTGCGAAAGCAGGACTTAGTGATCCTCTATCTTTGAATGACAGAGATAGAGCTCAACGGATAAAAGCTACCCCGGGGATAACAGGCTGATCGCGCCCAATAGCTCACATAGACGGCGCGGTTTGGCACCTCGATGTCGGCTCAACGCATCCTGGGGGTGGAGCAGCTCCCAAGGGTTTGGCTGTTCGCCAATTAAAGCGTTACGCGAGCTGGGTTCAGAACGTCGCAAGACAGTTCGGTCTTAATCTGCCGTGGGCGATCAAAACTTGAGGGAAATTCTCCTTAGTACGAGAGGACCAGGAGGAACAAGCCTCTGGTGTACCAGTTGTGCCATCAGGCGCATCGCTGGGTAGCTATGCTTGTATGGATAACCGCTGAAAGCATATAAGCGGGAAGCCATGCCCAAGATTAGGTTTTGTTTGAGATCCCCCAAAGACGATGGGGTTGATAGGTTAGCGGTCTAAGTCCCGTAAGGGATTCAGCCGTCTGATACTAATCGATCGAAGATTTTTTATTACAACTTTGAATTTTTATAATTCAAGGTAAAACTTACTTTGATTTTTGTTGACAATTTCGGCATTTTGATTAAATCGCAAGAAGCGAAATTTTTGTATCTAAGTTTTTGGTTGGTTGCGTATAAAAATTTTCTTCTGGTGATTTTAGCGAACAGGAAACACCCGTTCCCATTCCGAACACGGCTTCGCCTCTTCGGCGGATAAAAGTTAAGCTGTTTTGCGCCAATGATAGTTACCTCGCAAGGGGTTGCGAAAGTAGGTCATCGCCAGTTTTTTTGTACTTCAAAAAGTAGGCTAACCCACAGCGGGTCTATTCTTTCTTTGCAATAATTTTGGTATAATAAAATTAAGTTGGTTCTCGTTTTGTTTACGCAATCTATAAGGAGGAAATTACTTTGGAATACCAATTGAAAGATAATTTTTCAAAACAGATGCGCTATTTTTTGATAATAGCAATAAGTATTATCACTATTTTTGGATTTAATTTTTTCAAAGTAGCCCAAACAAGCGCGGTAGCCGATGTTACATTAACTAGTTCTGCTTTTTCAGATTCTGACGCAGAGGATACGCATCGGGCTTCTCAGTGGCAAGTGACTACCGCATCGGGCGTCTATACTAGTCCGACCGTTGATTCTGGCACAGACACGACTAACAAAACAACCTATCTTGTTTCAGCTTCAAATCTAACAGCTTCAACTACTTATTATTGGAGGGTAAGATATCAAGATAATCATTTAGCTTGGAGCAATTGGTCAAGCGAAGGCACATTTATTACTGATGCTGATGCTGTGCCTGACACAACGCCTAGTTGCCCCACCAGTATCACTGCCACTGCCGGGGATGCGCAAGTAGTTTTGAGTTGGGGGCAACCAGTCAGCAATGATACTGGTTTGTTTTGGATTTATCGGTCAACAGTCAGTGGAGAAACAGGTAGCCAAATTGGCACTGCCACAATTTCGTCCTATCCAGCTTCTTATACCGACACTTCGCTTACCAATGGCACCACTTATTATTACACGGTTAACGCAAAAAATTCTGGCACAGGAGAAGAATCGAGCGGATATAATCAAGTTTCTGCTACTCCGGTTGCTACCGCTATAGTAGCTGTGGCAGTCCCAAACTGTCCAGCTAATTTGAGCTCGCAAGCAGGAGATAAGGCAATCGATTTATCTTGGGACGCGCCGGTTAGTGGCAGCTTGTACACCGGATATAAAATTTATCGTTCAGTAGTATCAGGAACCCAAGGCAGTGAGGTTGCCAACATTACTGATATTTCAATAAAAATTTACCACGATAGCGGGCTCACTAATGAAACAACCTATTATTACACGGTTGTCGCTTACAATAGCTCTGGTGAGGCGGTTTTATGTAGCCAAATTTCTAACACTCCTACTGGTCGACCGAATTGTCCTTCTGGCGCCACATTATCAATTTCTGGCACAAGAGCCACACTTAATTGGACTAACGCGACAAATAGCGATTTTAGCCATGTGGTAATTTATCGTTCACAGGCAAGCGGGCAAACAGGCGATCTGGTCTATACATCTGGCAGTAGCGCAATAAATAGTTTCGCTGAAGATATCAATCCGGCAACCAGATATTATTATACAATTGTATCAGTGGATACAGATGGGAATACTTCTTCCGGTTGCAATCAGATTTCTACCAGCCAAATTGCTTCTTGCCAAACTGGTTTTACCGCTAAAAAAACAACCAGAGAAAAAAATTATCTTACTTGGACAGCAGGAAGCCAGATCTATAAAAATCTGTTATATAAAAAGGTGTCAGAGGTTTTCACGCAAATTGCTGTTTTAGATAGCGCGACAAATTATTTTTTTGATACTGACGGTGGCGCAGCTGATTATGAATTACGAGCACAGTATCAAAATGCCAGTAGTGAAACTACTTGCGGGCAGGCAACAGTGAGTGAAACTATTGATCCGTTATGTCCCACGCTTCCCGCCCTTACTTTGGCGAAGCCAGTTTTGAATATTGTCGGCGACACAGCGCAGGGGGTAAATGGTTCGTATTTGGATAATATTCAATTTAAAAGTATTGATTTAGCCTGGAGTGTGCCCGATTTTCCTTTGAAAACAATTTATTTGTCTCGCGATCAGGGGTCAGTTTGGGTTTTGGATAAAAATTCAACTAGCTACATTGACACTAACCAAGGAGTATCGCCAACTACCTATCATCTTTGGGCGGAATACGATTTAAGCCAATATAACAACCCGAGCAATTGTCCAGTGCCGGTGAGTGATGTTGATTTTACTTTTGACCTAAGCAACTTGGGAGGTTTTGATATTTTAAACCCAAGCGATGGGAGTGTGTATAACCGGGGAGACGATTTGGAGCTGGTGTGGACCCAGCCACCAGTTAATTCACAGGACCTTACCAAGGGCGACCATTTTGATATTGACATTTCAGACGATGGAAATTACCGCAAAGAGTACCGAAATTTGCCATTTTTTAACCCTTTGGAAAATAGTTTTAATCGCACGCCGCCAGCTGATTTTGGATACAAAGCCAGCACAGATTTAACTAATCCATTGGTAAAAAATATCTATACACTGGCGAATTGGGAGAGTTTATTACCGTTTGTCGTTGTTGATAAGCAAATCACGATTAAGGTAAATTTGGCTGATTCATCAGGCGAAATTTTGCATACAGAGCAAATTGTTTTTACCATTCGCAACCCTTTAATTGTTGCCAGGCAAGCTAATTATCCTTTTTCAATTGCCAGCAGTATTGTTACAATTCCTACAATGATATTGATGGTTTTAGCTAATGCGCTCAGCGCCAGCAATTCGGCGGGCTTTATGCTAATTGATAAAATAATCAATTTTTCCAAATTGTTGCCAACAAAAATGAATTTATTTTTTACCGGCAGCTGGCTTCGTCGGAAGAGAACTTCATGGGGCACGATATTGAGCGAGCACAGCAATAAGCCAGTTGGGAAAGCATTAGTTGAATTACACAAAGAGCAATTTGGTAAAGTGGTAAAAACTGCCATAACTGATCCTGCCGGCAGGTTTTGGTTTCTAATTTCTGAGCCCGGTCAATATTTTATTTCAACTCAAAAAACAGGTTTTCGCCAGTTCGTTAGCCAAAGTTTTAACATCTTTGATATAAATAAATTACCCATCAATCAAAAAATTTATTTAAAACCAGTTGAGCTGGAAACAAATGTAGCGATGCTTAAATTGCTGGCATTTGTTTTTGCTTTGGCGAAGGTGTTTGACGCTATTAGAATTCCAGTCCTTGTGCTGGGCTCAATTATGTCAGTTTATAATCTGATCGTTTATCCAGGGTTGACAACATATATAATTTTTGGTTTATATATTTTCTTGTGGGTGATTGAAATTATTTTATATCTTGTGCCTCGCCCGTTTGGCAAGGTGCTGGACAGTATTAGTGGCGCGCCACTGAAAATGGCGATTGTGAGAGTGTTTAAATTCGGACAAGAAAAACCGATCCAAACATATGTAACAGACAAAATAGGGCGTTACCATTTCTTGCTTTCTCCGGGTAAATATCATTTTAAAGTATCAAAATTGGGTTATAATCCCTGGATTTCGACTGATTATAATTTGCAAAATTTACACACTAAACCCAATTTTAAATTTTACTTACAAGCAGTAGAGTGAAAAACAAACAGCAGTTTGATTTTCCAAACGAGCGCAGTAAAAACGCAAAGCATTGATTTAACAACTAATTTATGAAAAAAATTATTAAAAAAATTTGCGCTATCATTGGGTTTACATTGATTGCTATTATCGCTTTGGGATCACTACTGCTTGGCATAACCAATTATGCTTACGCTAACCGTGTTCTGCCACGAGTTTATCTGGGTAATGAGTATCTGGGAGGGAAGACTTTTAACGAAGTGAAAAAAGTCGTTGAAACTAATGTCAGCCACATTGGTCCGAAAATTATTTTTACCAATGGGGTTAAAAGTTGGAGTATTGACAAAGTTGATATTGGGCTGAATGTTAACGGATCGCAAACTGCCACACAGGCGCTGGATTGGGGGAGAGACGATTCAATTATCCAGAGTTTTATCGAGCAGTTTACCCTGTTAGTTAAGCCGAGCAATGTGGCAGTGGCTTATACCATCAATCAGGCGGAGCTAGATAAAAAAATTGAAAGTATCGCGCAGGAAATTGATAAAATCGAAAAAGACGCGACACTGATTGTACAAGATGGAACGATTACCGAGCAAGATGCCGAAGAGGGGGTAAGGTTAAATAAAGAAAAAATTAGCGGTCTGATCGCTCGGCAAATTAATACTTTTTCCAGCGAAGCAATACCATTACCCATTGGTATTATCACTCCAAAAGTTTATCGAGAAGGGCTTTCCAACGCCAAAAATAAACTTGAATATCTAATCAAAAATGATATTGAGCTGGTTAATAAAGAAAATAAATATCAGGTTTCCAAAGAGCAGATTTACGAGTGGCTGGATTTATTTGCTTCCAGTGCGCGCACTGATAATCGCGGATATGTGCTGGAAGTAAGTCTGAATCAAGAAAAAGTTAAAGCTTATCTTGTAACTTTGGCTGGCACTATTGACCAAGATTCAGTGAATGCCAAGTTAGTTTTTAGAGAGAATAAGGTGTCGGTTTTCAATCCGGCGCAAAAGGGAAAAAAATTAGATACTGAAAAAGCGTTATCGATGATAGAAGACGCTTTGCTCAACGCCAAAACCCAAACCATCGAATTGCCGGTAGCAGAAGTTGAGCCAGAAATATCAGATGCCAAGATTAACCAACTCGGACTCAATGAGATTATTGGAAAATCAACTACTTCATTTGCAAAGAGTCCAGCTAATCGCATTCACAATATCAAAAATGGGGCAGCGCAACTTTCTGGTTTTTTAATTGAGCCAAATACGGAATTTTCAGTAGTGACGCGGCTAGGTGAAGTGAACGATAAAAGTGGATATTTGCCAGAATTAGTGATCAAAGAAAATCGGACTGTCCCCGAATATGGCGGTGGGCTGTGCCAAGTTTCAACCACTTTATTTCGCGCCGCGCTTGAAGCTGGACTTCCTATTATTGAAAGGCAAAACCATTCGTATCGGGTGTCGTATTATGAGCCACCGGTTGGGCTTGACGCCACAGTGTATTTGCCCAAACCAGATTTAAAGTTTAAAAACAATACCCCGGGATATATTTTAGTTCAAGGTTATGTGGAGGAAAATAATTTAACTTTTGAGTTGTATGGCACCAAGGATGGGCGCGTTGCCAAACTTGAGGGTCCATTTACTTCGGGATATATTGATCCTCCTAATCCGATTTACACTGTAACCGACACATTAACGTCTGGCGAAACCAAGCAAATTGAAAAAGCTCACAAAGGCGCGTCTTCGGTGGTGTATTATAAAGTTTTTGATAAAGATGGGAAGGAAATAAATAATCAAACATTTAAATCAAAATACAAAGCTTGGCCAGCGCGATTTTTGGTGGGCAAATTGCCCGATAACACCGAGAATGCAAGTGCTGCTTCGCTAAGTGAATAATCTCCACTGGGAGGGGAATGGATTTTTATCTGCAAAGCGCAGAGCAAGTTTTAGGAGCGTTGAGAACCACAAGACAAGGCATTACCTCGCTCGAAGCCAAAAGGCGACTCACGCAATACGGTCGCAATGTTTTGAGGCATAAAGATACTCATCCTAATGTTAAAATTTTTATTCGGCAGTTTAAAAATATTTTTTTTATTTTACTATTTTTTGCCTCTATCGTGTCTTTTTCTTTGAGAGAGTACCAACAGCTGGCGATTTTAATTATGGTAATTGTAGCTAACATTATGGTGGGTTTTTTAGAGGAGTATAAAGTCGAGAAAGCCAAAGAAAAGCTAGAAAAAAGTTTTACCAGTTATATTTATTGTTTTAGAGATAGGCAATTGGTTAAAATTTCGATTGAAGAATTAGTCATAGGAGATGTTATTCTAATTCAAGCTGGAGACAAAGTGCCGGCTGATATTCGCTTAATTGCCAATTCTGGGCTACAGATTGACGAATCAGTGTTAACTGGCGAATCAGTTCCAGCCATTAAAAATATCGAGCAGATGATTAGTCCGCGATTAGTGGCTGACCAAACCAATATGGCATTTGCCACCACCAATGTTTTAATCGGCAAGGGTCAGGGTGTGGTGGTAGCTGTATCAAACAGTACAGAATTTGGTAAAATTGCCAATCTTGTTGAAACCAGTCGCGCAGTGCAGACCCCACTTGAAAAGAAAATGAATCAGTTAGCCAAGCTATTGTTAGTCATCGTTAGTATTATTGGCGTGATGATTTTTATTTTAGGTTTCATCCGCCACGATATGCCGGTTGGAGAATTATTAACTTTTGTTATCGCGCTTTTGGTTTCAGCCGTGCCAGAAAGTTTGCCCACTATTATCGTGCTAACCTTGGCGGTTGGAGTTTCAAAAATGGCGCAATCAAAAAGCATTGTAAAAAGATTATCAGTGGTGGAAACATTGGGTGATATTGATGTGATTGCCACTGATAAAACTGGTACTTTGACAAAAAACGAGATGACAGTCAATAAAGCGGTTTGGCTAAATGGAGAAAAGCTATTTTATCTAGATTTTCCGGGCGCGGGTTATGATATTAAGCAAAAACCACGTATGATAAGCGACCCTTTGTTTTATGACTTGATAAATACCGGGTGCGTTGGTAATGATGCTAGTTTATTGTCCCAGCCAAAAAGTCCCACAGAATTTACTATTACTGGCGACCCAATCGAAGCAGCAGTGCTGGTTGCTGGGCTTAAGGCAAATATAAATTTCCAAAAAATTAGAGAACAAAATATTCGGGCAGACGAAATTATGTTTGATCCAAGCTATAAATATCGCGCTGTTTTAACTGACAAGCAGGAGATTTTTGTGACCGGCGCTTTTGAGCTTTTATTGGAAAAAAGTAATTTAGACCTGAAAGTTAAGCAAAAAGTTATAAATTACGCTACTCAACTTGGAAATCAAGGGTATCGGCTATTGGCAATGGCAAAAAAGAAAACCCAATTAAAACTCTTGCGCCATCAAGATATAAATGATTTGATTTTTCAAGGGTTTGTGACGATGATTGATCCTGTTCGCGAGGGTGTAAAGGAAGCGTTCCAACAAGTTGGGCAAAGCGGGGTGCAAATTAAAATAATTACTGGCGATTATTCGCATACCGCGCGAACAGTGGCAAATCAGTTAGGCATCGCCATTGAAGATCACGAGATTTTAGTTGGTTCACAAATCCAGAAAATGTCTCAGAGAGGGCTGGAAAATAAAGTTGAGGTGGTTAAACTTTTCGCCCGCATTACGCCCGAGCAAAAATTGCAAATTATTCAAGCGTTGCAAGAAAGAGGAAAGGTGGTGGCGGTAACAGGCGATGGCGTGAATGACGCTCCAGCTCTTCGCCAAGCCGAAGTTGGCATTGCGATGGGCAGGCGAGGAACAGATGTTGCCAAAGAAGTGGCTGATCTGATTCTACTGGACGATTCTTTTGCCACCATAGTCAAATCAGTGGGGTATGGTCGCAATATCTTGGCTAACATAAAAAAATCTATCACTTTCTTTTTAGCGAGTAATTTTGACGAATTATTTTTAGTGGCAGCGGTTTTTACTGCAGGTTTATTTTTGTCCGGCGGATTGCCAGCGCCATTTTTAGCTGTGCAAATCTTGTGGATCAATATGGTTATTGACACTTTTGTCGCTTTGGCGCTATCTTTTGAGGATCCAAAGGAAAATCTTAACACTGATATTGACAAAAAAGATGCTGGCTTTTTGCCTCCTCCGGTCATCAGGCGCGCGGCATTTATTGCTATGGTATCGTTTGGAATTCAGCTGATTATCTTTATTGAGAAATTATCAAACGGAATTGATACTGCCAGAACATTCGTCTTTTTTATTTCAGTATTTTTTCAGCTAATGGTTGTTTTTTCGGTTCGTTCAGCCAAGCCGTTTTGGAAAGAGAACATTTTTAATAACGTTAAATTAAATATCGCGGTTATTTTTTCCGTGGTCTTGCAGTTTATGACTATCGCGCCTGGGGTGAGGGAATTTTTCGGCACAGTCGAGCTTTCATTGTGGGACTTTGGCGTAATTATCGGCGCTTGTGTTGCGGGGTTTATGATTATTGAAATTTCTAAATTGGTTAAATTAAAGTTCTAACACTATTTTATTGCTTTAATAAATCCATAAAAAAGAGGCGCCGGAGAATGCGGACGGGATTTGAACTCTGGGTGGGCTTGGGTGGCAATAAAGAACGGATGGTTTTTAAGCTCGATGAATTCAACCAGTTTTTTGTCTGGCGACATTCCCGAAAAAATCAAACCATTCTTTTTTAGTATTTGATGATATTTGGGGTTGACTTCAAAGCGGTGGCGATGTCTTTCAAAAATAGTAGTTTGTTGGTAAAGCTGGAAAACTTGAGTATGTTTTGCGATTTTAGCTGGATATTTGCCAAGGCGCATAGTTCCGCCTTTTTGCTTGATTTTTACTTGTTCAGGCAAAAAGTCAATCACTGGGTAAGCTGTTTTTGCGTTGAATTCAGTGGAGTTAGCATTTTTTAAATTGCATTTATGGCGCGCGAATTCAATCGTAGCGCATTGAAGCCCTAAGCAGAGCCCGAGAAATGGTATATTATTTTCGCGAGCGTATTGAATAGCTTTGATTTTCCCTTCAATCCCACGAATACCAAACCCGCCCGGCACCAAAATTCCGTCCATTGTTTTTATTAGATCTAGATCAATACATTCTGAATCACAGGCAACAATTTCAAGCGAAACTTGATTAGCTAGCGCGCTGTGTTTTAATGCCTCAATAACTGAAATATAAGCGTCGGGGTGGTCCAGATATTTTCCGACTAATCCAATTTTTTTAATCGGCAGTTTTTTAGCGATTAGCTGGTCGAGTTTTTTCCATTTAGCCAGATTAGGACGCCCTTTTTTTATATTTAATTTTTGGCAGATTGCTACGCTTAGTCCATTTTTTTCAAGCGCCAGAGGAATAGAGTAAAGCGAACGAGAGTTGGGCGCTGGAATAATGTTTTCAATTTTAACATTGCAAAAAAGAGCAATTTTTTGGCGGTTTGCTTCAGAAAATAGAGTCTTGCATCTGACCACTAAAATGTCGGGGTTAATACCGCGGGAAAGTAAAGTATGCACTGATTGCTGGGTGGGTTTGGTTTTTTCCTCGCCTGACGGGTAGATATAGTCAATTTTTGCCATATGGATAAAAGCGCAGTCGCCCAGGTGCTCTTGGCTGAATTGACGAATCGCTTCAAGAAAAATTTCCGCTTCAATATCACCGACTGTGCCCCCGATTTCGGTTATTAATAAATCCGCTTTAGAATTTTTAGCCAAATTTACCAAATGGTTTTTTATTTCATTGGTAATGTGCGGGATTTGCTGGATAGTTTGACCTAAAAATTCACCTTGTCGTTCTTTTTCTAGCACCCGACCGTAGATTTGTCCGGAAGTTATATTTGACTCTCTGGCTAAGCTAATGTCAGCCAGCCGTTCATAATGCCCGAGGTCAAGGTCGGTTTCCGCGCCATCGTCCAACACAAAAACTTCGCCATGCTGGAATGGGTTCATTGTGCCAGCGTCCGTGTTTAGATAGGGGTCGATTTTTAGAATCGCGATTTTTTTACCTCGCGCTTTAAATAGAGCGCCGATTGATCCAGTTGTGATACCTTTGCCAATACCTGATACGATCCCGCCGGTGACAAAAATAAATTTAGCCATAGTTTTCTTTGATCATAATTATGTTGTAAAAAAATGTCAATTATCATACAATAAATTAAAATCAAAAATTTAAAACCTAAAATTAAATGAAAATTGTAAAATTAGCAAAAAAAGAAATTTTGGACACAGTTGTGCGGGCTTATGATGTGCGTGGATCATACCCTCAAATGGTCAATGAAAAAATCGTTTACGATCTAGTGCAAGGTTATATTAAATTTGTTAAACCAAAAAAAGTGGTTTCCAGTCGAGATGCGCGCGAGTCTGGTCCGTCGCTACAAAAAGCGGTGATTCAAAGTTTTGTGGACAGTGGGGTGGATATAGTTGATATTGGGGTTGTTTCAACCGATATGTTTTATTTCGCAGTGTCGCATTTGGGGGTTGATGGCGGGATAACAGTTTCAGCTTCGCATAATCCTAGGCAGGACAATGGACTTAATATGACTCATGGTTCAACGCCAATTTCAAGCGACTCGGGAATAAACAAGATTAAGGAGTTTGCCTTAAAAAGCGTTAGGGTTAAATCAGACAATAAGGGCAAGGTTGAAAAAG